>Ga0209510_1000862_pt1 | contig 38021 bp, 24 predicted proteins | sample BiotimSIPDNA_FD_185749 | JGI IMG/M metagenome (GOLD analysis project Ga0209510, IMG submission 185749) | Anaerobic biogas reactor microbial communites from Washington, USA - Biogas_R1 time_0 SIP DNA (SPAdes) (version 2) | ecosystem: Engineered > Bioreactor > Anaerobic > Unclassified | place...
TCATTCATCAATTCAACCCTATGAAACATCTTTTATATTCCCTGTTCACGATGATGATGCTGCTCACGATCGTCACTTCCTGCAAGGAGAGTGATCCGGTAGTGGATCAGGAAGAGAAGGGGACGCTCATCTCAGCAACATACAGTGCATATTCCTCCACCTTCATCCTCACCTATAGCAGCGGACAGACCGAAACGGTGAAGGCCACCCTCAACCGCAATACCACCCCGCCTTCGGCCTCGACAGAGTTGGAGGACGGAACATACTTATACAAAGCCGATGCCAGCACCTCCGGAAAAGCTGAGATCAGCGATGGACCACCGGTAGTGAACACCAACGAGCACAAGTATGTCAATGACTGGATCTACGAGGAGATGTCGATCTATTATCTCTGGAACACCAAGATACCCAAGAATCCCGATTTCACACAATTCCCGGCCGATTTCTTCGACTCGATACTGAACAAGTACAACGCCTCCTCAAATCCCGACGGCGACCGCTTTTCATGGATCCAGGAGAACTACACTGACCTGCTGAAAAGTCTTACCGGTGTGAGCTCAGATGAGATCGGATTCGAATATGTTCCAGTTTCAATCACAGGTACTGATTACGTATACTTTCTTGTACTTTATGCCCGCCCAGACACTGATGCCGAAGCTAAGGGAATCAGCAGGGGTCGCTGGGTGACGAAGGTCAACGGGCAGAACATCACCACCTCCAACTATAGGGACGTATTTAGTGGTACCGGCAGCAAGACACTGGGCATGGCTGACTGGACGCTGGACAGCAGCGTAGGTCCTGATGATGAGGATTATCCGAGTTACGAGCTGAGCGGATCAGGTGATGTGACCATCCAGATGCACAGCAATTATGCCGAGAACCCCATCCATATGGACAGTGTCTATACCGTGGGCAGCCAGAAGGTCGGCTACCTGGTTTACAACTTCTTCGCACGGGACAACGGTGATAACAGCAACAGCTACGACAAGCAGCTGATGGACCGGCTGAGCAGCATGCAGTCACAGGGGATCACCGACATGGTGCTCGATCTGCGCTACAACAGTGGTGGTGCCGTATCTTCAGCTATTGCCCTCTCCAGCGCACTGGTGAAGGATCGCTCTACCGACAACATCCTGGTCACCTCAGAATACAACAACATCATACACAACTCACTGAAAAATCAGTATGGTGCCGACTACAACAAAGAGTACTTCATCGACAAGATTGAGGGGACCAGCTATCCGATACCTGCACTGAACCTGCCGCGTCTCTACGTGCTGGTGAAAGAGTGGACTGCTTCGGCGAGCGAATTCGTGATCAACGGACTGAGTCCCTATATGGAAGTGACCCTGATCGGGGAAACCACCTACGGCAAGAACGTTGGCTCCATCAGCATCTACGAGGAGAACGATCCGCAAAACAAGTGGGGAATGCAACCAATCATCGTACGCTATGCCAACAGCCTCGACTTCTACGATTTCACCGCCGGTTTCACCCCCGATTACGAGGTGGATGAGTTTGCAGATCTCTACCTCTACCCCTTCGGCGACAGCAATGACCCGATGCTGGGCAAGGCGCTCTCACTGATCACCGGCACCACACGCAGCACCAGTGTCAAAGCGGTGCATACACCTTTCCGTTCCTCTCAGGTGGAACGTCTGGCAACCGAACGGATGCTGAAACCATATCGCTTCGACATGCAGGATGATATCCGGGGAGAGGAGATCAAAAGAGTGATCAAAAAATAGACATTACAACCACCGAAATGAAAAGAGGGTAAACTTGACTGGTTTACCCTCTTTTCATTGTTTTATTATCACAATTTTCCTATTCCACCTCATATTTCTCCTGTATCCCATCCATGATGCCAAAAAGTTCTTCCAGCGTGTTGGCCCGCAGCATCGCGATGCGGGTTGCCTTGAAGTCGGGGATCCCCTTGAAGATGGGGCTGGCAGCCAGGTGACGCCGGTTGTGCAGGATGCCCCTTATTTCATCGGTGCGCTCCACGCTCTGTTGAATCTGCTCCTTCAGGATGTCGAGATACCACTGGAATGATTTTTTAGGCAGGTGCTCACCTGTATTGAGGTAATGCTTCACCTCCTCGAAGAACCAAGGCTGGCCGATGCTGCCGCGGCCAATCATCACCGCATCCACCCCCGTCTCATCGAACCGTTGGCGGCACCCCTCCACGGTGGTCACATCGCCATTGCCGATGATGGGTATGCGCATGCGGGGGTTGTTCTTCACCGCGGCAATCAGGCTCCAGTCCGCCTCCCCCTTGTACATCTGTGCACGGGTGCGCCCATGCAGCGTGAGGGCCGCGATGCCACAATCCTGTAGCTGTTCGGCCAGCTCCACGATGATCTTCGAATTGTCGTCCCAACCCAGGCGGGTCTTGACCGTCACCGGCTTCTTTACGGCTTTCACCACCTTCTCGGTGATCTCAAGCATGATATCGGGTGTACGCATCATCCCTGAGCCGGCACCGCGCCCGGCAATCTTCTTCACCGGGCAGCCGAAGTTGATATCAATCAGGTCGGGGTCCGCCTCCTCACAGATCTTCGCCGCTTCCACCATCGCGTCAGGGTCGCTGCCGTAGATCTGGATGCCAATGGGTCGCTCCTCTTCACTGAAGAGGGTCTTTGCCTTTGTCTTCTTCACATCGCGGATCAGTGCATCGCTCGAGATGAACTCAGTATAGACCATGTCAACGCCGAACCGCTTGCAGAGCAGGCGGAAGCCGATATCGGTCACATCTTCCATCGGGGCCAGAAACACCGGCCGATCAGGGAACTCCAAATGGGCAATCTTCATTCGTTTATCTTCTTATATCGTGATGCTTTCGGGTACAAAAATAGAGAATAAATGGAGAACGTCAAAATAGCTGCACAGTGACACACGTTGAAGAGACCAATAGCAAAAGTTTCAGGGCATACCCAACAATAGGCACTAACGCGTAAAAAATGCCCCATTTTTGGTCATAAATAGCGATTGCAGGCTTGTTGTAACTAGCATACTTTTGCAGCGTAGGTTATTATCTGCGAAAAAGTGAAATCAATGTGAATCGAATCTATAGATTTTTATTCTTACTCCTTTGTGTGACCTCATTTACAGCTTTTGCCCAGACAGGTACAATCAGGGGAACGCTTCAGTTTGAAAATGGTACCCCGCTAGTGGCGGCGGTAGTCTATATTCAGGCATTGGAACAACATACAGTCTCCGACCTGAATGGTCACTATGAGCTGAAGGAAATCCCCTATGGCACCTACCTGGTGGAGGTACGCTCCATTGAAATCCAGGAAAGTGTAACCTCTGTCACCGTGGACAATCCTATGGTCACCTTCTCGCCGCTACTCAGGGAAAACAGCTACCAGCTGGGTGAAGTGATCATAAAGGGCACCACCGAAAAGCGGATCATCGAGACAAAAGGCTTCGCGGTAAATGTGATCGAGACAGAACAGGAGGGAGTGAAGAACATTCAAACCAACGACCTACTCAACAGGAGTGTGGGAGTCACCGTGCGCCAGGATGGTGGATTGGGCTCGGCGGTCAACTACAACCTGAACGGCATGTCGGGCAACTCGGTGCGCATCTTCGTGGATGGCATCCCCATCTCAGCATATGGATCCTCATTTAGTCTCAACAGCATCCCTCCCTCATTGATCGAAAGGATCGAGGTCTACAAGGGGGTGATCCCCTCCCATTTGACCGATGATGCGCTGGGAGGGGCCATCAACGTGGTGCTAAAGAAGAATATGCGCAACAGTCTCTCGGCATCGCTCTCCTACGGCTCTTTCAACACCTATCAGGCAAACCTCAATGGTCGATACCGTGACGAAAGAACAGGCTTTACCCTTAACCTCTCCGCGTTCCACAACTACTCCGACAACGACTACGAGGTGTGGGGCAAGTTCGTGCGCAACATCCTCCCCAACGGTCGCTACGAGTATGTACGTGCCAGACGATTCAATGATGCCTATCGTTCCACGGGGGGTCGCATTGAGATGGGATTCACCGATGTGCCATGGGCCGATCAGTTTTTCATGGGATACAACGGCTCGGACGACTACAATGAGATTCAGCATGGTACCTACATGTCGATCCCCTACATGGGACGGTTCTCCGAATCTCAATCTCATGCTTTCAACCTGCTCTACCGAAAGGAGGATCTCATAGTATCCGGACTCGACCTGCAGCTAAGCGGTGTCTACAGCAACCGCAGCCAGGTGGTGAACGACACGGTGAGATGGAACTACAACTGGTATGGCGAGAAAAGCTTGGGTCTTTACGGCGAACCCATCCTACGTCCGAACGGGGCGCAACAGGGTGCTCCCACCATCAGCCATACCGACCGGAATATCTTCACCCTGCGATCGGGACTAGCTTACACCATCGATCCACACCACAAGGTGCTGCTCAACCATTCCTATTACACCATCGACCGGAGGGAGTTCGACGAGATGCGCTCAGAGGCGGAACAGGCCTTCGTGGGTACACGCGACCTGCAGAAGCATATCGCCACCCTCTCCTACGAGATGACCATCCTTGGTGATCGCCTGCGCAGCAACCTCTTCACAAAATTCTACCGGCAGATGATCGACCGCATGGATCCAGTAATGACCCTTGACAATGGCGAGCAGATCCGCACTGTAGAGCGGGTAAACAGCACCAGGAAAGCTACCGGTTACGGTCTCGCACTCTCCTATTCATTACTGCCGGAATTGTTGCTGCTCACCTCTGCAGAGAAGGCTGTCAGGATGCCCTCCGAGAATGAGGTGTTTGGCAGCATCGGAGAGAACATTGTAGAAAACCCACAGATTAGACCCGAGGTGAGCAACAACTTTAACATCGGCTTCAAGGCGGGTGACTACCACATGGGTGCACAGCGTTTCTCCTTCTCTGCCACCGGCTTCCTGAGAGATACCCGCGACAAGATCGTGCGTCAGATCAATCCACGCCTGAACGATGCGATACAGACCAGCCCCTTTGAGAACCTGGGCAAAACACAATCGGTAGGCATTGAGGCGGAAGCCAACTACGCCTATGGTGACAAGCTGAGCCTGTTGCTCAACCTCTCCCGCTTCAACACCCTCTTCAACATGAGACATGATGCTGGTGGAAATCAACTCGACTATTATGGGAAGCAGATGCCCAATGAACCCTGGTTTACCTTCAACAGTACGGTGCAGTACTCCTTCTTCAACCTCCTGCAAAAACAATCGCAACTCCACTTTCATTACAGTTTCCGTTTCGTGGAGAGCTTCCAGACCACCTGGCTCGATATTGAGGATTTCAAGGTGCCCCGCCAGTTCATCCAGGATACAGGATTCAGTTATCTCTTTCCGGGAAAGAAATTTGTGGTCAGCTTCGATGTCAGGAATCTCTTTGACCGACAGGTGTACGACAATTTTGCCGTACAGAAACCGGGTAGGGCGTTTTACCTGAAACTAAACTACACTTTCAATCACTTCAACATATAAATTCAAACATTATGAACATAAGACTATTCATAACAAAACTGATTATTGCAATTACAGCTCTCCTCTTCACTGGCTGCGAGAATGAAACGCTCACAGACGACAAAGGTACACCACCCGATACGGAACGATGGATTACCGTAGCAGTTGCCCTGATGGGTGAAAATGCCGGTGATGGCAACGGAGGTACCATGGTCTATGCTGTCAGCTACGAGGATGCCCGTGATCCGAACTTCTCCATAAATGTGTTCGACAATGGCTTCGGCGTGAAATCCAACCGTACCGCGCGCCTACAATCGTCAGAAGATGGCAACACCCTCTTCAACATCGCCTACACTGGTGAAAACGGGGGTGAGTTCTCCCGCTACAACGTGAACGGTGGCAAGAACTTCATGCAGGAAGATGTGTCGGTGAGCGTCGCACAGTATGCCGGTACCTCACCCCGCTGGGCCAAGCTGTTCGACGGAGATAAGACCGGCATCGCAGTCAACGTGACCAACATCACCGCCAACAATGCAACATCCGGTTCCGGCGAACCCTTCCGCTACTACCGGGGCACCGCCACCGTGTTGTCACTCGACCTGCAAAAAGTAGAGATCACAGGCTTCAAGCAGTACGAGATACCCCTCACCCAGGAGGAGGAGCTGCAGGGACACACCCTCTTCCGGCTCGATGCCCCTGTGCTGAACAAAGCGGGAAATAAGCTGATCATCGGCACCTGGATGCAGAAAAGAAACCCGTTGACAGGTGAAACAGAAAGCAATTTTGAACGGCTCGGCACCAAGTCGGTAGTGGTCGATTACCCTTCGCTCGAAAACCCGCAGGTGATTACCTCCTCAGTAGCCGACGGCGACTGCAGCGGCTACCGCGGCTTCAACAGTTTCCTGGCCGACGATGGCAACATCTACCAGGCAACACAGCGAGGCAGCAATGGCTCCTGGCTCCTGCGGATCAACAGCAACAACCAATATGACAACACTTACCGGTTCAGTCTTGACGAGGCTCTGGGTATCACCAACTCCTACATCGAGAGCTGGCGCTATGCCGGTAACGGCATTGCATACGTGATGTACAGCCACGATGGCTCCACCACCTCTACCTTCAATGCCGAAGAACGTCAGAGCTTCCTGGCACGGGTGGATCTCACTGCCAGAACAGCCCGTCAGGTGGAGTTACCATACGACCCGGATCTCTACTTCTTCCAGTACCAAGGCTTCCTGGTGAATGGCGATGAAGTCTACGTGGCTGTCACCCCGGTGGGCAAGGATGGTCACATCTACATTCTCAACAGCCGCACCGGCACTGTGACCAAGGGAGCCCGACTAATCAACAAAGCGGGAAACCATTACATCGGAGTCTATTGAATCACCCGGTTGATCCCTCCCTTGGAACAGATCCCGGGAGGGGCACAACCTATTAAACATCATTCACTCATATGAAAAATTTACAACTTACCATTATCACTCTTTTTGCACTGTTACTGATCAATTCCTGCCAGGGCAACGGTAAACAATCAGAAAAGAGTACCACAGTTACAAAGAGTAGCGACAGCGTGAGCACGAACCAGTCGAACCGCCGCCGGGGTCCCGACTACCAGGCACTCAAGCAGGAGCTACAACTGACAGCAGCGCAGGAAAATCAGTATGACGCGCTGCTGGAGAAATACCGCGGGATCCAGGAGGCCAGCCGTACAACCTGGACAAGTGCCGACGGCAAAGTAGACAGGATGACGATGTTCGAAAAGATGGATGAACTGCGCAATCAGCAATCCACTGAAATGGCAACCATCCTGAACGAAGCGCAAATGAAGCAGTACGAAGCCTTCACGGCACAGAACAGTCGTCGCCGCCCGGGTTATTCAGTAGAACTGATCAACCGTATCAAAAGTGAACTCCAGCTCGATGCATCGCAATCTCAGATGCTGGAGGCGGTGAACAGGGCATTTGAGAAGTCCTATCACGATGCGCACGATTTCTACCATGGAAATGGAGAATTGGCAGCAGAGTACTGGAAAAAGTATGACGAAGAGCGAAAAAAAGCATTGAAGCAAGTCTTCACGGAAACACAATTTGAACAGTACCTGGAAATCGTCAAGGATATAACCCCACAGGGCGGTCATTGATATGCGATTGCTTAAATCACTGTTCCGGAAAAAGGGACGAAGCGAGTCCCTTTTCCGGTACCTGGTATCTCTTTCCCACCTCTGGCTGGGACTGCTCTCCTCGGTAGTGCTCATCATCGTCTGCCTTTCGGGCAGTCTCTATGCCTTCCGCACGCCTTACCAGCAGTTCCAGAACCGTGAACTGCTCAACGCGAAGGTTCCAAAAGGAGGCAGATTGATGCAGTCTGAAGAGATCGCATCACTGTTTCACGACAGGGCACAGGTGATTGAGTCAATTGTTCTCCCTACCGACAAAAAGAAAAACCTCTTCATATCCTACAGCGACAGAGAAAGCAACCTGAGCAGAACCGGTTACTTCAACCCCTACACCGGCGAGGAGGTATCGGGACAATTCGACAGGAGTTCCGAGCCATTCTTCCAGATGCTGCTCAACCTCCACCGCAACCTGTTGCTCGGATCGACCGGAAAGCAGATAGTAGGAATCTCGGTGATCATCTTCGTGATCCTTCTTTTCTCAGGACTGATACTTTGGTGGCCCAAGTCACGACGATGGCGTACCATCAAAGCGTCCTTCCAGGTGCGGTGGAGAGCCAACAGTTTCCAACTGAACTACAGCCTGCATCGAGTATTGGGTGTCTACGCATTCCCATTGCTGCTCTTTATCGCCCTCACCGGACTCTACATTGCCTATCCCTGGATGAAGAACAGTGTAATCGTCACCCTGGGGGGTGAACCGATCCTGCAGAAGGAGTCACCCGTAGGTGAGGAGGTCTCCGACGCTTTTGCAGCGTTAATGCTGGAGATGCTTGAGAAAGAACAGGAAAAAATGGAAGAAGATCAATCAGCACATTTTTCACTCCCTGAAGTAGAGGCAATGGTTGAGGAGTATCTCGCATACGAAGGGACGACCACCATTATGATGCCCAGTGCAGAGAATCCCCGCTACCGGATCAGCAAGGTCAACACCCACAACCTGCTTGGAGCCAAAGTAACAGACATGGTCACCTTCGACCGGCAGGGAGAAATGCGTTCCCTGGAGCGTTTCAGCGATCTGGCCTTACACCGCCAGTTCATTGAGATCTCACTGCCCCTGCATACGGGAGAGATCATCGGACTGCCGGGTATCATCCTCTATGCGTTGGTCTCGCTGATCGGTTGCTCTCTGCCAGTGACCGGCTTCCTCATCTGGTGGAAGAAAGCTGTGCGATCCGGCCGATAGCCTCGGCAGTACGTTCCGCGCTGTTGAAGGCGGTAAGCCGGAAATATCCCTCGCCAGCGGCACCGAAGCCAATACCGGGGGTTCCCACAATATGACACCTCTCCAACAGTCGATCGAAGAACTGCCAGGAATCAAGACCGTCGGGGCATTTCAGCCATATATAGGGGGAATGCTCCCCTCCGAAAAATGTGTAGCCGCTTTCCGACAACCCCTGCCTGATCAATGCGGCATTCTGCATGTAGCTATCGATCATCTGTTGCATCTCCTGCTGCCCTTGTGCCGTATAGACCGCCTCGGCAGCACGCTGGATGATGTAGGGGGTACCATTGAACTTGGTCGATTGGCGCCGGTTCCAGAGATAGTGAAGGGATACTTTACTCCCGTTAGCGGTGACAACCTTTAATTCATGTGGCACCACCGTGTAGCTACACCTCAGGCCGGTGAAGCCGGCACTCTTGGAGAAGGAGCGGAACTCGATGGCACATCGCTTGGCGCCCTCAATCTCATAGATGCTGTGGGGGATCGACTCATCGCGGATAAAGGCCTCGTAGGCGGCATCGAACAGGATCAGGCTCTCGTTCTCCAGTGCCCAGTCGACCCACCTTTTAAGTTGCTCCCTGCTCATCACCGTACCGGTAGGGTTGTTGGGATAACAGAGATAAACCACATCAGCTCGCACTGCCGGCACCTCCGGCAGGAATCCGTTCTCCTCACTGCATCGCAAAAGTCTGATCTTATCTGTTTTACCGATGCGCATCAGGGTGGTATCGAGGTAGACCGGATAGACCGGATCTGTGATGGCCACCACATTCCTCTCCCCCAGGATATCGCCAATATTGCCGGTATCGCTCTTGGAACCGTCGCTCACGAAGATCTCCGAAGGTGAGATGTCAATGCCCCGATTTTTAAAGTCGGTCTCTGCAATTGCCTCCCGCAGAAAGGTATACCCCTGCTCGGGGCCGTAACCACGAAAATGCTCTTTCTCACCCATCTCATCCACCGAACGGTGCAATGCACTGATCACGGCAGGAGAGAGTGGCAGCGTCACATCTCCTATACCGAGCCGGATAATATCGGCTCCGGGATGAGAGGTACTGAACTGCTCCACTTTTCTGGCAATGGTACTGAAGAGATAGCTCTCGTCGAGCTCAAGATAGTGTTGGTTGACTTGAAACATATGATGTTGATGTGTTGATGTGAGCATGTGCGAATCAATCCACTTCTCCCTTGAAGACGAAGTGGGCATCACCGGTTAGGAAAACCTTGTTTTGCTCCCGATCCCACTCAACCAGCAGGTCGCCGCCACGAAGGTGAACGAGTGCTGAAGGGTCGGCACGACCGGTCAGCACGGCAGCTGCCAGTACGGCGCAAGCGCCGCTGCCACAAGCGAGTGTCTCGCCGCTACCACGTTCCCAGACGCGCATCCGAAGCTCACTGCGGCTGATGACCTCTACGAACTCCACGTTGGTACGCTGGGGGAAGAGCCGATGATGTTCAATCCCGGGCCCGATAAGCGGCAGGTCTAGTTTGTCAATCTCCTTGGTGAATGTCACTACGTGGGGATTGCCCATTGAGATAAAGGTTACCGGATAGCAGGCTCCCTCTGTTCTCAGGGGATGCTCTATAATTTCCGACAACTGGGCCTGGGATGGTTGCATTTGGCTCCCGTCGGTTATCGCGGGACCCATATCAACCCGGACCTGAGTGACCCGATTATCCGCCTCAGCAACTGTCAGCAACAATTGTTTGATGCCCGACGGGGTCTGCAGGGCGATCTCCCGCTTATCGGTGAGTCCCCGCTCGTAAAGGTATTTACCCACGCAACGGGCGGCATTGCCACACATCAGTCCCTCGCTGCCGTCGGCATTGAACATCCGCATGGAGAAGTCGCCCACTTCAGACGGTCCAATCAACACCACTCCGTCACCCCCCACCCCAAAATGGCGGTCGCTCAGTTTCCGTGAGAGAGCAGCAGGATCCCCCACCCGCTCCCTGAAGAGATTTATATAGATGTAATCGTTGCCAGCGGCATGCATCTTATCGAAATTCATAGTTATCCTTGTTTATGCCCTTACTTCAGATGAAAAAAAGCTGTCTGGTTTCCATGGGAACCGGACAGCTTGATTAAAGGTTTATAACTGAAATGGGATATTTGTCGACATTTTGTTTAATTATCGACAAAAATACAACTTTTTGATTGATTTTACGCAAATATCAGAACATATATTTATTTATATCGCATCCATTTAAACATCTCCTTGAGTGATGGCTTCTTCCCATACATCAGGATCCCCACGCGGTAGATCTTGGCTGCAACCACAGAGATCAGGATAAAGGTGCCGTAGAGCAGCAGGATGGAGAGGAGCTTCTCCCAGAGGGGAATGCCAAAGGGAATACGCACCATCATCACGATGGGGGAACTGAAGGGGATCAGTGAGGCCCAGAAAGCAAGCGGCCCGTCGGGGTTGTTCACGCTGTAGAAGCCGGCGAAGAAGGCAAACATGATCAGCAGTGTAACCGGTGTGAGGAACTGACTGGTATCCTCCTCGCTGTCGACCGCCGAAGCGAACATGGCGAAAATGGAGGCGTAGAGCACGTAACCCCCAATGAAGAACAACAGGAAGAAGAGGATCACCTCCAGCCAGTTGATGCTGAGGATGGCACTCATGATGCCCTGCATTTCCACTCCGCCCACATTGCCCATGGCGCTCATATCGGCCATGCCTCCCATGCCGCTGCTCATGGATGCAACCTGTTCGGGTGAGGCGATGAAGAGCGATAGCAGGCTGAAAAGCCCCCCGGCGAGGATGCCCCAGATAGCAAGCTGGGTGATACCCACCAGGCCGATCCCCACGATTTTGCCGATGAGCAGGTTGACCGGTTTCACCGAGGAGACCATCACCTCCACGATGCGTGTCTTCTTCTCCTCCAGCACGGCCTGCATCACCATGTTGCCGTACATCAGGATGAACATGTATATCAGGACGGTGAAGACCATGCCGATGATGGTGGCCACTTCGGTAGAGGATTCGGTGACGCTGCCGTCACCCCCCATACGCAAAGTCTGCAGGGAGATGGAGGGTCTCTCTTCAAGGATCTCCCGTACCTGCGTGATGGCTTCGCTATCCACCTCCCCGCTGCCGGAGAGCTGATCGAGTCGTTGCTGCGTCACTTTCTCCCGCAATGTCTGACGGATGAGTGACTGCAGCTCCTGTGGTGACTGTTTCTCGGAGGTGAGCGATACCGATCCCTGATTGTTGCTCAGGTCGCCGGTGATCTGGAGAATGGCAAACAGCTCTCCCCCTACCTTCGTCTGGGCGTCTGCCTGAGCTTCTTCGCCAATAACCTCGAAATGAAATGTTTCGGTCGATTGCAGCAGGGGGGCATAGATGCCGCTCCGGTCGATCACGGCAATCCGTTTCACCTCCCCGTCGTTGAGGGTGGAGAGCCAGAGCGGCAGAAAGGTAAGCCCTACCATCAACAGCGGCATCAACAACGTGAGGATGATAAATGACTTTTTACGAACCCGGGTGATGTATTCCCGTTGGATGACTAAACTAAGTGTGTTCATATGTTTGTGCGATTGATTCGGATGAAATGATAATGAGGTTCTCAAGCAGTAAAAAGGATTACTGGGTGACGGTCTGAATAAATACATCATTCATGGTGGGCAGCTCTTCGTCGTAGCTCACAACCTCGTAACGGTCGAAGATTAGTTTCGCCAGCTCATTGCTGCTGATGTTCTCTGTCTTGCGAATGCGCAGGTCGATAAACTCGTGGTAGGTCTCTTTCGAGAGCAGGGTGAAGGAGGGATGCTCGAAATCAAAACCGTTGCCATAGAGCCGGAAGCGGAAGATGCCGGGGCGATGCTCCTTGCGGATGTCGAAGACACGCCCCTGTAGCACCACCTCCGATTTGTGAATCAGGGCGATATTGTCGCAAAGCGCCTCCACCGACTCCATGTTGTGGGTGGAGAGAATGATGGTCTTGCCCTCCTCCTTGAGTCGGAGCATCTCATTCTTCACGATATCGGCATTCACAGGGTCGAAGCCGCTAAAAGGCTCGTCGAAGATGAGCAGGTCGGGGTTGTGGATCACGGTTGAGATAAACTGCACCTTCTGCTGCATCCCCTTGGAGAGCTCCTCCACTTTGCGGTTGTACCAGCTCGTGATGTCGAACCGCTTGAACCAGATCATCAGCTCCCGATGGGCATCCTGTTTCGACATACCGCGCAGCTGTGCCAGGTACATCGCCTGCTCACCCACCTTCATCTTCTTGTAAAGTCCCCGCTCTTCGGGCAGGTAACCGATGCGGTAGACATCCTCCGCCCGTGAGGGGCGCCCTTCGAGGAATACCTCCCCGCTATCGGGTGCCGTGATGCGGGTGATGATGCGGATGAGGGTGGTCTTACCGGCACCGTTCGGTCCCAGCAATCCGAAAACGGTGCCTTGCGGCACCGATATGCTCACCTTGTTGAGTGCCAGATGATGGGCATACTGCTTTACAACGTCTTTAGTTTCCAGATACATATTGGCTCTTCTATTTATTGTTTTTTTCTTTAATATTTCAGGATGATCCGTTCACCAAGCTCCTTGGCCAGCAGCTTCTTGATCTGCTGCAGCTGTTGCAACTGAACAATCAGTTCGCTCTCATCATCCACAGAAGCATTTTTCAGCGCCTTTTTCACCGCTTCTATCCGTTGCAACACATAGGCATTCTTCAACTCAGTGGTGGCACGCGGAACATAGCTATGGAGCAGGTTCTGTTCCAGCAGACGGGAACTTTGGTCTCCCAGCTCCTCTCCCAGGATCCGGGAATGAATCTTGCTCAGCTGATAGCGATCGCTCATCAGCTCAGAGGCAAGGTGGCTAATCTCCTGATCGGCATGTGAGATGAAGTGTCGGCCGGAGTTAAATGCTGCATCCTCGATGTGTTCAGATGCCTCCTCAAAGATGCGAAGATAGAGCTCATTGGTGAAAACAATGTTGTCTCGTTCCAGGTCGAACAGCACAAATTCAGTTACACCGGGACCCTCCTCCACCAGGACATCCTCTTCTACCACTTTCCTCCCCTCCTTCCGCTTCTGCTTCTCATACTTGCGATATATGGGGGTGTTGCCGTAGCGGATCACGTAGCGGATCACCTCCCGCTCATAACGCTCATAAGGACCAACCTTGACTGTTTTACCCAATTTCTGGGTGCCATCGTTCACAGTGGCAGGGACAACCTCTGCTCTTGATGCCGCCACCGTCTCCTCCCGCACCTGCTGCTCCTTCTTACGGTCGTAGTTACGACGCCTTATCCTGTTGGTTTCTGCAATCAGCACCCGTTCCTGCATCTGCAGCATCTGTGCGGACTCCTGAATATATACCGAACGGGTGATGGAATTGGGAATCAGGGCGATGCTCTCCACAACGTTGGAGATGAGGCCGGCTCTTTTTACAGGGTCATCACCGGTCTCCTCCAGCAGCAGCTGCGTCTTGAAACGGATGAAGTCCACTTCGTGATCAGCAATGAAACGATTGAACTGCTCCGCATTCTGTTTGCGGGCAAACGAATCGGGATCCTCCCCCTCAGGTAGCAGCACCACCTTGACGTTCATGCCATCCTCCAGCAGCAGGTCGATGCCCCGCAGGGCCGCCTTGATGCCGGCGGCATCGCCATCGTAGAGTACGGTAATATTCTCCGAGAAACGGTGAATCATGCGTATCTGCCCATGGGTGAGTGCCGTTCCAGATGAGGCTACAACGTTCTCGATCCCTGCCTGGTGCATGGAGATCACATCGGTATAACCTTCCACCAGGAAGCACTTGTCCTGCTTCACGATGGCATTCTTAGCGAAATAGATGCCGTACAGTTCTCTGCTCTTGGAGTAGATTTCGCTCTCGGGAGAGTTGACATACTTGCCCACGTTCTCCACCTTCTTGAGTATGCGACCACCAAAAGCAACCACCTTTCCCGAGAGGGTGTGCACCGGGAAGAGCACTCTTCCCCGGAAGCGATCCACCAGCGGTCTGTTGTCATCTCCTCCGGTTGAAAGACCTGTTTTCAACAAGTAGTCGTGCCGATAACCAGCCTTCTGCGCTTCAGAAGAGAAGGCATCGCGCTGTTCCAGGCTGTAACCCAGCTGAAACTTCCTCACGATGTCATCCCTGAAACCCCTCTCCCGAAAATAGCTCAACCCCACAGCCTTACCCTCAGGATGGGTATGGAGAATCTTCACGAAATAGTCACGGGCATACTCGTTGAGGATGAACATACTCTCACGGTCGCTCTGGGCCTGCTTCTCCTCATCGGTGTACTCCTTCTCCACCACCTCGATTCCATATTTGCGGGCAATGTATTTGAGTGCCTCATAGTAGGAGAGTTGCTCATGCTTCATCACGAAATGGATGGGTGAGCCGCCCTCTCCACAGGCAAAGCACTTGCAAATATTCTTGGAGGGAGAGACATAGAAGGAAGGGGTGCGGTCGTCGTGAAAAGGACACAATCCCACGTAGTTGACACCCCTGCGTCGGAGTGTGACGAAGTCGGAGACTACATCCACGATCTGCGCGGCATCCTGAATACGTGCTATGGTGAGATGATCGATCATTGAGGATACGAAATTAATGATTTAGTTGGTGAATTCGGCAAATTTCAAAAATTATCTCTACATTTGTGAGAGACAAATCTGATACTTATAGTTATACAGCTAAATAATTCAAGATGGAGAAGATTGACTGGTCGAACATCTCGTTCGGTTACATGAAGACAGACTACAACGTACGCAGTTACTATCGCGACTGTAAATGGAGCGCCCCACAACTGGAGACATCCGAAGAGCTAAGCCTCCATATAGCGGCCACATGCCTGCATTATGGACAGGAAGCTTTCGAAGGGTTGAAGGCTTTCCGTGGAAAAGACGGAAAGATTCGCATATTCCGCATGCGCGACAATGCCGAGCGCCTGCAATCATCCTGCCAGGGCATCATGATGGCGGAACTGCCGGTAGAGATGTTTGAAGAGATGGTGCTGTTGGCAGTGAAGAAAAATGAGCGGTTCGTACCTCCCTACGAGAGTGGCGCCTCGCTTTACATCCGTCCCCTGCTGATCGGTACCAGCGCCCAGGTGGGAGTAAAGCCATCAAAAGAATATACATTCCTGATCTTCGTTACACCCGTGGGTCCCTATTTCAAGGAGGGATTCAAACCGACACCCATGGTGATCATGCGTGAGTACGACCGGGCAGCACCGCTCGGCACCGGTACCTTCAAGGTGGGAGGCAACTATGCCGCCAGCCTGCGCTCGGGTGAGAAAGCCCATGCAATGGGATACTCCGCCGTGCTTTACCTTGATGCCAGAGAAAAGAAATACATCGATGAGTGTGGCCCGGCCAACTTCTTCGGGATCAAGGACAACTGCTATATCACACCCAAGTCGGAATCCATTCTTCCCTCCATCACCAACAAAAGCCTGATGCGACTGGCAGAGGAGATGGGCATGCGGGTAGAACGCCGCCCCATACCGGAAGAGGAGCTTGCCACCTTCGAGGAGGCTGGTGCCTGTGGTACGGCTGCGGTAATCAGCCCCATCCTGCGCATCGACGACATCAGCGAGAACCGAACTTATCAATTTTCTAAAAATGGTGAGCCCGGTCCCGTGTGTGAGAAGCTATATCACAAGTTGCGTGCAATCCAATATGGCGATGAGCCGGACAAGTACGGATGGGTGACCATCGTGGAATAATAAAACAAAAAGCGGCCGCAGCCGCTTTTTTTAATTTTTTTTATTTGTCTCCCCACCCCTTGTAGGGATGGATGGAGAGATAGGAGTTGTAATAACGTACATTTCCTGTCACTTCAGCTCCAAGCCAGTCGGGTTTCTCAAATGACTCCTCTTCATTTTCAAGTTCTACCTCGGCAATCAACAAACCCTCATTCTCACCTGCGAACTCATCTACCTCGAACGTATGCTTCCCCACACTTACCAGGTAGCGTGTCTTCTCAATGACCGCATCCTCACAGAGGAGCAACATCTCCTCTGCATCTTGCAATGGCACCTCATACTCCCACTCTCGTCTGGTTATACCTCCCTCTCCCACAGACCCTTTCACAGTGAGATATCCTTTCTCACCCTTGACACGCACCCGTACAACACTGATGCCTGAAAGCGAGAGATAGCCCTGCTTCATAAGGTAATGGTGATGAGCATGGGGTTTGTATGCTCCGGTGACTAGAAATTTACGTTCAATCTCGTAACCCATCACAAATATTTTATGGATATAACAAATGAAATCAATAAGTGTTGGTGAAAAAAAGGAATAAAAATAACTATGTTTTTAAGCTTGCGTAATCACTACGAAAAAATAAAAACATAGTTAAGATTTTGGTTGGATTAAATAAAAATCAATGCGCGTAATTCTATTCTTTATTCAATGAATCTGTAACAAAAATAATATCTTTAATCGAATTAATAAAATTATTAATATGACAATTTTCATATAGTGAGGAATTTTTCCACAGTTTGTGGAAATAGGATTAAAAAATATTCTATATCTTTATCATTTCAAATCCATAAATGCTACTCCCAATGAAAAATTCTGCATCTTTGATCATCCTTCTGGTTCTGTTCATGGTCTGTTCTGCCGATTTACACTCACAACTGTCACTCTCCTCTCTTTTCAGTGACCACATGGTACTGCAACAGAAGAGCAATGCACCGATATGGGGCATGGACAATCCCGGCAGCACCGTGCAAATCAGCACATCCTGGAATGGAAAAACTTATTCTGCTGTGACAGATAACGCCGGCAAATGGCAGATAAAAATGGAGACACCCTCGGCAGGAGGGCCTTACGAGATCGTGATCAGCGGCAGTGAAAATATTACATTCACCAACGTGATGATCGGTGAGGTATGGATCTGCTCCGGCCAGTCGAACATGGAGATGCCACTCACCGGCTGGGGCAAGATCTTCAACTACGAAGAGGAGATCGCTGCAGCCAATCATCCTCGTATACGTCTGCTGCAGGTGGACAAGGCCACCAGCACCTATCCGCTGGAGGAGCCCTCCCTGTCTGCCGGCGGATGGCAGGAGTGCTCACCGGAGACCATACCCTACTTCTCCGCCACTGCTTACTTCTTCGGGAGGGATCTCCTGCAGGAGTTGGATATGCCGGTGGGACTGATCCACACCTCCTGGGGTGGCACCATGGCAGAGGCGTGGACCAGCCTGGAGTCACTGCAGCTGATGCCCGCCTTCAAGGAAAGTGCGGAGGAGTACGCTGCAGTGCCGCGTGATCCGGAGCAGCAGAAAGCCTACTTCGAACAGAAATTCACCGAGTGGCACCGGAAGGTGAATGCGCTGGACTTCGGAATGGAAAAGGATGTGGCGACGGCAGCAGTTGCCTCTTATCCGGAAGAGGGGTGGAGCAGCGTCACCCTGCCCGGTCCCTGGGAGAACAACGGCCTGCCCGAATTCGACGGGATTGCCTGGTACCGGAAAACAATCGAGATCCCGAAAGGATGGGAAAATATGGAGCTGATCCTCTCCTTGGGTGCGGTGGATGACAACGAGGAGAGCTGGTTCAACGGTGTGAAGATCGGTGCCACCGAGGGTGCCGGTGTTGCAAGAGAGTACCGGATCCCCGCAACAGCGGTGAAAGCCGGGAAAGGGACCCTGGTGGTAAGGGTGGTGGATACCGGGGGACTGGGGGGCTTCATGGGCAAGGAGTCGGAGATGTACATCGCCCCGGCAGGGAGGGAGACACTGCGGGAGAACCTGAACGGAGAGTGGCTCTTCCGCACTTCGGTGAACCTCAACGATGTTGGCATGCCACCACAGCGAAATCCGAATAGTCCATACTACCCGACTACTCTCTACAACGCCATGATCGCCCCGCTGGTGCCCTACGCCATCAGAGGTGCCATCTGGTACCAGGGGGAGAGCAATGCCGGCCGTGCCTACCAGTATCGCACACTCTTTCCGCTGATGATCCGCGACTGGAGAACAAAATGGGGCTACGATTTCCCATTCTACTTCGTACAGCTGGCCAACTACATGCAGCGCAAATCGGAGCCGGCCGCCTCGGGATGGGCGGAACTGCGGGAGGCACAACTGCAGACACTCAACCTGCATCAGACCGGTATGGCTGTCACCATCGACATTGGCGATGCGAATGACATCCACCCAAAGAACAAACAGGATGTGGGCAAACGGCTGGCATTGCTGGCACGGCACCATACCTATGGTGAGCCAATCGTGGCCGAGGGACCGCGTTACAACTCCTACCGGATCGAAGCGGGGAAGATACGCATTTGCTTCAAACCCTGCTCAAGCGGGCTGGCCATTAAGGGAGATGGTGATCTCAAAGGGTTTGCCACCGCCGGTCCGGACAGGGTGTTCCATTGGGCCGAGGCGCACCTCGAGGGCAACGAGGTGGTGGTGCACTCAGCCAAAGTGCCCTTCCCCGTCGCGGTACGTTACGGCTGGGCCGACAACCCTGAGTGTAACCTGGTGAACGAGGCAGGCCTCCCGGCATCCCCCTTTCGCACGGACGACTGGCCAGGGACAACGATTCACAACCGGTAATGGCTTCTCTTGCCGGCCCGGTAACCGGCTAACGAAATCCAACCTTCCGGTAGCCGCTGGTCTGGTCTTCGATCCATTCAAACCGGTCGACATCGGCAAAGATTACCCGGTTTGACAGCTCACCCGATGCGGCGATGCGAAGCTGCGCAATCTGTGCCACTGTATGTGCCAGCAGCAACATCGTGCGGGCATTCACCTGATACCGATTGCGTGCGTTATCGCGCATACGGCCAATGAATCGGAGGAATTCTACCTCTGCATCCTGATCCATGACCAGTTGGTGTTCCACCTGTAGCAGATGAGCAAAAACTGCACATAACTCTTCTTGTGTAAAGTCATTGAAAACGATTGAGTGGTTGAACGAGGCAATGCCATTGTTAGCCAGGTTCTTCGCGATTGCTTCATTCCCATCTCCTGTTTCGGCAAAAACAACCGCCACGTTCAGTTTCATTTCCCTGATCTTGTTGGTGATCCATAATCGAAAGAAGTTGAGGGAACGATCCTGTAAATCGGGGGCATCCATATCGATAAAAAGCAAGCCGTCGGCAGCACGACTAATTGTTTTTTCTGCAATTTCCAAACGGTTGGAGTCGATGATCTCCTCGAAATTGAGTGAAGTGAAATGGCCGCGCTTGAGAATGCCCAGCCCTTGCAGTAGATTACCCAGAATCTCTGCCACCGTGCTCTTACCCGTTCCCGTATTGCCGATAAAATGCCACTGCAAGTTGTCACCATGTTTGCTTGTGGTTCCTTTTCCATACTCCAGACGGGAGATAACCACGAAGTTGTGCAATGCCCTCTTGGCATTGTCCAGACCCACCAGTTTATCGAGCTGTTCCAGGGAAGCGGCGAGGATGGTTTCATCGGCTTGATGTCGATGAACCTTTGCTCTTTTACTCAGGGGAATATCTTCCGTTTCAATGGTGTTCATTGCTTCCACGGTCACCATGTCCGGGGGCAGTGCAGTGATCCTGCTGCTGAGCGCCGGGATGATGTGCGAAGTGAGCAGCCGCGTGATAAAGCGCCCGTTGCCAAAATGTTCATCCTTGTGGTTATATTCCTCCATCACATATTGCGAGAGTGCCTTCTTTGCGTCGGGTGTGAGACGATACTGTTCCTTTTCCAACACCTTTTCCCCGATCTTCATCAGCTGATCGGGTGTGTAGTCTCCGAATCGAAAGATGTAGGGGAATCTTGACTTCAAACCCGGATTGGATTCCAGGAGTCGCTCCATCTCGTTGGTATAGCCGGCCAAAATGACAATCATGTCGCTGTCGTCGAGGCTTAGATAGGTGAGCAGTGTTTCGATGACCCTGTGACCAAAATCACGTCGGTCCTGATCTTCTACAAAGAGGTTGTAGGCCTCATCAATAAAGAGCACACCACCGCTGGCACGTTCAATGGCATTAAGGGTATTCTTTTCGGTCTCACCCAGATACTGACCCACGAGCTTACTGCGGTCGGTCTCCACCAGATGACCGGATGAGAGCGCTCCGATGCCTCTGTAGATATCACCCAGATACTTCGCAATAGTGGTTTTTCCGGTACCGGGATTGCCGGTGAAGACCATATGCATAGGCGGCATCCTGTTGTAATATCCTTTCTCAGCTCTCATGCGGTTCAGCTTGACCAGGCTGGTGTGATGAAGGATGCTCTGCTTCACCTCACTGAGCCCGATCATCGACTGTAGCCGTTTGAGCGCGGCAGTAGGGTCTCGTTTTTCAATTTCTGGAATATCTTCGGGCGTGATGCGATTGATTTGCTCTTCTGCAAGCAGTTTTTGATCCACAACGCGCTGCACATGGGCGGGGATGATTCGTTCGCTAATTACCTTGTAGACATAGTAAATATTGTTGAACGACTTGCCCCGCATGTTGTAGACATAGGCAAACAAGGCAAGCAGCTTATCACCTGCTTCCGGGGCGACCACATAACCTGAGTCGCGCAGTCGGGAGAGCGCAACAGCATAGAGTTGTTCAGGCGGGATATCCTCAAAGTGGAACTGTGTATAGAATAATTCACGTGCTGTTTCACACAGATTCACCATTTCGGTCAACTGCCCCTTTCTCCCGGAGAGCACCACCACCGTATCCTGGCTCGTGCTTAGTTTGTTCGCCAGCACTTCCATGCCGGAGAGCGAGCCGATGGCTCCTTTCAGCATGAAGGCTTCGGCATTGTAAAAATAGAGAAAGTTGTTGCTGTTCTCCTCGATATAATCGGTCAGATTGGGCGAATAACCGCTGGTGGTATCAAGCAGCGTGATAGCATCACAACACTCAAACCGACCGGTAAACCCGTTCTCCTGAAGGATATCGAAGAGTTCTCTTGCGGCGGTCATTTTCCCCACTCCCTTCTTTCCGGTGAAGAGGTAATGGTGCTTCATCCGGAAGAGGGGCAGGTCCATCCTTTCACGGTATTGGTCGAAGAGGTATTTTTTTCGAAGATAGGAGAGAAACTCATGGAAATTATCGGGAGCAAATAAATCATTTTTCTGTGTCATATCAATCAATATATCAAGCTTGTAAAATCAATAAACAAAGGCATCACCGGGGATCTGTATCGCAACCAATATCGGTTCATGTAACAATCATGGGCAGTGCATCTACCAGGATACGATCATATTCACGCACGTCATTGCCCTGAGCATCGGGCAGTAGTTCCTCGTAGCGGCAGATGTCTACATGCACAAGACGTTTTTTGAAACTCTTTTTGCGTTCCGGATCAGCAGTGATCAGTGCACGTTCTTCCACAGTAGCAGGGCGATACCCGATCATCAATCGTTCCGTCATCCAGCGGTTGTGTTCCACCTCGGCGAGCATTTCTTTCTCATCTGGGGTAAAAGGTGTAATCTTCGTGCCTGGTTGGCGGCCTGTGACACGTAGTTTAGCCGGGAATGATTCTGCATGAGAGATATTTGACCACTGGTCGGCAATGCTCAGCTTATGCCAGCTGGAAAAGAGAGGATGGAATGGCGACAACTCATCGGGTAGTGGTTCGGGCAATCGTCCCTCACTAAAGAAACAACTATACACCCAGTTCAGTCGCTTTGCCCAATGGAGTGTCCGTAAATGCAAGGGCACACCCCTGCTGACCATGCCGAAGGGGTAAATATTGGCATACCTGCCATTGTCAGCCATTGCCTCCATGATGGAGACCGGTTCCTCCTGAAAGACAAAAATGGGTATCTGTCTATCGAATATGATCCCCGGCATATGAATGCTCCATGACACCGACTGGGAAGCATCTTCACCGCAGACAGCGATGGAGAGGAGCGCATTCTCATCGGATGCCCATGAGTCAAACAGGGAGTGAACGGCAGTTGACTGCGGACTCCCTTCCACGAAGCGAAACTCCAAATCAGAGAGATCACCCAGGTAGGCGTAACAGCGCTCTTTTTCTCCTTTTATGAAGAGATCATCCTCTCCGATTTTCATAAAGGAGTGATCCACCACCTCAAAGAGATAGGGGTAGCGGGTAAATAACTGTTCCATTTTACTTCCGGCTTCCTCGTCAATGAATGTGATGACGCTCTTCCGTTTCCGGTAGTTGGGGAAATGAGCAATCTGCGCTGCCTTCATGCCCAGCGCTACTCCCATATCATTCATGCCAGCTACCACCAGGTGTACATAATGGTCGCTCTCCGGCACAAGAGAAATCCTATCGAGCGGTGGAACAGTTTGACCTCCCAAACCCGTGCAGTTATCGGCCAAAAGAGCCGACGCCAGCTGTTCATGGTAGATCAGGGGAGTGAGTTCCAGTTGCTCACGGATCGATGGAGAGAGATCGCCCCGCTGAAAGGCAGTAACAGTGGAAGGGTGAAAAAAGAGGGTGATTGTAGGCAATCGCGAGAGACGGGAGGCAACTGCGCATCTCTCACCCACCCTGGCAAGAGCGTTGGCATGAAGCGCATCACAGTCGGCCTCTCCTTCATCTCCGAGCAGGTAGAGAGCTACAGCCTTCTCCGGCTGGAGGGCTGCGATATCTTCGGGCGAGATCCTACTCCCTTGATAAATAATCACGCGCTGCATCAGACTGCGGGAGAGAGAGAGCTGCAGTGAGTTCCGTACAGATGCTACATCTGCTGTCGTCTGGAGAAGTATGGGTGAACGACCGAAAGCAGAATCATTGCCTAACTGGATGATTAAGCCGACAGTAGCCGGCCGATATCCAACCACAATAAGATGACCTGCAAGTCGGTAATGGGTCTTCCCGCTGGCAACTTTCTCCACACGACGTTCAAAGATATTGCTCAGCGTGGAGATGAGTACCCCTCCCAGCAGAACAGATCCAAAGATGCTGAGCAGATAAACCGGTAGTCTGTTGCCGGTGACGGCATTTGTTTGTGACCCTCCGTCGGAAAAGAAGTAAAGCAGGTTCCAGAACGTACCATACTCATCGCCGGTGTCGGCACGTGAGAGTGGTATGTCGAAGAGAAGAAAAAGCAACCGAAAGGAGAGCAGCACAATCAGGATAAACAAGATAAAGACGCTCAATTGGCGGGCGATGCCTCCGGAGAGAGTGCGGTCAATGGATAGCTTCAGGTTTGTTTTCATCATTTAAGTGTTCGATCTGTTGTTCAAAATTATCTACTGTATTAATCTTTTGAAGCGTAGACTCAAGAAGAGCATCCTCTTCACGGAGTATCTTCTCCGTGATGAGCTGCTGTTTGATCTTCGTTTCATGGATAGTGATATGTCGCATCAAAGTCCCCATTCCACTCTGTAGGGCCACGTCAAACAACCGCTCCATTGCCTCCCACAGGATAGGCAGGAGGGTAACGTGATAACCTTCACTGATTCCGGCACGTACAGATTCCACAAAACGGTCGATCAAAGTTACGGCCTGTTGCGGGTTCTCCGTTGCCATTTCCATCTGAGCATGACGGATCAGGCAATTCATGTGAATCATTCGTGACTTAAGAGAGGTATGAATATGCATGGCTTTTTCAATTGCCTTGCCTGCTTCCGATATGGAGGAAAGTGCTGCGGCATGATCCTCTTTGCTATCCCAGAGAAAAATTCCCAGACGGATTTGACTCTGGGCAAGATCCCTCCAGGAAAGCTCATTGTCGGGATACCTGTTCACCTCCTGACGGAAGATCTCATTGGCTTTCCTGATCGCGTTATATTCCTCAAAGGGATTCCCGACAGCAGCGTAGTGATCACTCAGGGCATCGTGGATGATTGCCAGGGTACGTTGTTCCAATTCCAACCCATCGGCCCGCAAATGAGTAAACAGTTCCCTCGCCATCTCGATGGCTTCCTCATATTTGTGCGCATGATAAAGCGTCTGCAAGCGGTTATGAAGGTTCACCAGCATGCTTTCGGCAGTGGTCGCGGAGGGATTTTCTTCGTAAAGGCGGTAGAAGATCGGGAAGGAACGGGAGAAATAATCATCCGCTTCATGCGGATCATGGAAATAGGTGATAAACAACCGCCCCGTATTGTCAAGTGCTGCGGCATACCTTCGGGATATCTCCGTGATCGAAGCATGGCGGCACCAGATCGTGTAAAGTGCGTATTCATGCTGTTTCGAATAGTATAGTGCCTCGGGCAGCTGACCGCTCTCTTCGTAAAATGCCTGATTGACAGCGAAAGCAAGCGAGCGGGCGGTATGCATTAAAATACCACTGTAGTGAAATCTGCGCATCTCTTTTTCCATGACGTTGAGTTCATTCAGGTTGGTCTCCGCCTTATCTATTTTACCGCTTTGCAACAACGGCAGCATGTTGAACTCCACCTGGCTGCAGTAGTTATAAAAGCAGGATTGTAGAAACAGGGTGTAACCCAAGTGATGGGTGTTGGTACCCGCCAGTTCTCTGACATTCTCACACAGCTGTCTTGCCTCCGGGATGCGTTGTTCCCGCACCGTAGCAGATGACTGCACCACCAGGTTGCGGAGATAGAGAAATTGATTCAGTCGTACAAAAGCTGCAATAGTAGGTATCTCCTTCATAAAGGGATGGATGGTATCGTAGAAGGTAAAGATGGCGTCATAATTGCCTCTGTCCGCGGCAATAAGGCAGCTGAGGAGACCTGCCATCAGCTCGTCAGCATCGACCGGCAACGGATTGCCTTTTTTGTTTTCATGGTAGAGCTGCAAAAGATGATACGCATGATCCGGATCATTGTACTCAAGCAACAATGATTCGGCAATTTTCAGGGTCATGTGAGGTGAGATCTCGTGCATCTGCTTCTTTTGCTCACTGCCTCCCTTTCGGAGGATGCGCAACAGGGAGGCCTTCACCCTTGGATGGGATGATTTCTCCAGTCTTTCTGTATCCATCTCCCTCAATAGCTGGGTCAGGTCTATATCGGCAGATTCCATCGCGCTCTCACAGAGGTAGATCTGCCACTCCGCGACGAGTGACTCCGCTTCGTCGATGGCATAGCAAGAGAGTTGTTCCAGCAACGTGATATCCGTTTGGAAATAACTGCTCATCCCATAACGGCAGCGCAGCAGTCGTGCCCGGGAGTATGCTGTCATGAAGTAGAGGTTATCGGGTGCCAGTGTCATCAGTTCCTGCGACTGCTGCTCTGCCTCGTTCATTAACAAATTGGAACAAAATGAATCGCCACAATGATGAAGGAATACTGCGTGAGTCAACTTATCGGAAAGGATGCGGAATTGACAGAACATCCAGGGCTCACCCGAATAAAAGAGTCGCAGCTGTTCATCTGCCACTTCCGCTGTTTCGGGCAGGTACTCACGACAAAAGGAGCAGTATTGCTCCATGAGTTGCTGTGCTTTTGCAAAAGCTTTTTCATCCAATGTTTCAGTTGTAAAAGCCAGCTCCAGTTGCTGCTGTGATGCGAAGGAGAGCATCGATTCAACCTGTTCATGTCGACCGTCGGTCTGCATCAGTTTAGCCTTCAGTTCAGCCCCTCTGATCACGATTGACATCCATCGCTCGTCGTCATCCATCAGCTGGGACCCGGTATCCAGCAGGTAGTTTGCAATTTTTTCTGCCGTTTCGGGGTCGCTTTCACTGATCATCGCAGCATAGTTGATACGCAATTCTTCAAAGAGCAAGGCGAAAGATTGATCTTCCACCCTGTCGTGGATCATTTGCATCAGGTAGTTTATCAGGTAAAGGGCAAAGTCCTTCTGTCCAATAACAAGGAACATGTCAGAGAGCTCCATGACTAATTCTGTTGCAACAAGGGGCTTGGCATTCACCGCCTCACGGCACCACTCCATTGTTTGATCCTGGTCGTTCATCAATGCATAGAAGATCTGGGATGTCGTCTCTTTCCTGAGTTGTGAGTCGGGATCGGAGAGCAGGTAGGGTGCCATTTGTCCAAGGGAAAGGAGGAGTGAGAGAGCCGGTATTTCACGGTTGCAGAGCATATCGAGGGGATGTGTGTCGCGGTAATTCCCCAGGTGATCGAGGAGATTGCGCCGGTAGGGTTCCATGCTCTCGTCGGGCATTCGCAGGATGTCTCGATAACCTGAACAACTGAAGTCGATGATCCCCGTCTCGCTATCAAAGGTGATTAGATTGCCCAACCACTGTCTGTAAGCAGTAAAGGTGAGGCGGTCCCAATGATCACCGAGAAGGATTTCCAGGTCACTCTCGCGCAAGCCGTTCCCGGAGGCGGCCAGGTATTTGAGGGTGTGCCAGGTGAGCGGTGTGGAGAAGAGAGACTCACCCTGTTCGATGAGTGAGAGGAAGAGTGGCTCAGGATGTGGATGAGCGCTCTGTACAAGACGAAAAAGGTATTCTTCGATCTTTTTTGCCTCGTCTTCGCCGGGTAACTGCTTCATTGCACGGAAATCCTCCTCGGAGAGCTGTGTCAGCTTGCGAACCATCAGCAGGTTCCATAAGGGCACGGAGGAGCAGCGGAAACCACGATAGGTGAGTGCGATCAGCTGCTCCATCACCTTTGCCGGAAGGCGCTTGCCACTAAGCAGGAGCTGCTCTTCCACCATGCTGCGCCCCTCTTCGCTGGTGAGCAGCGGCAGCATTACCTGCCCCGCCTCCGCTATCCCGTATTTGAGCAGGGGCCATTCATCGTGGGTAAAAGCAAATAGCACGCTGTTCTCCGGTAACCAGTTGAATTGTATCACAGTGAGCGGGTCATCGATCAGGTGGAAGTCATCAATCAGCAACACCACTTTTTTCACAGTGTCAATCTTCGATACCGCTTCTTTGAAATGATAAGCCAGTTCACTGAAGCCGATGTCCTCTCCGGGAGGAAACATCCCCGGTGAAGCAATAGCCGGATCGGCAAGCCATTTCTTCAGCATGATCGCAGGTGAGGGGCTCTCCGCAGAAGAGCGGGTAAAATGGATCAGCGGCAGGAAGTGGTCTGAATCGTGCAGAAGTTCCCAGAGCTTACAGAGGAGGGCTGTTTTCCCGAAGCCGTCGCGTGCCTTCAGCAACAAAGTCTGCCGGCTCTCTTCGCAATGGTGCATCAGTTCAGTCAACAGGGACTCCCTGCCGACGAAATGACGGGTATGAGAATCTATGATCTTTCTGTCATGCAGCTGCATAGAAGGATAGAAATCCTGTGGGGTGATTACCTCTGACGACGATTCGTAGAGGAGCACCTCCCGGGTGATGGTTTCTGTGAGGAAAGCAGCCAACTCCTCCATACCAGTCAGCCGCGAGCAATCCCATCGACAGCCGTACGTGAAGAGGTTGGTCTCATAACCGCTGCCATTGAATTGATCAGTTATCCGTTGCCTGAGGGATTGTAGTTTTTGTTGTGCCTCTTCATCCGAGTCGCTGAAACGCGCCAATGCTGCCTCATCCATCTCCTTGTATACTTCATCCGAACGAAAACAAAAGATGCTTCTTCTCAGTGAGTCATGATCTGCAAGGGCGCCAAAAAGCATCTCCAGTTCGGTCACGCTTCTGGGTTCAGGAGAGGCGGTATTGATCTTCTGTCGCTCCTCGTTATTCATGCTCTCCAACACCCGTTCCCAGTTCTCACGCGGAGGTATCCATCCATAGCGGTTTCCCAGCAGGCCAATGAAGAAGGGGCGCGAGTGCCTGATCTCCTCGATACACTCCCTCAAAACCACATTCTCCCTTTCCGTTTCTTCCACATCCTGTGTGTTGACTCCCCAGCGAAGATCAATGAACTGTACCGTGATGTCCTTGTCAGCAAGGTTTCGTTGCAGGGCGGGATAGACACTCTGCATGATCAGATCGCGTTCGGCATGCATGTCATTAAAAGTGCTGCTCAGAAAGATGCGGATCGTCTTCGTTTCACTTGTGAAATTTTTCATTTTTTATCTCTTTTCGGTTGTTCGGTTTACATGGATGTGAGAAAGGCGGTTACACCTGAGAAGTCTCGTTTTTTGAGCTTGACACCCTCAATGAAGTAGTCAATGTCGCCGAAGAAATATAGCATTCCCTGCTCGGGTAAACTCTCTTCAGGCTCAACAGATTGAAGATCCGCACAGTTTATCTGACAGATGAAAGTATAGGGAAAGAGTTGCCCTTCCTCATCCTTGAGAAACGGATAGGAGAGCTCCGGGGGCAGTTGAGGAGCATCCCAGAAGTAACTTTTTCCCGGAGCCATCTGCTTCACTGGATCCTGTATCACAATTTCGTATGGCATTTGATGCGGTTTTTGATCAATGTTCAATTGAAACTGAAGGGTTCAATCCTTTTTAATTGTGATGAGTACAAGGCTGATATTGTTTTTCCCCCTGCGGTCCGGGCTGCATCGAACAGCGTAGCAGCGGGTGCATTGTGTTCCAGTAGTTGCTATATCTGTTCATCGCTTATCATGTCACTCAGCCCGTCGGAGCAGATCAGGAATCGATCTCCCTGAAACAATTGTCCTGTCAGATCGTGGATATCTACATAGACCTATTCACATGCGCCGAGAGAGTTCTTTTATGATGATACCACCCCGCAGGGCAGCTCCCTTCAGGGTTCCTGTCTTCCAATCTTCCAGTTTACAGGGTAACAACGAAACAAGTCCCGGTTTTGAATAATATAACATTTTCATGATCAGGGAGGGGAAAATATTCCGGTGATATGCACCCACTTGTTAAACTATCATTTTGACAAAGTTATCTTTTTTTTCTTAAACTCACACCTTTTAACTCGATTCTGTGTGATGTATAGATCATTCGATCCAGGAAGGCATCAGCCACGGTTTCTTCGGTGAACAGGTCGGTCTTTGCCAGCTTATCGAAGAAGTGAAGGGTCACACCCTGGATGCGGGCGACCTTTAGATTTGCCATCAGCTCTTGCATGCTGAAGTACATCACGCTAAAACCCTGCTTGCAAGGCTGATGTCCTAAAGCCGAGGCGATGAAGCTTTTCCCGCAGCACGTCGCATCGTTGGTATTGCGTCTCGGGTTATTCCGACCGTTCTAACATCACGGCAAAGAGACTGGCTAACACATCCGAGTGTTTCGCGGCCTGCCTGATGTAGGACTCGGGATTGCGGCCATTGATAACCTGATCCAGGTGGAAACAGAACTGGTTGTAACCATAATCATCGAGGAGCAATTTCAGCGTATCGAAACGCTTGTCACTCTACGCGGGATTACCCGCGTGGAAAACAGACTCCAAAACGGGATCATCCAAGAGCAACAGTTCGTCAATACTGACATCCATCTGTTGGAGTCTGGCTTTGTAAGACTTGATGGTATCACTGAAGTTTTGGATAGAGGTGGTTGGTTTTAGATGTTTGTGGGATTTTGCTCGACCAGAGCTCGACCAAAACAAAAAACACTTACCGGGTAATCCGATAAGTGTTTGATTTTCTGGTGATCCGGAAGAGATTCGAACTCTTGACCCACAGCTTAGAAGGCTGTTGCTCTATCCAGCTGAGCTACCGGACCATCCTTGTGCAAATTTAGGGTGCAAAAATACGCTAATTCTCAGAATAAAAAAAATATCTGAAAACTATTTAATACAATTTGTCAATGAGTGGTTTGAGAAGAAACACCCCGAAATCCTGTTCAGGTTTCCGGGGTCTTCACATTTTACACTAACGGACTATGGGGAAATGAATCAGAGTACCCCCTGCCCCATCATCGCCTTGGCCACCTTCATGAAGCCGGCGATGTTGGCGCCTTTCACATAGTTGATGTAGCCGTCGCTCTCGGTACCGTACTTCATGCAGTTCTCGTGAATGTTGGCCATGATCCACTTCAGTTTTTCATCCACCAGCTCGGCAGGCCAGCTGTAGCGTTCCGAGTTCTGGGTCATCTCCAGTCCCGATACCGATACCCCACCGGCATTGGCTGCCTTGCCCGGAGCGTAGAGGATCTTGTTCTCGAGGAAGATCTCAACCGCTTCAGGGGTGCTGGGCATGTTGGCACCTTCCGAGACGGCAATGATACCGTTCTTCATCAGCGCCTCGGCATCCAACCCATCAATCTCATTCTGCGTTGCAGAGGGTAGCGCGATATCCCCTTTTTCGCTCCAGGGGCGGGCACCCGGCACATACTTGCAGCCGTACTCTTCAGCGTACTCGCGGATGCGGCCACGGTAGAGGTTCTTCAGTTCCATCACGAACTTCAGCTTTTCTTCGGTGATGCCATCGGGATCGTAGATATATCCGTCTGAATCGGAGAGGGACACCGGGATGGCGCCCAGTTCAAGCAGCTTCTCACAGGTATATTGTGCCACGTTACCGGAACCGGATACAAGACACCTCTTGCCCCGAATGTCGATGTTCTTCGTCTTCAGCATCTCCAGCAGGAAGTAGACATTGCCGTAACCGGTGGCCTCGGGACGAATCAGTGATCCGCCGAACTCGCGTCCCTTGCCGGTAAAGGTGCCGGTAAACTCTCCCGCCAGCTTCTTGTACTTGCCGAACATGTATCCTACTTCGCGACCACCCACGCCGATATCACCTGCCGGCACATCGGTGTCAGGGCCAATCACCCGCCACAAGCCTTCTACGAAGGCCTGACAGAAACGCATGATCTCACCGTCGGACTTGCCACGTGGTGAAAAGTCGGATCCTCCCTTAGCTCCTCCCATCGGTAGCGTGGTAAGTGCATTCTTGAAGGTCTGTTCAAAAGCGAGAAACTTAAGGATGGAGGGTGATACCGAAGCATGGAAACGAATCCCTCCCTTGTAGGGACCAATGGCATTGTTGTGCTGCACGCGGTAACCCATGTTGGTCTGTACCCTGCCCTGGTCATCCACCCAGGTCACGCGGAATGAGTGGATCTTGTCAGGGATGGCCAGCCGCTCAATCAGATTTGCCTTTTCAAACTCAGGATGCTCATTGTAGACATCCTCTACCGACTCAATCACCTCTTCAACAGCCTGATGATACTCAGGCTCATTGGGAAAACGTCGCTTTAAAAGATCGATAACCTCTGTAGCTCTCATGAAATTGCTCTTTAAATCAGATAACTCTTTAAAAAATCAGTTTGAAGCGCAAAAATAGATAAAAATTCCCAACAGGAAAATTTTTCAGATGTTTTTCTTACTTTTGTCACAAAAAAAGCTATTTTCTTAGATTTTTGTAAATCGGTATAAAAACGATTGCACCTGACATCAGGATGGAAAGAACTGTCATGCCGTTGACTTCTGCATAGAGCAGGATATAGGCTACCAGGACGATCCAAAGAATGATGATGAATGCAATCTGTATTTGGGAGAGTTTTCTTCTTGCCATAATTTTGGGTTAGATGATGCAAAGATAGCAAAAAGGGTGAGAGCGCGAGGGAGGCATGGATTGGAAATGTTACGTTTTTGTTACATTTTAGTTACCAACCCCTTTGCACTGATTATTTTTCTAATTTTCTCTTTCATATGTCGGAAAGAAGATGCAAATTTGCACATTCTTTCACGGCAACAAAGAGAGATTCTATGCATTCAAGGTCCCATTTCCAATTGACGGAATCAGCACCAATCAACCTCAATCCGGCATTCGATGGAGAATATCCCATTGTGTGTATAAACATTTAAAAAATAAACAGATGTGTGGAATTGTAGGTTACATTGGTAAAAGAGAGGCTTATCCGATCCTCATCAAGGGACTTCACCGACTGGAGTACCGCGGTTATGACAGTGCCGGAATTGCATTGATACACGAAGGCAATCTGAAAGTATACAAGGCAAAGGGGAAAGTATCTGAATTGGAGCAGTATGCAGAGCAGAAAGATGTGAGCGGAACCATCGGCATCGCCCACACCCGCTGGGCTACCCACGGGGAACCCACACAACACAACGCCCATCCCCACTATTCACAATCGGAAGAGCTGGCCATCATCCACAACGGCATCATCGAGAACTACTCGTTGTTGAAAGAGGGATTGATCAGTGAAGGATATACGTTCCAGAGTGAAACCGACACCGAAGTATTGGTGCAGCTGATCGAATTCATGAAGAAGAGCAATGGCACCGATCTCTCTACAGCGGTTCAACTGGCACTCAATCAGGTTGTGGGTGCATATGCCATTGCTGTGCTAGATCGACACAACCCTGATCTGATCGTGGCTGCCCGGAAGGGAAGTCCTCTGGTAATCGGTATCGGTGAAGATGAGTACTTCATTGGGTCGGATGCCACCCCCATTATAGAATATACCAACCGTGTCTCCTACATCGGTGATGAGGAAATCGTCACCATCGAAAGGGGAGCACCACTAAAGATACGGACAATCGGCAACATCGAGAAGACACCCCGTTTTCAGAAGTTGGAGATGACGCTAAATCAGCTCGAAAAAGGTGGATATCCCCACTTCATGCTCAAGGAAATCTTCGAACAACCCTATACCCTGGGCGATTGCATGCGGGGGAGGGTGAACGTGGATGCTGATAACATCACCCTGGCAGGTTTCATCGACAACAGGGATAAGTTCCTCAATGCCCGCCGCATCATCATCACCGCCTGCGGCACCTCCTGGCATGCAGCCCAGATAGGGATGTATGCCATCGAGGAGTACGCCCGCATACCGGTGGAGGTGGAGTACTCCTCCGAGTTCCGCTACCGCAAGCCGGTGATTCACAAGGATGACATCGTCATTGCCATCTCCCAGTCGGGCGAGACCGCCGATACGCTGGCAGCCGTAGAACTGGCCAAGAAAGAAGGTGCCTTTATATTCGGCATCTGTAACGTAGTGGGTTCATCCATTCCCCGAAACACCCACTCGGGTTGTTACACCCATGTGGGTCCGGAGATCGGCGTGGCATCAACCAAAGCATTCACTGCGCAGGTAACCGTACTGACGATGTTGGCCATCCTGATCGGCAAGGAGAAGGGAACTATCAGCCGCGATGAATACCTCACCTTGATCCGTGAGCTGAATTTGATACCGGATAAAGTGGGGGAAATACTGAAAAAGAATGATCTGATCGCACAATATGCCAAAACCTTTACCTATGCCGGTAACTGCATCTACCTGGGTAGGGGCTACAACTTCCCCGTAGCGCTTGAGGGTGCACTGAAGCTGAAAGAGATCTCATACATCCATGCCGAGGGTTACCCTGCGGCAGAGATGAAGCATGGTCCCATCGCCCTTATCAGTCACGAGATGCCGGTCATCGTCATCGCCACACAGTCGGATACCTACGAGAAGGTTACAAGCAACATACAGGAGATCAAAGCCCGCAAGGGAAGGATCATCTCAGTGGTGACCGAAGGAGACAAGGTGGTGAGCGAACTCTCCGACTTCTCGGTAGCGGTACCGCCAACACTCCCCTGCCTCACCCCATTGTTGTCGGTGATCCCTTTGCAGTTGCTCGCTTATCATATTGCGGTGGTTAAGGGATGCGACGTGGATCAACCGCGTAACCTCGCCAAATCGGTGACGGTGGAATAAAAAACAAATCATCAATTTATGGATTCAATTTATCTGATTATTGTCATTGTACTACTCGCACTGGCCGCACTCGACCTAATTGTGGGCGTAGCCAACGATGCGGTGAACTTCCTCAACTCCAGCATCGGTTCGAAAGTGGCACCTCTCTGGGTGATTCTCACCGTAGCCTCACTCGGTGTAATGATTGGAGCGATGTTCTCCAGCGGGATGATGGAGGTGGCCCGAAGCGGTGTCTTCTATCCGGAACAGTTCACCTTCCCGGCCATCATGACACTATTCCTGGCAGTGATGATAACAGATGTGATCCTGCTCGATCTCTTCAACACCTTCGGGTTGCCCACTTCCACCACTGTCTCACTGGTGTTTGAGCTATTGGGTTCTGCAATTGCAGTGGCACTCTTCACCCTCTGGACCAGCGATAGCGGCGGTCAGCTTGGTGATTACATCAATAGCGGCAAGGCACTTGCAATCATATCTGGTATCTTTATCTCCATTGCCATCGCCTTTGTTGTGGGAAGCATCGTCATGTACATCTCGCGACTAATCTTCTCCTTCAATTATGGCAAGCGATTTCGTTACCTGGGTGCCCTCTGGGGAGGTCTTGCACTGACGGCCATCATCTATTTCGCCATTTTCAAGGGGTTGAAAGGTAGCGTTCTGGTAACACCTGAGTTGCTTTACTACCTCGAGAACTATATGGGTAGTGCAATTCTCTACAGTTTTGCAGGATCGACACTCTTAATGGCATTGCTACAGTTTCTCTTCAGAGTAAACATCCTCAAGGTGATTGTCCTGACAGGTACCACGGCACTGGCCATGGCCTTTGCCGGCAACGACCTTGTAAACTTCATCGGTGTCTTCATGGCCGGATTTGATTCTTACAAGATTGCAAGTGAAGTGGCGGTTACCGGCGGGAATATTGAAACACTATACATGGACCAACTGAACGAACCTGTGGCAGTCAACATCGCCTGGTTGATCGGTGCCGGTGTCATCATGATCCTGGCTCTCTGGTTCTCCAAGAAATCGCGCTCAGTGATCGAGACTGAGGTGAACCTGGCCCGCAAGGGGGAAGGAATTGAACGCTTCTCCTCCTCCCCCCTGTCGCGCTCCATGGTGCGGGGCAGCCTCACCGTCAGCAAGTCGCTCGACAAGATCAAACCGGCAGCGGTGAAACGGTTTATCGACCGTCAATTCACACCGCTGGAGACCGACAACGGAGCCTCCTTCGACCTGATACGGGCATCGGTGAACCTCACAATCGCTGCACTACTGATCTCACTGGGTACCTCTTTGAAGCTTCCTCTCTCCACCACTTTCGTCACCTTCATGGTGGCCATGGGTACCTCGTTGGCCGACAGGGCCTGGGGACGAGACAGCGCTGTTTACCGCATCAACGGTGTGCTAACCGTGGTGGCCGGATGGCTAATGACTGCATTGGTGGCACTCACTGTCTCCATGCTGATCGGTCTCTTCCTGATGTGGGGCGGTAAGATCGCCATCGTGTTGATGATCCTGCTGGTAGGTTTCATGCTTTACAAGTCGGGCAGAATTCACACCAAACGCAAAAGCCGCGAACAACAACAGCAACAGGTGCTCTCAAGTGAGCTAGAACTAGTCACCTCCTGCAACGAGGAGGTAAGACTGATGCTGGACAAAACCCTCTCGATATACGAAATGGTGCTTCACGGGTTGAGGGATGAAGATCGCAAGGGGGTGAAGAAAGCGATGAGCGAAGCCAATGAGCTTTACGTGAAATTCAGGGACAAACGTACCTACGAAGTGGTACCCACGCTGGAGAGCATGGAGATGAACGCACTGGACCTGGAACAGGAGTACGTGCAAGTGGTGGATTACTCATATGAAATCACCAAGTCACTGAAAGCCGTATCGGAAGCTACCTTTAGTTACATCGACAACAACCATGCAGCCTTCACGAAGGAGCAGATCGAAGACCTGGAAATGATTTACAAAATCCTCACCGAGGCGTTCAACAGCTACAACGAAATGGACCAAAAGAACGATTACACGCAGTTCTCCGTTGTGACTAACATGCGGGATGTAATCTTCGACCTTTACAAGAAGCTCAACAAGCGACAGATTAAACGAGTGAAGGCCGGTAGTTCCACCACCCGCAGCAGCATCCTCTTCCTCAACCTGGTGAATGAGTCCAAGATCATCACCCTGCAGTCGGGCAACCTGCTCAAGGCGCACCGCAACTTCAAGGAGAATTATGCCAAGGCGGGACCGGATGTGAATGCCAAGACACTGATTCGGCAAGCAACACTGAACCTATGATAGAGAGAAGAGGGTAAACCTCAATCATCCTCCCCTCTTCAAGTTTTAAGACAATAAAAAAAGAGGCTGTCTCACAATTGAGACAGCCTCTTAATTTTAATCAGCTTGTGAATCTGCGGGAATTATTTCTGCTGCAGGCCAATTTTCAACTCGCGGCTACCGGAGAGGCTCACCTCCATGGTTGCCGGCTCATAGGAGATCAACTCAACCACAACTGAATATTTGCCTGGTTTCACGCCATTGATGGCAAAATTTCCATCCAGATCAGAATAATATTTTTTTCCATCCACCACGATGGCAGCACCTGCCAGCGCTTCATGGTTCTTTTCGTCTACAACCGAACCGGTCAGTTGCAACGATTGCACAATTTCAACCGGGGCTTCCGGCTGTGATTCCTTTTCTTTCTTCACCTCATTCGACTCGGTACCGGCAATGGCCGACAGGGATATCAGCAGTGAGGATGCAAGCAGCAACAGTGATTTCATACGATTCATTCTTTTAAAAGTTCTTTAACTGATGCAAAAGTACATTGATGTCCCCAATAAAGTGGTTACGAATCAATGAAGTTTTTGTTACATTTTTGATTCAACTCGATGCTAATCAATAACTTTTCTCATCCAGCAACGCACCATTTTGATCCCACATACGCCAGAGACCGGTTTTTTTACCCTCCCGGTAGTTCATCTCGTAACGCAGGTTTCCCAGCTCATCCCAGATTCGCCAGGTACCGTGCTTCTGTCCGTTCTTGTATTCCGCCTCCGAGAGGATTTGTCCTGAGAGGTCGTAACTTCTCCACAAACCATGCATCTTTCCATCTTTGTAGGAACGCACCTCTTGCGGCTTGCGGTTTTCGAAGTAGACAATATAGGGTCCCTCCGGCATGCCGTCACGAATCTGCATCTCCAGTTTCAACGTGCCATTTTCGTAGAACTCCCGGTAGTCGCCTGTATAGAATCGTGACTGTGCCTTGTCGGCATAGTAATAGCCGTTACTGTAATAGATAAGAGGATCTGATTGCTTCTGATCCTGAGCCGTCAACATCACAAAGAGAAAGAGCAGAAAAAAGGTTGTTTTGATTCGCATATATTGTTGCTTTGTCGATAATGGGAATATCCCGTGCTGTTATGGCTACGGGATATTCTGAGAGAATGAATGAATGGAAAAGAAAACTCATTATTGAAACCATACCCAGGATGAGATATCCAGTTTGCCCTTCTGGTAAGGTCCGGCGAGTGTTGCCACCGCACCGTCAATCAGAACGTTTTCCAGTGGACCGTCGTTCGACATGTCCACCTGCTTGCTGTATCCTTCAAGATAGACATTGGTCATTGTAGCACCGGACTGTTTCTTGAACTGCAGCGCTATTCCGGAGGGAGCCGAGGCATGACTGTTGACGGCAGTAAGATTGACAATCTTCGGGTTGTTGTTGACCCCGTCTGCTTCCACTACTGTGGAGAAGCCATCAATGGTGTGCTTCACATAAGCGTTGGTTACTGTGCCATTCCACCCTTCTGTCCAGTCGATCGCGTCATCCTCGTTGTTCTCCAGGTAGAGGTTCTGGGCCGATACTGTGCCGCCG
>Ga0209510_1000865_pt1 | contig 38009 bp, 30 predicted proteins | sample BiotimSIPDNA_FD_185749 | JGI IMG/M metagenome (GOLD analysis project Ga0209510, IMG submission 185749) | Anaerobic biogas reactor microbial communites from Washington, USA - Biogas_R1 time_0 SIP DNA (SPAdes) (version 2) | ecosystem: Engineered > Bioreactor > Anaerobic > Unclassified | place...
CAGAGGACTTTTCTTGTCTTTGAGCATTCCTTCGATTCGGAGTCGATCACGATACTTCAGATGTTTATTCTTCGTCCGTTTCAGGTTACAATGTTCGTGTCCCACGAGCTTTCTCCTTCGTGTTTGGTTTGGTCACTTAACATTGTATGTGAGATTGTCCGCGTGGGACATCTTTTTTATTTTCGCGTCACTTCATTTTACAATTCACCCAATCCTCAAATTATCAATAGACATGGCAATTCACTAGTTTCGTGAAACACAAAAATAGAGATATGCCTTCATTGAACGCAAGGCTATTCATCAATTTCCGTAAAAGTCATATATCATGCTATGACGTGACATGACACGGAAACTGCCGTTAACGGATTTTGACGCAAAGAATATCGGCAATTCTGTCTCCGGTAATACGCCGCGAAAATTGTTATTTTTTTGTGCCGGGTACGATGAAGTCTTCAATATCGGAGGATATCGACTAAATGGCACGTTTGAGTGATTGTGTTGACGACGGATTTGCGCGAAAAGTTCGAGAAATGCAAATGCCGGCTAAGCAAAGAGTTTGTACTGCACCCCAATTGTTGAACTTTTCGTCCAATGTTTGGGGTGCACTCCGGTTCTGGTGAATTGGGCGGTGTTTTCATCCTTTAGCATAATTCAAAAGGGTTAGAGTCGTCTGTACGTCACATTCTAATACATACGAAATGATTGTGTTTGTGCTGTTTCGTATGTATTTACCGCCAAATTCGAATGTTTGGTAACTTTTGGCGGTAATTTCAAATTTACTCCTGTTCCCGATACAACGATTTTCTCAAGATTTACCGCCAAATTCAGAAGTTTTGCAACTTTTGGCGGTAATCTGCAAATTTCGCGAGGCGATACGAAGCCATGAGGTGCTTCATTTACCGCCAAATTCCTGAGAATCGTCTGTTTTGGCGGTATTATCAAGTTTTCATCTGTTCCCGCTCCAATATTCTCCCAATATTTACCGCCAAATTCGAATGTTTGGTAACTTTTGGCGGTAATTACTTAAGGCGAAACGTTTCGCGCCAACACCACAACCAACACCACAACCAACACCACAACCAACACCACAACCAACACCACAACCAACACTAAGGCCGCAAAGCCCACGCCGCACAACACACGTCGAAAAGCCCACGCCACCACCGCCCTCGCCCACGAGCCATTCTCAATTTCAAGTCGATTATTCTCCGGCGCAGTGGCTGATACACGCTGATCAATTTCTAACCCAATAACTCAATTGTGCCCCGAAGCATTTATTATTAAGCTTTTCACGGAAATAGATTACGAACCGAACTCAAAGAACCCTTTGAATATCACCCGAAAATGCCTATACTGAAACTGGTAAGATAATCAATCACAAGAATATCGGAGGCCATAATGATTCGTTTTTTTAAGAACTCGGATCTCGAACTCGTCATTCGTCTTTGGGTCAAAGTATTTGGGGACAGTGATTCTTTTGTGCGCTTCTATATGCAGTACCCGTCTCATGCGGAATGTATGCTTGTCGACGATGAAAACGGTGTCATTACGGCTATGCTCTCGATGCTTCCGATTCATTTGAAAATTGATGATTTGTCCGTACCCGGCCGATATATCTACGCCGTGGCGACCGACCCGGCTTTTCGCGGAAGGGGTAAGGCGCGTGATTTGATTGAGTTCTGTCACAGCCGAATGCGTGATTACGATGAGCCTATTTCTGTATTGGTTCCATCCGACGCTTCACTATTTGATTACTATTCTAAATTGGGATTCCGGACTGCTTTTTCGGTACGACATAAGACCGTCTTGGGCGACCATATTCGCAATAAGACGTCTCCATACCAAATCGACAAACTGACACCCTCTGATTTTCTTCGAATTCGCAACGTTTTTTTTCGCGAACGAAAACCTTTTGTCGCTTGGGACGAGGACGCGCTTTCGTATTTAACCTCATCAATGAACGCCTTCGAGATCGGTGCGTTTCGCATGGTCGGCTCTGATTTTGAAGCCTATGCGCTTTGCTCAGGTCGAGAGCAGAGCGTTTTTATAAGTGAAATGGCCCACATTGGTATTTCGGCTGAATCTTGTATAAGCATCATTCATGAGCACCTTCGCGCCGACCGATACACAATTCGCATCGGAAGCGCTTCTGCACAGGATCCTGTCGATTTTGAAAATGTACCGTTTGGAATGATTCACTATGTCAAACTTCCGGAATCGGATTCACGTGCTGCAAGTATAAATGCCGCCATTGTTTCGAATCGAGACAATGAATCTTCAGCGCCTTATCTCGGATTAGTCTTGGATTAGCCGCGGATTATTCTCGGATTGGTCTTGATTCGGTCTTGGGCTAGTCTTGGATGAGTTTCGGAGCGGTCTTTGATTAGTATTGGGTTGGCATCTGCCGATTGGTGTCGAACATCAAATCGATATCAGCTCAATCTCTAAGAACACGCTCGATTGTTTTTCGCGCCGAAGTAATACATGCGGTGTATTGCATTTTTTGCGCGTTTTGATATATCAAGTCGCGGTAGTTGCGATATGAATCGCCACCCATCTCGCGATCTGCAATCATTCCGGCCAGCAACATCATCAGATAGTTTTGGCTGAGCGGCTTCATTCGGCACAAGTCCGCCATGACTTCCAACAAATCATCCGAGTCGTCGAGTTGGACGTCCCGATATCGGCCCTGAGCAAATAAGAGTCGTAAAGACAATCTAAATAGTGCAGTTGCCTGCTTGAAAAAGGTGTCGGGCTTCGGAAATGAGTATACGAAGCCTTTTCTTTTGACTTCGATAATATAACTCTTATCTTCAAAGTGTGATATTAATTCTTGCGCATGAGCGTCGAGCCCCTCAGATAATGCGAGCATCGGTGCGGATTGCGAGATAATCCTTGCGGATTTCTTGGATCGATCCAACATCCACGAACGTATCGTGACTAGTTCGGCCTGCTTCGTAATCGTTCCGGTAATGAGATAATCCAAAGATTCACGGGCGCATACTTCAAACAAGCGCTCGACATCCGGTTCGGAGTCGCCGGTCAATGGATTATGACTCTGAGACACAGGAAATAATACCATTGGAGATACCGGTGCCGAAAACATGAGTTGTTCTGCCATAAGTAACGGTATGCCGCCGCTAAGGACCCGAAACATCTCGCCCATTTCGTCACTGCCTTCGACGCCGGCCAAGGATGCCACAGAATATTGTAACAATCCGATTCTCGGACCTTTTTCCGGCTCCGGTAATATGTCTTCGAGAACCGGAATAAATTCACGCCATACAGGCACGCGCAGCATCAGAGGTCTCTGATTAAAAGATTCGAATGGATTGGCGGAAGCAGGATTTGAGGCGACCTCCGGTCGGGAGGCGGCGCCATCCGATGCTTCACTTGATACGGACACTTCTACCTGAGGACCTTCATTCGGCTCGGGTGCAATCACGACTTGAGCAGAATCTGCCTCCGGGAATGACTCCTTTTCATGAGCCGAATCATCCGATTGGTCTGCGGAAGATATATTTTCGGATTCGGATATTGATTGACTTGTCTCTTCCTGAAGCGGTTCCGCTTCCGCGGTATCGCGAACCGAAAAGAAAGCATTATCAAAAGCGATCAGGGCAGACTTGACCTCAGCGTCCTCACAACGCTGTAAATCAGCATAAAGTTTTGAACCGCCCTGGTGATCTCCTGTGATCTTGTATGCACGCAATAGATTCAATCCGATGTAAGGGTTGTGTGAATCCGGATCATAGACCGGTGCAACCATCTTGATCATCTCGTCCGGAAATCCGAGCCGGCCCAAGTCTGCGGTCATTCGAAGCAAGACAAAATCCGTAGTCTTGTCTTTTTCAATCAATTGTCGGTAATAGTCCAGTGCTTCGTATAGCCGATTGGCGGCTAAATCAATCTTGGCGAGCAAAATATGAGGAAGGTAAGCTTCCTCCGACTCCGCGAGAGCCAACAGAGCCGCATTCACTGCTGCAGGCCCCTTTGTATTCCGGCAATGAGCCAGCATTCTTGCGAGTTTCTTCTCGTCATTCGGATTGTTTTCCAGCTCAAACCATAACGTTTCAAGTTCTTCCGGAGACAATACCGTAGCCTTGGGGGGCTCTGTCTTGGTCTCCATCTTCTGTGGTCTCGGATTAACTCCGGCAGTTCCGCTTGTCTTTTCCGTCGGCTTATTCGTCGGCTCAACCGGTGTCTGAACCGGTCTCGGAGAGGACGCCGGACTCGTGGTATTCGTTGAAATCTTGGTGCTCGGAATATTCGACGGTTCACTCTTGTGACCGTTATGAAGATCGATAGGTTTCGATGACGCCTCGAGCACTGTCTCAGCACGAGTATCGCCGGATAAATTTGCATAATCCGGTGAAGGAATTAGCCCATCTTCAAGCTCGTCTTTAGAATCATTATTCTTACGATTAAAAAGATTCAAACCCCTCGGTATTTTCATAGCGCCCTCCAGCATTGGCCTTTACATACTTTATTTTAGTGCTTCATAACAGTCCTAGCAAGTCAAAACGGTGTTGAAAGCGTTATATAGGCAGATAATTCATTGTTTAGATATAATACCATTTGAAAAATAGGCTCATAATTGCTCTTTATGTTTCAGCGAAAAAGAACTTTTATGATAATCAATGATTCCCTCTTCCTTCATTTTCGACAATACTGCCGAAAGTGCACTACGGTCAACACACAAATAGTCCGCCATTTCTTGTCGATTCATATGAATGTCAAAAATGTCGCCTCCGAATTGATTGTGCTTGAGTGCCAGAAAAATCGAAATTTTCTCTCTGATTCCGCGTTGACCCAAACATTGAATTTTTTCATTGAGTGCGACATTTTTTGTGGAAACAATATGCATCAGATTCCAGATTAATTGTTTATGATGAGGACACGCGGATTGACAGACCGTTGTGGCTTCACGCGCATTAATGAATGCAACTTTTACCTGAGTCTGGGCATAAACCGCGACCCCGGATGATTTTCCGGACAAAGCATACACTTCCGCAAAAAGCTCCCCGGGCGATATGAACGCGATGACATTGCGCTGACCTTCGATATTTTCGGCAACTACGACGGCCTGACCGGATACAAGAACCCCTAGGTGTGTGACATGTTGACCGATGAAAATGATCGGCGAGTCTTTCGCGAAGGACTTTAATCGAATATCGAGGCATTGATATAGGCTCTCCTTCTCGCTGTCATTCATATTCGCCCAAAGCGCGCTTTCAAATAAAGTCGTCTTCTCCAAATTCGCCACCCTTAAAATCGCCTTCTTTTGTTGTTATTACAACGGACTATTCGATGGGTTCATAATACACTAAAACTCGTAAATCACAAACAAGCCATAATGCATCCATCCGGATGTCATGATAGAACAGAAAGGAACATCCAAATGAAAAGAAGAATTATCACCATCGACGAAGACAAGTGTAACGGTTGCGGATTGTGCGCAGAAGCGTGCCATGAGGGAGCCATCGGAATGATTGACGGAAAAGCGAAATTGCTTCGTGACGACTATTGTGACGGACTCGGCGACTGTCTTCCCACTTGCCCGACCGGCGCCATTACTTTTGTAGAGAGAGAGGCCCTCCCTTTCGACAAGGCCGCTGTTGAGGCGAATATGAAAAAAAAGAACGCCCCCTCCGGCGGATGCCCCGGAAGTCGAGTCGCATCGCTTCATGCCGACACGCCCGCAGCTTGTCCGACCGTCTCTGTTCGAAAACAGGCGACACCACCGGAAGCTTCGGAGCCGACTCCGACACCGACCCGGCTGATGCAATGGCCGGTCCAAGTGAAATTGATGCCCATTACCGCGCCTTACTATGACGGAGCAAATCTATTGATCGCCGCGGACTGTGCCGCCTACGCCTGCGGAAATTTTCACGAAAAATACATGAAAAACCACATTACGGTCATCGGATGTCCCAAACTCGACAGCGTTGATTATTCGGAAAAACTAACCGCCATTTTGCAGAACAATAATATTCGAAGTGTCAAAATTGTCCGAATGGAAGTGCCCTGTTGCTCAGGTCTCGCTCAGGCCGCCGTTAAGGCAATTCAAGACTGCGGTAAAATGATCCCTTGGCAGTGGATCACCTTATCGCTTCAGGGCGAAGAAATCAACAATTAAGCATTCCAATAATATGAATATATCAGGAGGAACAATCATGAGCATGTATTGCAATCAATGCCAAGAAGCGGCCCGAGGTGTCGCATGTAACGTCACAGGAGTCTGCGGTAAAAACGAGACCGTCTCGAATCTCCAAGATCTTCTCATCTATTCTCTTCAGGGCATCGCTGAGGTCGTCAGAAATTCAAACGTTGATGTCAACCTTATTCCGGAAGTAAATACGGCGGTTCTTTCAAGCCTGTTTACCACCATTACGAACGCCAATTTCGACGATGAATCACTTTCCAAAAGCATTGATGAAGCCATCTTTTATCGTGATACACTACTTTCGAAACATCCTCTGTCCGAAGCGAGCGATGCCGTATCTTTTCAAGCGAAAAGCCGTGCCGAAAAAGATCACAAGGCCGCACTGGTCGGTCTGTTGGCCACAGAAAACGAAGATATTCGATCTCTTAGAATTACGGTCTTATTAGGCCTTAAGGGTATTGCCGCATATGGTGCGCACGCACTGCATTTAGGCTCATTTTCCGATGACATCATGGACTTCGTCTATGAAGCACTGGCGTCCACCAATGACGACACGCTCAGCGCGGATGATCTGGTCGCTCTCGTTCTGAAAACCGGTGAGTACGGCGTCAAAGTCATGGCATTGCTCGACGGTGCCAACACCTCAAAATACGGGCACCCTGAAATCACCGAAGTCAACATCGGCGTACGCAATCGTCCTGCGATTTTGGTTTCCGGACACGACTTGGCCGACTTAGAGCAACTACTTGAGCAAACAGCCGACACGGGTGTTGATGTCTACACCCACAGCGAGATGCTTCCTGCGCATTACTACCCGGCATTTAAGAAATACGAAAACTTTGTCGGAAACTACGGCAACGCCTGGTGGAAGCAAATTTCGGAGTTCGAAAGTTTCAACGGCCCCATTCTGTTCACGACAAACTGTATTGTCCCGCCGAAAAAGGAATCCGTTCGCGATCGCATATTTACAACCGGCGCAACGGGATATCCGGGCTGTACACATATCGTAGCCGACGAGAACGGGCGAAAAGATTTCAGCGCCATTATCGCTCTGGCCAAAACACTTCCCGCTCCTCGCGAAATTGAGAGCGGCGCCATTGTCGGCGGATTTGCGCATAATCAAGTCATCGCTCTGGCTGACAAAGTAGTTGATGCCGTCAAGACCGGCGCCATAAAAAAATTCTTCGTCATGGCCGGATGCGATGGGCGCATGAAGTCCCGTGATTACTACACGGATTTTGCTAAGGCTTTACCTTCAGATACGGTCATCCTCACGGCCGGATGCGCAAAGTATCGATACAACAAACTCAACCTCGGCGACATCGGCGGAATTCCGAGAGTCCTCGATGCCGGCCAATGCAATGACTCCTATTCATTAGTGGTCATCGCATTGAAGCTCAAGGAAGTATTTGGATTGGATGACATCAACGATCTGCCGATCGCATTCAACATCGCATGGTACGAACAAAAAGCGGTCATCGTCCTTTTGGCCCTGCTCTCCCTTGGTGTCAAAAACATCCACCTCGGACCGACACTCCCGGCATTTCTGTCTCCGAATGTCGCGAATGTTATTATTGAAAAATTCGGCCTGGCAGGAATCCAAAGCGTCGAAGAAGACATTGAGCTTTTTCTGGGGGCATAACTGTCTTGATTATTTCTGCACAATTCGGCGAGATCTGAACTTGCCGATACGGCCCGGAACAGGAGAATACCCTCGGAAAACTGCGAAAACTTGAAACTGCCGCCAAAAACTACAATCCATCCGATTTAGGCGGTAAATCTTGAGAATTCATTCCATCCGATTTCCCAATTCTATTACCTTCAAAAACAGAATGTACCGCCCCCTATTGGATCAAAATCCAATAGGGGGCGGTACTCTTATAAATCTGATCGGACCGCCTATTGTATTCGACTATTTCGAATCGCTTCTCTTAATCTCAAAGCAGTTCTTTCGATTTTTACGAAGATCGCAGGCACCTTGTAATCCACATTGATAGCATATTTCATTTTCAAGGTATTCTCCGTTTTCGAGTCGTTTCAAATTCTCAAGCGTCGTGCGGGCGATGGCTTCCATTGCCTCTGCTGTGAAAAATGCTTGATGCGATGTGACCAAAACATTGGGGAAACTCATCAGGCGAACCAACGCTTCATCTTCGAGAATATCATTCGAACGATCTTCAAAGAAATACTCGTCTTCTTCTTCATAGACATCTAACCCAACACCGGCAATCTTGCGGTTCTTGACCGCGTCGTTGAGCGCCGCCGTATCGATTAATCCGCCACGCGAAGTATTGATTAATATTGCGCTCGACTTCATCCTTGCAAGTGACTCGGCATTCACCATGTGCTTGGTCTCCGGTGTCAAAGGACAGTGGAGTGATATTACATCGGACTCCTCCCAGATGCGTTCGAGCGGCACCACTTCAAAGCTTGGATCCTTCGGCGGAAACAAATCATATGCAATAATCTTCATGCCGTAGCCGCGAAGAATATCGATCATAATTTGACCGATACGTCCGGTTCCGATAATGCCTGCTGTTTTACCATGCATATCCATTCCCATCAGCCCGTTTATATTGAAATTGAAATCGCGCGTCCTGGAATAGGCGCGATGGATTTTTCGATTGACCGATAAGAGCAATGCACTGGCGTATTCGGCGACGGCATAAGGCGAGTATGCCGCGACTCGCATGATGTAAATTTTTTCGTAAGCGGCTTTAAAATCGACGTTGTTATAGCCGGCGCATCGAAGCAAAATAGCTTGAACTCCCATCGCATGAAGTTCGTCTATGACTTCGGCCGTCACCTTGTCATTGACAAATACACAAACCGCATCGCAATTTTTGGCGAGTATGCAATTGTCTATGGTCAGTCGGCTTTCGATGTACTTAATTTTGTAATCGAATTCCGGTGCGAGACGATCGAACCAGACCTTGTCATAAGGTTTTGCATCGTAAAAGGCGATTTTCATAAACTTCCTCCAATACTTGTTGAGTGAATTAAAGTAACGGTGACTTACCGCTTTTTTTATATGCCATAAATAAATCGGTTGCTTCCTTTTTCATAGCCTCTCTGTATGAAGCATAAATCAGAGGGGGTTTGTCATTCTGAACGGCATCTATGACGTTACAGTGAAAAAGCGTATGTGTCTCCAGATCCTTAGCTTCTATAACTTCGCAAATAAAATATGCACAGGCATCTGTCAGTACAGGAAGATCATCCACCATATAATGCGGCACATTCGCCCACTTATCGATAAGCCTTCCGCTTTGAAATCCGAAATTCGAAATAATAAACGGCGAGACATCCGCCGGCAATACCGATACCGAAAACCTTGTACCCGGCTTCAATATCTCGTCCGTGCGATTCTTTCTCATCGAACTATATACAATAGTCGGCGGCACTAAAGTCACCTGCATGAAAGCGTCAACAATGCATCCGCCGTACCATTTTTCGTCCTTGACTCCCGTCACGTACAATCCGTAACTGATTTTATCCAGTGCTGCTTTGTCCATTTGAACTCCTCAATCTCAAAAATTATCCGAGCGCAATATCGGCGAAATTAATAGGCAGACCAATCGGGAAAACTCGGATCTGACCCGCACACATGCGCCCACGACCTATGGTCATCCCATGCTTAGGCAGAACAAAGGTTGCGGTGCAATCTGCGCACACTGCCGACGGATCGGCAAAACCGTTATCAGCATCTACACCGGTCGGTATATCGATAGATAGTACTCTTGCGCCTCTGACGCGACTCATCTCAATCAATCCGGTAATATTGCGAAGATAAGGCGGAAGCGGTCTTGAATATACATAACCGGATCCCAAAATACCATCAATGATGACACAAGGAATACCGGATACCCGATCGTTAATCATCCTGGAAACACCGCTTCGAAAAGACTGCGGATCAAACTCTTCTGCCGGACGAATCGGCAGCCCCAATTGAATCGCCATATCGCGGGCCGCCCGAACCGCACCTTGATGCTTCGCCGCGGGCGCGCAATCCCATATCGCTACAGAAAAGCCTCTCGTAAACAAGAGGCGGGCAGCAACATATGCATCCCCGCCGTTGTTGCCTTTTCCGGCAAAAATATGAACCGGCGTCGTCGAAGCACCGGCTAAATACTCGCAAACATCGGCAACGGCCAGTCCGGCATGCTCCATAAGTATCGAAACCGGAATGCCAAACTTCTGCATAGCCGCTTGATCCACGAGCTTTTGCTCTTCTCTCGTTAAGGACCTCTTGACGCGACGTACCGGAACATATGCCGGCCGCGGCGGTTGCGGATTAAGAATACTTTTCTTGGGCCAAAAAGGATTATCCGACTGTCTCATAACGCCCCCAGAAGATGCTCCAGCATTTGAGTTTCTTATATTTTATCACATCGATTAATAAAAATAGTTTCCCGGAGACTTTTTTTCACTATCGCATTCATGATTTCTGTCTTTTCGCGCCAACGGATCTCTGAAAGCATCACAACGGAACGTGAACGACTACAATTCCGACGAATAACTCGAATTTTCAAACTTCACCAGTGCCTTGAAAATCGGCACCGCCAATATTGCAACAACGATACCTGCCGCCAGAGAAAATCCTGTCAGAATCGGCAAATAGAATAGGACCGAGATCGAGCCGGTCATGATAATCGCTGCAGTGATTTGACCCAACGCGTGTGCAAATGCGCCGCCCGCGCTAATTCCGAAAAGAGAAAAGCGTTTCGAATTCCTGAGAATCAGCATGGTCAGATATGCCATGACGCCGCCGAAAAGCGAAAATACGAGTGCGACCGTGTTTCCGCCAAATATAAATACAACAAACACACGGACCAGCATCACCACGAATGCATACCACGGCCCGACAAAGTATATCGCTACAAGGACCGCTACGTTGGAAAGACCGATTTTTGCGCCCGGAATGGGTATTCGGAGTAGCGGAATGACAAGGTTTTCGGCAATCGCCAAAGCCAAAGCCAAGGCAATTAAGACAGAGGTCATGGTCATCTTGCTTAGCTTATGGCGCATCATAACCTCCGATTTGTCCTGCCACGGCATCAACATCCGCTGACGGTCCATTCACTTCGACAAAATCTGCCGCGCCATCATCCGAAGAGCCTATCACTTTCACAATCATCTGATTGGGCGCACAGACTATGGCCTGACCGGGCATCGAAATCGGCCGGGAATGAACACAAAACTGATCCCGGCAATCTGAAGACAGGACTCTTGCCCCCTCCGGCCCCACTTGAATCGTCATTGAATGTCCGTTCTCATCCCAATGAAAATTGACGGGCTCGTCGCTCGGATCATAGACGTGTCTGAAAACAACATTACCTGAGACGACGACCACAATCTCCAATTTGCCCGTCGTTCTATGATGACGATTTGCAAGAGAATTGACAGCGGGCAGCATGATAAACCCGACCATGAAAAGAATCACGATGAGTATGACATCCGTCGTCCGAATCTTCAGCACGGCTAATCGTTCATCACTAGCCCGATTAGCATCGGGTTGACCATCTCTTTGATGACGTTTTTCGAAAAGAGAAAATCTAGGCCGATTCAAAATACGTTACCTCTTTATCATTCTCGGGAATAAAAACGTCCCTAAGGTTCGAACTGCAATATAGTTCACCGCTCATCGTGCACATGACCACGCCAAAATCAGGATTATTTTTCCAAAAAGAGATGGCTTGATCTAATCCCATGACCATAAGCGCCGTCGATAATGCATCTCCCATAGCGCCATGTGTTGATACGATTGATACGGATGCCAAATCCGTCTCTGAAGGCGATCCGCTAAACGGATTCATGATATGAGAATACCGGAATCCTTCCACTTCCAAATATCGCTCATATCCGCCGGAAGTGATAACGGCCACATCTTTGGCATATACAATGCCTAGAAATTGATTCGTATCTAAAGGATCCGTTATGGCGACTTTATACGCCGATCCATCCTCTTTTTCTCCGATAACGCATATATTACCACCGAGATTAATCAGTGCCCGATCTATTTCGTATTGAGCCAGAAGTTCTTTTAGACGATCCGTCGCATAGCCCTTGGCAATGCCGCCTAAATCCAGACGGGTATTCGGATCAGCGAGCTGAACGGAACAATCCTCGTCGTCCACATTTACGTTCTTCCAGCTGACACCGGCCAAAGCGATTTGGAGTTGTTCAGTACTCGGAATGTGATTGATTTCTTTTCGAAAGCCCCACAGTTCCAACAACAACCCCACCGTCGGGTCAAACGCGCCGTGAGTATATTCGGCTTGCTTCAATGACTCTTTAATAATTTGAAACGTCTCATCGGTAACCTTTATCGCACCGGACCCGGCAGATATGTTAATTGACGAAATTTCACTTTTTTCATCAAGAGCAGACCACAACGAATCATATTTTTCTATCAATGCTTGCGCGGCATCTGCGGCAACTTCGGCATCCTTGCCCTGTAACTCAATACGCATCATCGTATCCATTGCGAAAAACTGCCGCACGGCGGTATTGCTTTGACCGATGCTTTTACCGAAAGGCATGGCACAGCCGTGAAACACGCTCACGCTAATAAAAACGGCCGACACGGCACTCGCTATTCGAGTTCGCAGAGACCGTTTATCAATTCGACCGTATGAACTGTTGCGCAAGTTTTCCTCCGTGCGCTGCAATAATCAATGCTGATACGTTAAACCCGGTGAATTCCCTTAGGCTTTTTGATCACCAAATACGCACTGTGCGCAGACACTAATCCCAAAATAACGCTACCAAAGAAAATTGTCCACCAGAAGAAACATTTTTGCTCCGCGGAACGAGCGGCAATCTCGCCATAAGGCATAGTATACCCTTGCAACAGAAATTGATCCTCTCCTATAGGAAAAAACCGATCATAAAGTCGAAGAAGCCCAAACCGCCCGGTATTATTTACTATGAAAAATCCGGGGGACGTCTCTTGATATGTAGATAGCGATTGCTTCAGATCATTAAGTGCAATATTCCGAATGGGGTCCGGCAAGACCATCTCATAGGTCTGAATCGCGAGTCGATCATAATTAATCTCGGAATTAGCGGTATCGGTCATGTCTGCGGCCTGCATATCATCGTAACTCTCGCCCGGATCAGGAGGAAGCAAATAAATCAACTCCTGGAAATATATATACGCTCTGGCCTGAGTGCCGCCCGCTTTGTCTTCATACGTATTTCGACTATCCTTCACGACACCGACAATCTGATACACCCGATCACCAATGCGGATCTTCTGGTCTTCAACATCCGCAGAGCGATAGAGTGCCCAAGCGAGCTGTTCATTGATGACAACACAGTCCTTCTGGACTTGCTCTTCAGGTAAAAAACTTCCGGACAAAATCTCCATCGGATGAAATAACTCATAATATCCGCCGACTCCGACAATGGATGCATTAGCATTTACTATTTCTTTTCCATCAACAATCGAATTCACGGATGCAATCGCCTCCGATGAATAAGCATCTACCCAATAACGCTGAGTAGAGGTCGGTGCTCCCGTAGGTTTCAAAGTTTGCTTGCGTATGGATTGCTCCACGATTGCACCGAGACTCGTCCGAATCTCTTCGAGTGAACTTAGGTTGATACTCATCGTCGGATCAATGTAGACCAACGGCGCTTGCGGCGTCTGTTTTTGTCCTCTTGCGATAACGGTCAGCTGTCGGGCACCGTCTTTGCCTTGGTTCCATCTATTGGCGGCATCCTGAGTGAACATCGAGGATTGAATATTTATCAGTCGAACGACCGACAGCACCATCCCGACCAAGACCAGGACAAGCACTAAAAATGGCAGCGCTTTCGAGGCTCGCGCCATCGTGTGCTTCAGCCGATTCAGCCATTCCGAGACCCAACGGCGGATACGTTCTTTGATCCCCACGTTATACCTCCTGCTGATAGTCTTCTAAGCGTACCTGTTCGCCATTTTTCAAGGGCTTTTCGCTGCGTGTAATAATCGACTCGGACTGAATCGAGCCCTCCTCAATCGAGGACCGCTTTCCGTCGGTCTGGAGAACCGTGACCGAAACTTTCACTGCAGTATAACGCTCGCCCAACGGACCGCGTTTTGACTTAAGAATATATACAAACGATCCCGTATTATCTTCGTGAATCGCACTGTTTGGGACCACCAAGGAGTAATTGCCGCTTTGAACATTCGCATTAACTTCTATCAGAATACCCTCAAATAAATACTCGGCTTCAACGGATGTGGATACTATACGAGAATCTCTCGGGTTGTTAGGATCCGGTCGAATCCCCGTGACGCGGATCGTACCGTCATAAATTGAAGTTGAATTCAATTCCATACCGATGTAGAAATTTTGAACATCGGCCGCAGAAAAAACAAAATCCGCCTTAAATCCACCGTTCTGGTCAACAATCGTCGCTACAACTTGATCCTTCGTGAGTTTGGCACCGGGCGTCCAATTGAAATTTGTAAGGACACCGTCTATGGGTGCGACGATATCTGTCTTTATCGATAATTCTTCCAGTGTCTCAATCTTCTTCCTGAGATCGTCCATTTGCTTTTGGGTTTGAGCATCCGTATATTGATCCTTCTCAGCATCTACGCCATCAATTTTCTTCTGATCCGACAATGCCTTTTCCGCCTGAGCGAAAGAAATCTCAGCGAGCAATACGTTTCTCTGCGCTTGATCTACCGTCGGATATTGCTCTGCCTCTGCCAAAGTCGCATTCGAATCTTCCACTACCTTCTGCTTGGCTACAATCTGGTTGGACTTGCTTGACATCGTTGCCCTCGTAGCGTCGATATCGCTATTGAGCTTCGTGATTTGTGCATCCTTGGCATCAAGCTCGGCCTGCAATCGATCAACCTCAGCGCGAGCCAGAGCGATTTCCTCGTCCGTTGGCGCAGCAGGATCCGTTGGATCAGCAGGATCTGTTGGATCAGTAGGATCCGTTGCGGGAACATCTGTCGCAGCCGCTTGTCGCGCCAAAAGATCATTCAGAGTCGCTGTTGCAATCTCAAGATCCGTTGCAATATCACCTCTCTCATCCGTGAGAGTTGTCAATTGCTCACCTTCCATGTCCGTTAACAATTCCGCCAACGGGACTAGTTCTGCTTCCAGTCGTAATACATCCGCCTGAGCAGAGGACAAGTTCGCCCGCGCCGTAGAAATAATCGCATTCTTGTTTTGCGCATTGGATAATGACGTTTTTGCTTCACTCAAAGCAAGTTTTGCATCTTCAATCGCCAACTCCATTGTCGTGTAATCCGGCTTGTTCGAAGGCAGCTTGCCCTCATAGTACTCCGCCAGCTCGAGTTCCTCGAGTTGTTTCTTAAGCTGTTCCAACTCCTCGTTTTCATCGGCAGGCTTAACGGTTAATAATAAGTCTCCGGCTTTTACCTCTTGCATATCATAGAAATATACAAATTCAATTTCGCGATCCGCAAAAGCCTTAACCTCACTCTTGGTCACCGCCTCTAAGGTCGCTGAAGACTTAACGCTGGTCATAATCGTGTTATATTCTGGATATTGGGCCGACACCCGGGTCAACGAGTAATTCATGATCGTCTGAGAAAATAATGTCAGCAACCCCATAAGCAACAAGAATGCGACCGTTGCACGAATAACCCATATTTTTCGCTTGCTCATTTTCTTCTCTTCCATATACGCCTCCGTAGACATTATTTGAAATTGCGGTACAAAACTTACTTGATTCCCGATCGAGAAATACCCTCAATCAGATATTGCTCCCCGTAAAAAAACATCAACAAAGGCGGGATCATAAATATAAACGAAGCCGCAAACGCAATGCCAATTTCCTTCTGGTTAATTTGCGACAAAAATACCGATAGAGGGTGTTTGTCGGTATTTTCGAGCAGTAGCAAGGGCTGTTCAACCATGTTCCAATAATCAATAAACAATAAAATACTGATTGCGTATAGGGCACTTTTGCAAGTCGGAATACATATGTGCCAGAAAATATGCCACTCGCCGGCACCGTCAAGCTTCGCGGCCTCAATATAGGAAGAAGGAATCTGCCTCATATACTTCGTCAGCAAAAATACACTAAATGTTGAAAAGATACCGGGCAGGATAATCGCCGCCCACGAATTAAATATATTCAGACGCTGTGCAACAATGTAGTTAGGAACGAGCGTGACCTGAAAAGGCATCAGCATCAGAATAATATACGAAAAAAACAAAATCTCTCTGCGTCTTCTTCGGTAACGCGCAAACGAATATGCCGCAAGCGAACCGACCGCTAATTGCCCCAACACAATCGGCACGACCAGCATAATAGAATTCCAGAACTTGAATAGATACGCCGGGCTTTTGAAAAGTAACGTTGCGTATTGCTTAAAGCTAACCATATCCGGAATGAAATTCAGTACCGGTTCGTTGACCAGGTAGGTCTTGGACTGGGAATTATATCCCGGAAGACTTTTGAGTATTGCTCCATAGTTGGTCTCAATCTCCGCGGATGACATAAATGAATTCAATACCGTTAACAAGATCGGGAAAAGCGAGACAATAGAGACTACAACCATCACCGCGAAAAAGAACAACATAACAATCCGATCCCAAACAGATCGGCGCCGAACCGAACTCAATAGAAGGGGTCGATGCTTTCGCGAAGCTTTTTCATCCAGCTCGATAAATATCGGATTGACCGGAACATTTTGACCCTCGACAGGGTCCGGCTCCGGATTGACCGGAACATTTTGACCCTCGACAGGGTCCGGCTCCGGATTGACCTTCAAATCATCCGATTGAGATGTTCCGTCAATCGAGACTGATTCTAAGTTATCATTCTCAGTTGACAGAGGACGCGCAGAACCTTGTTCCGGATCAAGCTCGGCCATCGGCTCCATTTCGATCACATCCTCTTGGATCGCATCGCTATGAGATTCAGCGTATAATTCGGACATATCGACATTCTCGGATTGAGGAGCCGAATGATCCGGTGACTGATTGCGTTTATTTTTACGAATCACCTTATTCCTCCACTTCTCTACCGAGTCTAAACTCCGCGACGAACAAGACACCGACGATGGCAATCATCGCTAAAGCCATAATAACCGCTGCGGCAGTCAAACGCTGGTAATCCAAGTTTCTGAAAGAGTTGTTAACGTAGTGCTGCAACATATATAAGACGTCATAAGGATAGTCTCCGGTCAGCAGATATACTTCACGGAAAATTTTGAAGGAACTAATCAGAGACATGATTCCGACAAAGAAAATCGTCGGATACAAATACACCAGCTTGATGCTGAAGAACTTTCGAACACTCCCGGCACCATCGATTGTTGCCGACTCCAGAAGTTCTCCGGGAACATTATTGAGCGCGGCCAAAAACAAGACGATGTTGTAGCCGAGGGTCTTCCATAAAAACAGGAGCATAACCACAAACCGACTCCAGTCCGACTTCATCCAGTCGGTTTTAGGACCGCCGAAAGCCATGACGTAAGTATTAAGCGTCCCGTTAAAACTAAACATGACCTGCCAGACCAAAACGACCGACGCCACAGGAACCATCATGGGATTAAGAAGAATGCTTCGAAAGACGCTTCGACCCGGAAGCCGGGTATTGAGGATCAGCGCAAACACAAGCGCTATAAGAACGGCAAGCGGCACAGCAATTCCTGAAAATGTCAGCGTGTTCTTGCTCGCGGTCTGAAAAGCGATATTGTTAAGCACCTGATCGTAATTAGCTAATCCGACAAACTCAGAATTTGTCGCACTTTTTTGGAAAGAGTGAACCAAAATAATCAGGAGAGGAACAAAGAAAAAGGTCATGACGCCGAGAAAACTAGGTGCCAAATACGAAGAAAACAAAATGTTTTCTTTAATTCTTCTTAAGCGCTTGGATTTCTTCTTCTGCGCTTTGCGCTGCGTATTATCAGGCAACGTCACTTTGATTTCTTGTGTCGATTCCATCGAGTACCTCGTTGTTATACCTCACATCTTCGCAGAGTCAGGCATCCGGCCCAACTCTGCGAAAACGCGACAGTATTGAAATTATAAATCTTAGGAACGTTCGCTCAATATGGTTTTGACTCGGTTGTCAAGTATAGCGGCAACGTCTTGAGCTGTTTTTTGACCCGAGAAGAATGCAGGAGCCTCTTCATTGATGATCCCCAAAATCTGCTCGTCGATCTGACCCCGAACGGTCGCATTGGCAACAATCTCGCGATAAAATTCGATGTCTTCATCCGTCAGTTCGTAGCTGCCCATCCCGTAGTAGAACTCACCGTTGTTCATATCCTCTGCTTGTTTCTTGACAAGTTCAATTTGCTTTTCAAAAGATGAGATACGAACCGGGATGCCATAACCGTTTTTCGCATAACTATCCTGATAGTCAGCGCCAACCATGCTCTTGATAAAGCGCCAAGCACCATCTTGACTACCCGAAGTGGATACTATCGAAAAAGTACCGGAAGAAGAACACATCAAGCCGGATTTTTCTTCAGAAGGATATCCGACGAAAGTCACAGGTTCCGCAAAATAAGATTTGCTTTCTGCAACCCCCATCGGAGAAAACACATAAGCGTCCTGTAAAGCGAGCTTCCCTGAGCTCATCAATGCATATTCGTCAACGTAATTCTCATCACTGTACAACTCGTCCTGCGTCAATGGCGTACCCAATTGTTTGGCTAACTCCAGAATGCCGTAGAACTCTTCGTTGCTGAAATTAGCCTGAGACTTATCATAGTCTAAAAACTTGCCGAGAGAAGCATTCAGTAAACTCGACAGCATGTCCTTTTGAGTACGATTGGCAAAAACCACCGTATCAGAAGATAAACCGTCAACAAACTGATTAAATTCTTCAAATGTCCATCCCGAACGACTGCCAATCAAGCGTTCCGGCCCGACCCACCCGGTCATATAAAATCCGGTCGGCATCTCATATAGCTTGCCGTTAACCTCGTAAGCAGACAAAATGTTCGGCAGAAAATCTTCTTTTGCAAAATCGGCATCGTCTTTTGCAATATCGTAAAAGTCAACCAATAAGCCCTTCGCAACATATCTGTCCATGTTTGCGGAGTAGTATGAAGAATAAAGAATATCCGGGCCATCTCCGTTAACAATATCGAGGTATATCTTTTGATTCAAGTCGTTCAGCGCTTTGAGGTATCCGTCTTCATCTTCAGACATAACCAGACTCATATCCAGACGATCCGAATAATCCTGAATTTCAATTCTGTACTTCTCGTCCACTTTATTAAATTCGAGAATTTGTTTTGCCAAAGCGTCATCATAGCCAATGTCCAGTCCGCCGAGTGTCATTATGGTCTTGCCTGCGTGTGGATTTTTAGCTTCTCGAGTGAGAACGGTCAAGGTCAACGGCTCAATCTCTGCATCCAGATCTGGCACGCCGCCGTAGTAACTCATCGGGCCATAATAATACAATTCTGAAAGTAAGATCTTGTCCTTGCTCACAGGAAGCATCGAAGACTGTGAAGCTGTAGTAATACTGATATCCGTATCATTCCATGACATGATTTGTTCTTCTTTTCCCGTTGTCAAGTCATACGAATATACACCACTGGGCTTATTAATAAACAGGCCATTATCCGTAATAACAGGCGTATAGAACAAGAGATTCGGAGCATCAATCTTTGCGCCAAATTTCTGAGCTTCAAAATCGACTTTGTACACGCCGACCTTTTCAGAATAAATAGACACATACAATTCACCGTTAATCGGATAAATACCTTGAATGTATGGATAGTCTCCTTCCGGCTTGATGTCGAAAAGGAACTTACCGGTCAAGTCATAGACGCCCAGCACAGAGCCGTTTTGTCCGTCTTTTTGAGCGACGATATGCCCATTACCATCCATTATGGCAGAATAAATATATTCGTTTTCTTTATTTTCAATCGTAATATCTTCACCAACAGGATTGCCGTCTTTATCAATCGTCTTCAATAATAATGAACTCTTGTAAGTGTTGTTCGTATACTCACTCTGATCAAAACACAAGAGCAAATTGCCTTTGCCATCCTTGGTCATACTTGTAAAGTAGGCATTCGGATCATTCATCATATCGGATATGTCTATTTCGCTGAGCTTGTTGCCGTCATAATCGAAAAAGACAAGAATCTTCTTCTGATACTGAGACCAGTCATCCTCATAATATTCATCTTCATAATAGTCCTCGAAGTCTTCCTCGGACATACCATCATCTATGATCTCTTCATCTGTTCCCTCTTCGGATAAGCCATCATCAATGATTTCTTCATCTGTTCCCTCTTCGACATCCTCGTCGCCCTCTTGATCAGCCGCAACATCGGTGTCTTCGTTATCGATATCCGTTGTCTCAGGCGAATTGATGATTTCCATATCCACCATTTCACCGTCGATTTCTACGGACTTCGTAATCACGTCACCGCTGTACATCATTTCGATGCCCGAACCCAGATAAATATCCATCACCACCGCAAACTTATCGCCCAAATCCACCATGTTCGTGATACTGACTTGGTCTGATGTACTTTCCGGCTGGTAAAGAACTACAGTTTTAGCAGAAAAATAAGGATCGTCCTCTGAGATCTTCACGACCTTGCCTTTTTTCCCGCTGTTACACGCTGCTACAGAAAATAACATGCCGGAAACTAAAAGCATCGACATAACTCTGGCAAATTTCTTTTTCATCATTTTCTCTCCATTTCGTTTGCTTGATCCATAATTGCTCATCATCGGGACTAAATATACCTTAATATAATTATCAAATTATGACACAACAATGTAATTATATCGTCAAATGCCAGAAAAGTTTAGGCAATACTTAGGCAAAGATCAGACGATTGAAATAATCAAAACGTTGCAAAAAAATGAAATCCGGTACATCATCCCAAAAATCTTTTCTCATCATACGCGAACATGCCGCGGTAAATAAATAGAGTTTTTCCAGGATTAAGAGCTTATTAAGAATATCTTAATCTGTCTTCTGATTATAGACGCTTCTCTTATCGGTGCTTGCGACCGCACAGTATGAGTATCTTCGTCACTGAGCCAGAGATGGGAGTAATCTCCTTTCGGTGCTTGCGACCGCACAATATGTCCTTGTGGGGGTGTTGCAGTCAAAATCCCGGACAAATAGAAGCCGGATCTCGGGAGGGCACGGTGGGTGGTAACGGAGTGCGGGCGTGGCAAGGTGGCGGGGCGGCGAAGTGGCGCGAAACGTTTCACTTTAGGAGATTACAGACTAAATCACCAAAAAATTCCCATTTCGTATGTATTAGAGTGTGAAGAAGAAGCTGTTCAGAAGCACAAATACATACGAAACTGCAAAAACCAGACATTTCGTATGTATTAGACTACGAAAAAGTAGCAGAATTGATATAAAAATACATACGAAACAGAGCTCTTGTTACAGTTTCGTATGTATTAGAGTGTAGCAAAACGTTTCGCGATAGCCTGATTAACAATGATGATGCATGCAAAACCAAATTTGGCAGTCCGGTCGCTTTGAGCATCTGTTTCCTTGAGATTTACCGCCAAATTCGAATGTATTGAAACTTTTGGCGGTAATCTGCAACTTTCACAAGACGAACCGAAGCCACGAGGTGCATCATTTACCGCCAAATTTCTGAGAATCGTCTGTATTGGCGGTATTTACAAATTTTCACCTGTTCCCGATGCAACGATTTTCTCAATACTTACCGCCAAATTCGGATGTTTTGAAACTTTTGGCGGTAAAGCCTTTTTCGCGATAAGTTCATTTTGTCCCAATTGCTTTGACCACCGGATTCCTTGAGCTTGACCGGCAAATTTTGAATTGGAGTGCCAACGAATTGACTCACATATACTTTGATGCGGATGGAGTTGGCTGGTCTATGATACGAAACGAACGACGGGACTCGACGCACCTACTCAAACGCGCGTTTTGTAGTTTGATGGTTAAAGGCCGGACTTGCCTTTTTTCTTTGATTTTGGAGGAGCCTGGTATATAATTCACACTGACATTGCAAACTGATTTGTATAAATGCTTTTCGGATAATCCGACCACTTGGAGGCTTTATGATTCGACTGATTGCTTCAGATATGGATGGGACATTGTTAACGCCGGAACACCGGCTTCCCAAGGACTTTGAGGACATATTGGCACGTATGACAGATCTCGGCATTTTTTTTGCGGCCGCGAGTGGCAGGCAGTATGTCAACTTGGTCGATTGCTTTCCGAATCATCTCGATCAGATCGTGCTTGTTTCCAACAATGGTGCTTTGGTTCGAAAAGGTGACGAGACCATTCATGTCACTGCGATGATCGAGGCGGACCGACATATAATTGAGCCGATCGGACGTCGATTGAAGCACGGCATATTCATCGCCCAAGGCATCCATGGTGCCTATGTCGAGCAACCCAAAGACCGAGACATTGATGATTATATGTCTGCCATGCCCTCTTTTTTTACGAAAATTCGAACCGTTGAGAGTTTTGATCTTGTCGATGACACGTTGCTCAACTTCTCGGTCTGTGACTTCCGAGGGACTCAGGAGCACGTGCTGCCGTTTTTTATGCCTCTTGCTGATCGCTATACGGTCCGACTGTCCGGAGACAGTTGGCTGGATATTTCACTTCCCGAGAGTAATAAAGGAGAAGCGATCCAGGCGCTCCAAAGTTATTTGGGGATAACCTATGATGAGACCGCAGCTTTCGGTGATTTTTTGAATGATGCTGAGATGCTGGATCATGCGAAGTATAGTTTTGCGATGGAAAACGCGCATCCGGATCTTGTGAAGCATGCTCGTTTTCGTGCACCTTCGAACAGAGATCACGGCGTCGTTAAAACGATTCTTCATATGCTGGACCATCCGCAAGATTATTCATGATTTGAAATGGGTTTCAATGATCCGGTTGTTGCAATCTCCTGAAGTGCAATCATTTTTCGAAAAGAAATGACAGTCTCGCTGACAAAAATATATCGTTTTCAAACAATTCCATTCCAATCGAGGGCTTTCGACTTTTATTGAATTTGCAAAAGTGATAATGTAATTAATATGTTTATAGAGGGCTATACGCTTTAGTCGTCCGCCATCCACATTTTGCAGGGAGGATTTCATGTTTACCATCGTCAAAAAGAGAGTCCTAAACGAAGCCGTCACATTGATGGAGGTCCATGCCCCATTTATTGCCAGGAAGGCCAAAGCCGGCCAGTTTATTATTTTTCGGGTTGATGAATTCGGAGAGCGTGTTCCCTTGACTATTGCAGATTATGATCGCGAAAAGGGTACTGTGACTATTATTTTTCAAGCGGTCGGAAAATCGACCAAGTTGCTTGCCCAAAAGGTTGAGGGCGATGACATTCTGGATTTTGTCGGTCCTCTCGGAAAAGCGACGGATCTGGATGGATATAAGCGGGCTTGCGTTGTGGGCGGTGGTGTCGGATGCGCGATTGCCTACCCTTCTGCTAAGGCCCTTCACGATTTGGGCGCACAAGTGGATGTGATCGCCGGTTTCCGCAATAAAGATATTGTCATTCTCGAGGATGAGATGAAGGCCATTTCCGACAACCTTTTCATAGCGACCGATGATGGTTCCTATGGGCAAAAGGGTTTCGTTACTGATGTTTTAAGATCCCGGATTGAGGGCGGCGCCAATTATGATTTGGTTATTGCTATCGGCCCGGTTATCATGATGAAGATGATTGCGCTTTTGACGCGCGAGTACAATATCAAGACGATTGTCAGCCTCAATCCGATTATGATTGACGGCACCGGTATGTGCGGCGGTTGCCGCGTCACCGTCGGCGGACAGACGCGCTTCGCATGCGTGGACGGACCGGATTTTGACGGTCATCTCGTCGATTTTGATGAGCTCATGAAGCGCAATACTTTTTATCGCAAGCAAGAACAGGAAGACAGCAATCATATTTGCCGACTGAACCTCAAGGAGAATGAAGATGCCTAATATGTCTCTTTCAAAAATTCCTATGCCGGAGCAGGATCCGAATATTCGCAATCGTAATTTTTCTGAAGTAACACTGGGATATACGGCCGAGATGGCACAAGAAGAGGCCACCCGCTGTCTGAACTGTAAGCATAAGCCCTGTGTGGATGGTTGTCCGGTTAATGTTCGTATTCCCGAGTTTATACAAAAAGTAGTCGATGGTGATTTCGAAGAGGCATATCAAATTATCCTCAGCACTAACTGTTTACCCGCTGTTTGCGGCCGCGTTTGTCCGCAGGAGAATCAGTGTGAGGCGAAGTGTGTCAGAGCCATAAAAGGTGAGTCCGTAGCCATCGGGCGTTTGGAGCGATTTGTAGCGGATTATCATATGCAGAACAGTGTCTCTCTTGTTGAAAAACCGGTCTCGAACGGGCACAAAGTTGCCGTCATCGGTTCCGGTCCTGCCGGGCTCTCATGCGCGGGGGATCTTTCGGGGCGCGGCTACGAAGTGACGATATTCGAAGCTTTTCACAAGGCCGGCGGCGTTCTGGTCTATGGTATTCCCGAGTTCAGACTTCCCAAGGCAATTGTCCAGAAAGAAATTGATAATTTAAAGGCACAGGGTGTCGAAGTCATGACCAATATGGTCATCGGCAAAATTTTGTCGATTGAAGAGCTTTTCGAAATGGGCTACGAGTCCGTGTTTATCTCCTCCGGAGCCGGACTGCCGTCGTTTATGAACATTCCCGGTGAGTCTTTGATTGGGGTCTATTCCGCCAACGAGTTTCTGACACGCTCGAATCTCATGAAGGCGTTTGACAACCAGTATGATACGCCGATTCGCAACAGCAAGCGTGTTGCGGTCATCGGAGGCGGCAATGTCGCTATGGACGCGGCCAGAACCGCGAAAAGACTGGGCGCCGAAGACGTGTATATCGTCTACCGCCGTTCCGAGCACGAGATGCCGGCCCGTCTGGAAGAGGTCCACCACGCCAAGGACGAGGGCATTATTTTTAAGAACCTCTGCTCGCCTACCATGATCGCCGGCAATGACGACGGTCAAGTTTGTTCGATCGAGTTGGTCGAAATGGAGCTCGGCGAACCCGATGAATCCGGCCGCCGCCGCCCGATTGTGAAGATTGGCTCGGAGAATCGTCTGGAAGTTGACACGGTCGTCATGGCCATCGGTACATCGCCGAATCCCTTGATCCGATCGACCACCAAGGGTCTTGAGACCAACAAGCGTGGCTGCTTTGTGGTCGACGAAAAAATGGCAACATCCATTCCGGGTGTTTATGCGGGCGGCGACGCAGTCACCGGTGCCGCTACCGTTATTCTGGCGATGGGTGCCGGCAAAATTGCCGCAGAGTCCATTGATGAATACATAAAGAGCCGCTATACCAATGGATAATATTGTTATTTTAGACGGATACACCATCAACCCCGGCGATTTGTCCTGGTCTGGTCTGGATGCTTTCGGCAAGGTCCAAATCTATGACTATACCGCTCCGGAACAAGTGGACGAACGCATTAGTGATGCACAGATTATTTTGTCGAGCAAAGTGGTATTTGATGAGGCACGCTTTGAGCGGCATCCTCAGATTCGATATATTGGCGCACTGGCAACCGGTTACAATGTTATTGATGTCGAATCTGCACGTTTACACGGTGTCACCGTCACGAACATTCCGGAATATGCGACGATGGCCACTGCACAGATGACCATTGCATTACTTCTTGAATTGAGTAACCACGTCGGCCATCACAACCGCCTGGTTCATGAGGGTCGTTGGTCCCAAACGGAGCACTTTTGCTTTTGGGACAAACCTTTGAGCGAATTATCCGGCAAGACCATCGGTCTTTTTGGCTTCGGGCGTATCGCGAGGCAAACCGCACGAGTCTGCCTTGCGCTCGGCATGCGTGTCATCGCTCATTCCAGAAGAGCGATCATTGACTTACCTGATGATTTGAAGCTTGTCGAATCGGTATCCTTCGAAGATCTGCTCAAAATATCGGACTTTCTGTCTTTTCACTGCCCGTTGACGGACGAGACGCGCGGCATCGTCAATGCCGAGTCTATCAGCATGATGAAGGACGGCATATACCTCATTAATACCTCGCGCGGCCCGATCTTGAATGAAGCAGCCGTCTATGACGCCCTGTGCTCGGGGAAGATCGCCGGTGTAGCTGTCGACGTCTTGTCGACCGAACCGCCGCCTGAGAACCACATCCTTTACAATGCGCCGAACTGCATCATTACGCCGCACATCGCATGGGCTCCGATGGAGACTCGAAGACGATTAATCGATACTGCAATAGATAATTTGGCTGCATACCTGTCCGGAAATCCGGTTCATGTGGTATCTTAGGCAGAATTCCTAGGAGATCTTTTCATGATAGACGCCATTCGAATCCTTTAAGCCCTATGGGCGAATCACCGTATTTATATTATCTATGTTTCCGATTGTCGAGCTTCGCGGCGCAATGGTCTCCGCCATCACCTACGGTGTCTTTGGTAGAGTGTCTCTTATGCTCTGATGGTCTCCGATAAATCAATGAATATACGACGAAGGCGGTTTGCTTACTTGAAGCAAACCGCCTTCGTCATGCGTACCCCCGTACAAATGCCGGTCCGATAAATAGAAATCCAATATCAGACACTATGTTGAAATGATAATATCTCCGCCATGATAAATCAAGCATTTGCGGCAGAATTGTGGCAATCGCAAGATTTTTTATGGCTATCAGGTAATCCGCCGGTTAAATCAAACGGTCAGAGAACAAATGCTTTTCAGCATTTTTACAGTTCTGACATGACTGCCTTGTCCGAAAAGGATAGCATCATATTGTCCACTCAATTTATTGATAAGGAGTCGCTTATGAAAGCATTATTTATCGGAGGTACCGGCACCATCAGCATGTCGATTACCAAACTCCTAGCCCGAAGCGGATGGGATTTGACGCTGATTAATCGAGGTAACCACAACGAGAATCTCCCGTCCGAAGTACACCAAATCACCGCTGACATCAACGACGAGTTGACCGTATCCAAGCTTCTTGACGGACAGTATTTCGATGTGGTAGCAGATTTTATTGCCTTTGTCCCCGAGCAAGTCGAACGTGACATCCGATTATTTCGGGATCGCTGTGATCAATACATTTTCATCAGTTCTGCCTCCGCCTATCAGAAACCGCTTTCCCATTACTTAATTACGGAGAGCACTCCGCTTCATAACCCGCACTGGGCTTATTCACGGGCAAAGATCGCATGCGAAGAACTTCTGGTTCAAGCATATCGCGAAACCGGTTTTAATATGACCATCGTTCGTCCGAGTCACACATATGCCGACGGTTCTATTCCCCTTTCTTTTCACGGGCCCAACGGCGTATTCACCGAATTAATGCGCATGAAGGAAGGCAAGCCCATCATTGTTCACGGGGATGGCAATACACTCTGGACCGTGACGCACAGCACCGATTTTGCCAAAGGCTTTGTCGGCTTGATGGGCAACATCCACGCCTATGGCCAAGCGGTGCACATCACTTCCGATGAGAGTCTGACATGGAATCAGATATACGAATCAATCGGACGAGCCATGAATGTCAAGCCTAATATTATACACGTCTCTACGGACATGCTTGTTCGGCTGGACCCGTCTCTGGACGGGCCGCTCAACGGAGATAAAGCTCACAGCGTCGTTTTCGATAACAGCAAGATTAAGTCTCTGGTCCCGGGCTATTGCGCTACGGTTCGCTTTGACCAAGGTATCCGTCAGTCGATAGACGCCCTTTTCGAGCGACCGGAGCTCCAGATTTTCGATGAGGATTGGAATGACTTTTTGGAAAAGGTTCTGGCTCTTTATAACAGATAGCCGCTCCTGCCGGAGGACTTGGCAGTGAGAGACTTTATTAGTGATAAATCGTATTAGTGATAGACTTAATAGCGATAGAATAGGTTAGCGATAGACAAAATTTTTGGATTATTATATGCCGTGAGACGTTCTTAACGAAGCGCTTCACGGCATTCACTTTTCAAGGCGGAAGGATTGAAATGTTCTCCATGACATATATTGCTATTCGGACAAGGACATCAATACGCTATATGTCGGGATCAATTAAACGGATCAGGTCATCAATCGATATCGCGAGTCGTCCTAAATTGGACAAAGATCGCCACGGCAGCGATGGCCACAAAAATCAACGTTGAGATAGCAACATTTTCGGGTCCGACGGACAGACCTTTTACAAGCGTATCTGCGCTGAAATCGACCGTCTCAAGACTCTCCAGAAATTGACATAAAGCCTGCGAGAGTAAGGTTGCACCAAAAATTGAAGTAACCACAATGATCGCCGGCTTCTGCATCAGACAAACAATAAATCCGACAATGGCTCCGACCACCAACGCAATCCCGAGCACGACCATCATTTTTTGTATTTCAGTCGTTCCGGGAATCTTTTCATACATCTCGGCAATTAACTCGGACACCGTTCCTTTATCCCCGACCGCGATCTCTCCGACCATGGATCCTTGAGTAGCGGCTCGATGACCGGTCATAGCAAATTTTAGAAATGCCGAAACACTGACACCGCCGGCCATGATAATCAGAAAATACTTCATCAGCACGTATGCGGTCGCCAGAGCAGTCACATAAAAGAGCGCCGCCTTATACAATCGAAAAGAGACAAGCGAGAGAATCGCACCGCAAACCGCCATAAATATGTACAGCCACGCCGATCGATCCGAACCGATATCGGGCAGACTTTCCCACACAAAACTATAGAGATAAGAGCCCAATACGGCACCGATTACAAAGCCGGCGACAGCCATCGACAACTTAAACGACCGATACCCCATAAACGCCAATAATGCGCCACTGATAATAGTCAAGACTAAAGCAAATGTAAGCATTTCTTCCTATGTCTCCTCTATATCGAATTTTCAAATATGTATTTGGTTAAAGTCATTATATCAGAGAGTGTCTTTGATCGTGACAAAAAACGACCCGGTATTATCCGGAGACACAGAAATCCAATCGTAGTTTTCGGGAATCCATAAACTCGGACCCTCTTGTCGACTGACAAGATACGAGTCAATCCGATAGTATCGGTCGAACTCAAACCGGTCGAAATATTCTTCCAACGTGATCCGATGATCCGAAATATAAAGCGAATGCGGGAAGCCGACATAACGAATATGCCACGGCTCATACGAAAAACCGGTCAAGCCCTCTTTGCCTTCCGGATATCGAATAATAAACCCAAAATCAGCACAATTTTTTTGCACGAATTTCCCGACCGGAGAATCCAAAAAGCCCGGTCCGGCAAACTGATATGCATACACATCAAGAGCCAGGCCGGTATGATGCTCACTCTCCCCGGGCGGCGCCGCCACTTCCGGATCCTCTTTGAAAAGCTGGTCTTGCTCTTCAAAAGAACGAACCGAAGACATGACAAACATTTTTTCGCCGCACGCGTCCAGAACCGCTGCGCTAAATTTCGAATAGTCCGAAACAATTGCCCGATTCATTGGCACATCGGTATCTTTGTAATAAATAATATCGAATGAGTCCTCTTTTCCCACCTTGTTGGTTTTGTTCACTAAAAGCATTGACTCATTGAAGCCGAACAAGTCCGGGTTCGCGTATACCTCATCGATTGAGACTTCTTTCAGACTCAGTGATCCAGAGTCGAGCGCCTCCATTCCGATTGAAGGCTTTCGAAAGTATCGCTCATAAAAATCCCCGGCGGCCTCCGCGAGCGGTTGGCGAAAAATCAGCAGCGCAATAACGACAAGCAAGATGCTTAGCAGGATAATAGTTTTTCGTAAAGACCAATTCACTTTCATTCTCATAAATGCAAGGATATCAGAAATATAGGATTGTGGGAAACTCCGATGCTTTTTCGCGAAACGTTTTTCGGTGCTCCATTACGGTTGCCTCCTCGCGAAACGTTTTGCGGTGCTCCATTACGGTTGCTTTTTCGCGAAACGTTTTGCGGTACTCCATTACCGCCAAAATATTGATAATTCTCGAATTTGGCGGTATTTTCTGCGTTATGCATCGGCCGAGTCGCCGTAAAAAACCTGAATTTGCAAAATTCTCTTCAAAACTCTCCATTAGTCGAGGTATTTCGCTATTAGTTGGGAGATTCTATGTCAAAAAGCAGTTCATTTACCGCCAAATTTTCCGAAATACGATTCTTTGGCGGTATCGGCATTTTTTACCTGCATAAAATGCGAATATTTATACATGAATCGTGCATAATCCGTCGATAAGCGGTATTTTCATTAACAAGACGCAACCATTTTGGATATATGCAAACAGGGCAGACGTATCAAAGTCGGCACGCCTCTATCTCTCCCCGGGCTTCATTTTGGATATATGCAAACAGGGCAGACGTATCAACGTCGGCACGCTTCTATCTCTCCCCGGCTCCCTGCACTCTTTCAAGCCACTGCTCCGTAATGCACCGCACTTCATCGTAACTTTCGGCCGACATGGCAGCGGCTTTGTATTCGGAAGCGAATCGCTGGCCTTTGAAATAGTAAGCAATCTGCGAACGCATCTCCTTACATGCTTGAATTTCTCCGATGCGAGAGATCAATCCTGCCAAATGCTCCAGCATGACCGAGACTCGCTCTTCCGGAGTTGGCACGAATACAGCCGACTCACGACCATCCAAAAATGCTCGAATCTGAGAGAATATAAAGGGATTGCCTTGAGCCGCGCGGCCGACGGCCACGCCTTCGACTCCTGTAAGTTCCATCATCGCCTTGGCGGAGGTTCCGTCGGTGACGTCACCGTTGCCGATTAGGGGGATTCCCGTATGCGCGATGGCGCTTTTGACTGAGGCGATGCAATTCCAGTCCGCTTTGCCATGGTACATCTGATCTCTGGTCCGCGCGTGCAGCGTCAGAACCTTTGCGCCTGAGTCGATGCACATTTTCGCAAAGCCCACTGTATCGGATTGGGATTCGTCCCAGCCTTTTCGAAATTTTACCGATACGGGCTTTTGATAAGGTTCACAAGCACGTACGGTCGCCTCGATAATGTGAGAGGCCAGCAACTTGTTTTTCATCAAGGCGGACCCAGCTCCGGTCTTGACGACTTTGGGCACGGGGCAACCCATATTGATGTCAATTGACATCGCACCGGCTAGTCTGGGATCTTCGAAAATGATCGGAACCGCTCGCGAAAAGTCCTCCGGATCATATCCGAACAGTTGGATTGCGCAAGGTCCGCCGACGAGCGGATCCTGCTCTAAATACCGGAAACTGGGCTCGACGCTTTGCTTATATGCAATCCCCCTGGCACTGACCAACTCCGTTGTCGAATAATCCGCACCATATCGATGGCAGATGTTTCGAAAAGCGACGCTGCTCGTGCCGGCCATCGGGGCAAGAGAAACGCTTATGCTCTTGAATAGAGCGAATTCCTTCGATTCGGCATTTTTACTTTCCATAACAAAGATTATACCTATCCTGACTTGTTTTCGTATATTTTATCGTTGATAATAGAAAAAAACATCGCCGGACATCAAGAGGTAATATGCTCGTTAAAATTCAAAGCATTGACTATCGGTTCATCGACTGGATACAGACTCACTTGAGACACCCGATTTTGGACGCGCTGATGCGCTTTATGTCTCTAATTGGCAATTGTGGAGCGATTTGGGTACTTACTGCATCGGCTTTACTCTTGAGCGGCATCGGAAAGCATGCCGCCTTTTGTGTGATGTGTGCATTGGCCGTTAATGTTTTATTGGTTAATCTATTTCTGAAGCGTGTCGCGAGGCGCCCCAGACCTTTCGCGAACAGAGAAGATCGAGACCCTTTGATACTTGCGCCCAGAGACTTCTCTTTCCCTTCCGGACATACGTTTTCTTCGTTTGCGGCGTCAACCGTAATATACATGTTTTTCCCTCAGCTAGGTGTCTTTGCCTTGGTTGTTGCATTTTTGATTTCGTTTTCGAGACTTTATCTCTATGTGCATTTTGTTACGGATGTATTGATCAGCATTATTCTCGGTGTCCTTACGGGGTATGCCGTCTGTCGCATCTATTTCGACATTTTTCTGGATGTCGTGGTCGAGTCTTCCAGTCGGATGTAATCCGTCTGAGCCATAGCGGTCAAGCCGAACCTCTCGAAGCTTTTTCGCTTGTCAATCTTATCCCTCGTGGTATAATGAGAAACGCAAACGCGCTCTTCGGCGCGACATGTATGCTTCGGTCGTTCAATGGATAGGACAGCAGTTTCCGGTACTGCCGATACGGGTTCGACTCCTGTCCGAAGCACCAGAACCACATACCATCTTTGGCAATTATATTTGCTGAAGGTGGTATTTTTTTGCGTTAACTTGGAGCTTCTCCAGCTTTACAGCCTTTCGTATGGAAATATGTGATTTAATTTTTCTGTTGACAAACAGGTCGGTAAATTGTAGACTCGCATTAAGTCGGTAAAACACCGACCCGTATCAGGAGGTGCATTTTTATGAACAGCAAACCACAGCCCAATTACTATCTTACTGAGAGCGAACGCAAATTCGCTGACTTAATTTGGGATCATGAACCCATCAATTCCGGGGACTTGGCTCGTCTTTGCGCGGATCAATTCGGCTGGAAAAAATCGACGACATACACATTTATTAAGAAGCTGTGCAACCAACTTTTGTTCCAAAACAATGATGCCATCGTTACCTCCTTGGTCAGCAAAGAAGATTATACTCGCGTGCAAAGCGAGCAATTTGTCGAATCAAATTTCGGCGGGTCTCTCCCCCGATTTTTGGCCGCCTTTGCGCCTCGAAAAAAATACAGCGCGACCGAAATCGAAGAAATGATGAAAATTATTGCCGACTATCAGGAGGATAAATAATGGAAATGATTTTTATGCGCATTATCGACATGAGTCTTCTTTCGACTTACTGCGTCGCCGTTGTGCTTCTCATACGATTATTTCTCCGAAAATCCCCGAAAATTTTCTCATACCTCCTGTGGATCGCCGTTTTTGCACGCTTGGTCATACCGGTCACACCGGAGAGTCCGGTGAGTTTGGTGCCAAAAGCCATCGGTAATCAGAGCGTACAGACTTGGATCGATCGGGAGCCGTCCTCCCCCGTTGCGGAAGCACCTATTCTTTCCAATCAATTATCCGAAGAGTCCCTTATTAATCCGAACAGTGTGACGGTCCCGGACGCGCCCTCTGGCGCAATATCATGGACACCTACCGAAAGTGCCCTCACCCTGTCCCCGGAAATCACTTCAATATCTGTCCCGCAAATCCTATCATGGATTTGGGCAATCGGTATTATGACGCTGTTCATTTACAATCTGGGTACCTATATTTATTTGAAGCGAAAACTTCGATCGGCTGTTCATATCGAGGGCATTGTCTATGAAGTCGATTCTGTGACATCTCCCTTTTTGCTCGGATTTTTTCGCCCCAAAATATACTTACCCTCCGGATTGGATGACACCAATCGCGCATACATTTTGCGCCACGAGCAAGTCCACATTCAAAGATTGGACTACATATTTAAAGCAGTATTTTTCGCAATTACGTGCATTCATTGGTTTAATCCGCTGGTATGGCTCGCATTTGGGCTGATGAGCCGAGACATGGAAATGTCTTGTGACGAAAAAGTCATCCGCGAATTAGGCTACGAAATCAAGAAAAACTATTCGACATCTCTTCTTTCACTGGCAACCGGACGGAGTCTATTACACGCGACGCCGCTTGCATTCGGCGAGGGCAGCATCAAGGGTCGCATCAAAAATGTTCTGCAGTATAAGAAGCCGGCCATTTGGATTATTCTCGGTTCGGCATTTCTGGTCGGTCTAGTCGTGGTCGGCCTGATGCTCAACCCGCCAAAGCTCAAAAAAGCCGCCCCGACATCCAATTTGCCGACCGAGGAAACTGCTCCGACGACCTCGGATTCCACTTCTTCAACGGACGCAGCGGAACCTTCCGTATCGCAATCCGATGTTCCCGAGACTTCGCCAAGCATGATCAATGACACCCCAATTGTCTTGGACGAAAAGTATGACAATGCTTATATCAATATTGACGGAGAACCCATTAGTTTTCGCGACGTACTCTCAATGGGTGACTACCATCCATTTGAATACTTTTCGCCACTGGATTACCGCGCCACCACACCCGTCGATTTAAGCAATTTCGGAAATGTCGTGTCGAATTCGGGATATTTTTCTATATCATCACTTGCCAGTTATACAGACGACGCCTATATCTCAGCTTGGGAAGCCATCGGACCGGACGGAAAAGACAGCATTACTTGTCTCAATTTTCCGACCGAGGAAGCAGCCAATCTCGCCATTACCGAGTTCGCCGTCAATTATCACTATAATTACGTCAACAATAATCCGGACGAACTCGGAGCGCCCCTCGAAATAATTTCGACCGAATCTTCACTCATCATGTATGACGCAAGCAATTTTACCTCTGAGGGTTACTTCGTAATCCAATACCTGTCCGGTAACAGCGTGATACAAGCCAAAGTCTTCGTTGAAACGCAGAGATTACAACAGTTCTTCTACACCATGGATGACTTAGGCCTCGCTTTTCCCGGAATCGAACTCAACCGCAACGAAAACAGTTGGCCAGAGAAAGCGACTCTCGTGACGCCTGAAGTGTTCCTCGAATATTTTGACGAGTTCGGATACGATACACGCACAAATACCAATATAGAAGGATCATACCACGCGGAATCCGAAGATCTGATGTTCCAGGCCGATTACACCCTGTTGAGCGACATCGGGGTAATCGATTGGTACTATCTATGGAATGTGACCAGCGGTCTCAACCCCAATATTGATTATTTCAATACAGATACTTACGAGATGTTCGTTCTCGCTGATTCTCAAGAATACGTCGTTCAAGTATTCATCGAGGATATTCAAATCTCTGCATGGGCTACGCTCGCCGGTCTGTCAGAAGAAGACGCGGCCGCAAAACGCGAAGAAGTCGATACGGCTATTATGGCACTGTGTTTTTGAATGCACCGACTTGGCGGAGCCACGATTCCGGCGAATGGTGAGCCACCCGTTGAAAAAGTGAGTCAGCGCTCCTCCGTAGCAAGCCAGATCGATGCGAACGCGTCTGAGTACATTTGAGTAGGTTCACCGGCCTCCCGGCGCGCGCTTCTTTTCTTGGCGAGCCTACTCAATCCGCGTCTAAGTGCATTTGAGTAGGTTCGTCAGTCCTCCTGCGCGCGTTCCTTTTCTTTGCGAGCCTACTCAATCCGCGTCTGGGTGTATTTGAGTAGGTTCGCCGGCCTCCCGAAGCGCGTTTTTTATCCTTGGCGAGCCTACTCAATCAGCGACTAAGTGTATTTGAGTAGGCTCTCCTGCCTCCCGAAGCGTGTTTCTTATCATTAACAAGCCTACTCAATCAGCAACTGAGTGCATTTGAGTAGGTTCGAAAGTCCCCATGCGCGCGTTCATTTTCTTGGCGAGCCTACTCAATCCGCGTCTGAGTGTATTTGAGTAGGCTCGACAGTCCACCTGCGTGAATTTGATTCTTTATAGGAATTCTTTCTCCTTGGCTCTCACTCTCCGGAACGCTGATTCGATCGCCGGGTAGGTGGCTCTCACCTATCGGAACGCTGGCTCAATTTAGCATGGATTACTCAGTGTTATTCAGAATGAAGAAATTTTGAATGTAACTTTACTTGCATCCGCCAGTTCTTGGGACACTAAGTAATTACGACACACCATCAAAACAACAGCGACAAAAAAAGCGGCATGCTCGCCGCTTTTTTCGTATTTAACAAACCGACGGACCCGTCGTTCACGATTTATATTCCTTCGCGACTTGACATTCTCAAACAATCGTACAGTTGTCGAGGGAAGATTCGACCGTTCGCGATCTGACATCCTCACATAGCCGTCGCGCGCAATTTTACACCGACATCTCTTCGAATCCTTCAAGCTTTTCAATGTACTCGAAAAATGGCACGCTATCCTCCAAGTCCATAGAAATATCTTTCGGATCGATCTTTGATATTGAAAATTCAAAGTCAATGACGATTCCCTCACTGTAGCCATCCTCTATACGAAGTTGACCATCCGTAAACGTCGTCTCCGATTTGTCATCCTTAAGGGCTCCCGAAATTTCTATGGCAAAGCCATCATCCCCGGTCGACAGCACCGCCTCAAAATTATCTCCCTTATTGTCCTTCGTATCCCATTCCATTTCGAAAACAATGCTCGCTTCTTCTTCTCGCTCTACTTCAACGAAAAACTCGATTTCTCTCTTGAGAACGCCATTTTCGAAGGATTGCTCCCAATTGATGCCCAGTTCAGCTTCCTCGCCGTCTACACCAAGCGTCAGAATAGCCGCGACCTTATCGGCAGGATTTTTCTCACCGCTGAGGAGCATTTCAAATTCAATTGAAAGCGCACCTTCTTCGCCAGCCATGCACAATTCAACTTCATCCATAGTAATTTTGCGGACATAATCGTTCCCGTCGATATAGTAAGTGATGACAATATCACCCTTGATGTAGATATCTTTGAATGTCTCAAAAGCTTCGTCAACGGCATCTTGGCTTTCTTGAAATTCATAATCCTGGTACATAGATCCCATGCCGTCAATCAACCCTTGCTTATAAGAATCCAACACATCCTGCAGATATTCATTGGCCGCATCTTCAGGAATTACATAAGACATTGTGGCCAGTCTGTAAGTTTCCCCGCCAATCCTTTCGGTCACCGTTTTACCCTTAGAAAAATCCGCATACTCTTCCATATACTTGGCCTCACGGTAATATTCTGCGAGCTCCTCAGAATCCTTCCCTCCATCCGCAGACTTAGCAAAAAACAGGTCCAACAAATTCTCGATATAATCCTCAGGCAATGTCTCTTCCAGCCCAAGCGCCTTAAAATCATCTTCAAAAGTCTCCGGGTCAATCGTAAGGACCTCCACATCATCCAACATATCCGGAATATTCACAGCAATCACTTCGCGCGAAACATACATAAATATGTCATCATAAATGTCCATGCCGTCGTCAAAAGACATTTCAAAAAGAGCCTTTTCATCCTTGGCGCTATACATTACAGACATTTCGCCGCCGACCTCTTCGGCCTCCACCGAAAAAGCATACTCAGCCGCCTGATCCGTATACTTACTCATATCGAAAATCTTGGATCCCACCTTATCCGAAAATGTTCTCCCCAACGACACCTGCAAATATCGTTCCGGATTAACTATTTTCAAAATCTTATTGCGAAAAACAATCCCCAGCCCAAGAAGCACTGCGATAAGAACCCCCAGCGCCGCAATCGTCCAAATCACTCTGTTGCCGGACTTCTTCTTAGCCGAAGTATCCGCATCCTCTTGTGAATGCTCGTCGTTCGAACCTGCATCCGCAAGGCGGTCGGTATCCTCTTTGAAAACTTCCTCAACTGCAACCGGCTCAACTGTCTCGTTGTTCTCCGGATGCAAATGATTTAACTCTTCCCCACATGATTCACATTGGATCGCTTCCGGCAAATTCTCAAATTGGCATTTTGGACAAATCATTATTGATCCCCTTCGCTCATTATTGATATGAAACTATTTTCAGCTTATTATACCAGAGAAATGAATGGATCATTCCCGAAGGTTGGCCGGTGTTTTCGGGCGCGGTTGTTATGCTCTAAAAGCGTTGCCTTACCGGAAGGGTCGGTTTGGGATCGTGTTATTAGATTGAACTGGATTATTTAATTGTCAATGCGAAAAAAATACATTGACGAAGTGCTAATCGGTGCCATATATTGTCTGGGGTTAAGAACACGATAAATTAATTAAATATCTTTTTTCAAGGTGCGGGAATGCTCGAAGTAATGTCGCTGTCTCATCCGTTGTGAACATCTAAGCGTCAAAGGATCGCTGTATTCTCATTCAACTTTTCCCAAAATCGAAAAGTACATCTCTTACTTCGATATATTTATCCGGCCAGGC
>Ga0209510_1000867_pt1 | contig 37938 bp, 29 predicted proteins | sample BiotimSIPDNA_FD_185749 | JGI IMG/M metagenome (GOLD analysis project Ga0209510, IMG submission 185749) | Anaerobic biogas reactor microbial communites from Washington, USA - Biogas_R1 time_0 SIP DNA (SPAdes) (version 2) | ecosystem: Engineered > Bioreactor > Anaerobic > Unclassified | place...
GTTGTTATGTTTTTGCTTCATGGTTAAAGAGAAAATAGATATAAAAGGTAGATTTTACAAGAGGAGATAGGGAAAGAGAAAGCAGATTTTTCTGTTTTTGCTCCGAAAAGTGAATTTTCAGAGCCTTCCAATAATTGGCATATTACTGTAGATTTTCTTGCATATGAGTGCAGCGCGACTCTATTATCTGCTCAGTCGATAATCCGGTATAATGGATTTTGTTCGAATCTGTTTCACCATTAAACATGTTAATTGCAGTTTTTCCTCCGGTACCGATCCCTTTTTCGATAACTTTCTCAATTCCTTTTTCCACTTAAAACCACAATGGGAGAGAATCATGTTACGTTGTTTCTTTTTCTGAATTCCAAAGGGCTAATTTGAGTTGCTGTCTTGAATACGCGATTAAAATGAGAGATACTATTAAAGCCAACTGTCATTGCAATATCGATTACCAGGCGGTCAGTTTCCTGCAATAAGCGCTTTGCTTCATGAATTCGTATGGAAGTAAGGTACTGTTTAAAGCTCATCTTGAATACATCATTCATAATTTTCGCTATTTTTTTCTGTGACATCCCTATCGTTTCACCCATAGTTAAAATCGAGAGTTGAGGATCGGAAAAATTTTCAGCTAAATAGGCAGAGATCCGCTGTGCATCAATATCACGGTAGTTGCTTACTTCTTTTTTATCGTAAGTGATAATTATGTTGCTGTTTTTTGAAAAAGGTACGGTCTTGATGAGTATAAATGTTATTAATAATATAGTGATGATCACAATAGCTATTAATGTATAAATATTGGCACTTTTGGTCAGATAAATTTTAGAAATTGTAATGGTATCAATTACTCCGGTTTCAGCCGTTGCGCCACTTTCTATTTGCAGTGCTGTCACCTTCGAAAAATCGGTTGGAGCTACATCTTTCAAGGTGAGATTATTCTTCTGATACCACCATTCCGATTCAGTGAACTCTTTAAAAGGAATAGAAATCGTAACTGGAACAGAGTCGAGTATAAGATCCTTTTTAAGATATCGTTCACTCAGGGGGTCATCGATTTGTGAAACTGCTGTATCAAAAACTTTGAGGTAGACCTTGCAATCAAAAAGTCGTTTTGAAGAGATATGGATATTAAGATTATCAAAAGGGGTGCAATCCAGAAAATTTCCATTGCTGTCTTTTAAAGGAATTGCAATTCCGGCATAAGGAAAAGCAAAACCCGGTTTTAAGATATAGCTGAATTGAAGGCCGGTCGAGCATTTATCCATGGAAATTATTTCAGAATTTCCAGCATTATTGCTTTCTAAGCGATCATCGTAGATTGTTATTTGCCTGTTCTTGAAGTTAATCTCTTGAATTCTGCTGGATGATCTGATTAAAATTACACATAAAACAGCAATGATAATCCCTGGAATAAAAAGGAGTTTAATATTTAAATTTTTTCTTCCGATTTTTTGCATAATCAGTATAAATTCTACTCAAAAAATGATAATTGCCAGTTTTGCACACTTTATGGCTGTCTGCTGCAAAGATATATAATTAATAAATGCTTATTTTCTTCAAAATTCTAAAAATAACTCCAAACAATCAGCCAAAGGAATTTTATGAGCAGGCTTTTTTTATGTTTCCTAGGAGTAGTTCTCTTATTCAATTTTAGCGCAGATGCCAAAAATTACAAGGGAGCTGAACTTTACTCTACAAATCTGGTTAAATATGGGCGATTTGATATCCGCATGCGAACGATTAGCGGGAGCGGAACTATTTCCTCTTTTTTTCTTTATTACGACGATTCGTATAAGGGCCCCCCGGAGCCTTGGCGTGAAATCGATATAGAGGTATTAGGGAAAAGTGATAACGTTTTTCAATCAAACATTATCACTGGAAACGCAGATAATAAAACCACATCAGAAGAACTGCACACTTATAACAAACTATCAGAAGATTATCATACTTATACTCTTGAATGGACACCAGATTATATCGCCTGGTTTTTTGATGGTGAGGAAGTACGACGCAGTACAGACGCTCAGGTAACTGACTGCCAGCTAAAAGAGATGTCTTATAGATTCAACCTCTGGATCTCTGATGCACCAAGCTGGGCAGGACAGTTTAACCCATCGATACTCCCTGTTTATCAATATATAAACTGGATAAAGTATTCAAAATACACCCCTGGTTCTGGTCCCAACGGAACTAATTTCACCCCTGAGTGGGAGGATGATTTTAATAGTTTTGATTCAAGAAGGTGGGGTAAGGGTGATTGGACCTTTGATGGGAATCTGGTCGATTTTACGGGTGATAACATTGTGATTAAAGATGGATATTGTATTATCTGCTTAACAGACAACAACAAAACCGGATTTTCTGGTAAAGTACCCGAAGACAAGGGCGTTTCTATTAAAAATGATAAACAGAGGATCAAAAAGCCTTTCTCGACCGGTTATTCAAATCCTGTCGGATCTTACTTATTGACTCTTGATGGTAGGCGGTTACCTTTTAACCTGAATTTAAACGAGCGGTCCAAAAGCGGAGTATGGATTAAAAAAGAAAAAGATACATTTATACCGGTTCTGAGAATTAACTGAAAAATTGGTAAGTGACTTTGCAAAAATTGTTACCGCGTAGCATGCTTTAAAGTGGAAACAAATTTCCACAGCCAAATGCTTCCCCCCATCTCAAGAATTAATTTTTTTGGGATGGGTTTTTGGTACATTAGTGTAGATTCCGATTTTCTTTCGCATACGAGTACGCAACACTATGATCTGCTCAACCGACAATCCGGTATAAAGGGCTATTTTTGAATCAGTTTCACCAATTTTAATTCCTTTGGTATCGTTTAATTTTTTCACCATTGCAGTCTTCATAAAAGAGCTGAAAATGGGAAATGGAACACTTTTCACTTTCAAATTATCACTTGCCGAAAAACGGAACATGCTTTACACAAGTGCCAGATGATGTGTTCATCTTTATTGCATAACAGCCGGGAGCAACAGATTGAGTGTTCCATTGTATTTTGTGAGTTCCCATTCTCAAGGTGGAATTTAGAATTGATGCCACCTGCTGTCCCGATAAGTTGAAAACTTTTAATGATACATGTTCAGTAGAGTGTAAGGTCAAATTTATCTGAATATTGTGACTGTTACGGCAGAGTGTGAAATTATTAAGTAATCGGGTTTTTTCAGGAAATTTTTCATCAAACGATGCTACCACCTCATTAAGCGATTTGCGAAACGGAATACGAAGGCCCGTTAACTTCAAACCACTCAGCGGTAACCTTCGGCGCAAAGAGTACGAGTGAAACAAGAATGCAGAACTGTTGTAAATGATTCCTACTCATGAAACTCCTTTCCATAAGTATAAGATAGTTTTTTTACCAGGTAAGTAGAAGTTCTTACGTTTACTGTTTTAGCTCCGGTTATAGATAAGCAAATCCATACTTATTTTTTGCTATAATTCGGGAATAGAAAAATAATAATACCTGATTGGGAAATTGTTTAGGGGAAATCTCATCCTATTGCAGGTAACAATATGGTCCTCCCCTGGCAATTTCAGCGCATTCTCTTCTCAACCAAAATTCCCCGTTAAACATGGGATTAATCTAGACCCGGCCTGGCAGGCCTGTTGATTCTCTGGCAGAGCCCGGGTGGATTTCAAGTTGTATGCTGATAAGCCAAATTGGTATTTTTGCAGAATAATCATCCATAGTAACGATTTTTTTAGATCAGGAGAAGATGATGAAATCCACGAAATTACCGGACATGTTCATATTGCTGATTGCCTCTCTGGTGCTGTTTACCGGATGCGGAGGGGGGGCGGATAATTCAAAAACGGTTTCTGATCAGATATCTGGTGTGGATTATGAAGCGATTCAGAAAAAAGCGATGGAATTTGTGCCCAAAATCGGCAAAGCTGGTGGTGAAATGATTATTTCATCTATATCGGATCCAAAATCCTTCAACCCGATCACCTCCGGGGAATCATCCACCTCTGAATTTACTCAGTATATCTTTGAAGGTCTGGTAAAAGTAAATGGAGCCACCTTACGGCCTGAGCCTAATCTTGCAGAATCACTGGAAGTCTCTGATGATGGATTGATTTGGACTGCTCATATGAGAAAAGGCGTGCTGTGGTCAGATGGCACACCGATAAGCGCTTACGATGTCACTTTTACATTTAATGACATCATCTATAATAATTCCATTAATCCCTGTCCGGTCCGGGGTAATTTTATAATGGAAGGGAAAAAAATCAAAGTGGAAGCATTGGATAGCTCCAGGGTCCGTTTTACCCTTCCATACCCTTATGCTCCCTTTGCATATTCCCTTATGACTGAAATTTTACCACGGCATAGATTTCAGAAAAGCGTTCAAAATGGTACATTCACTACAGAACTGAGCATTCAGACTCCACCTGATCAGATTGTTGGAAGTGGTCCTTTTTTACTGGAGTCCTACATCTCATCTCAAAAAGTGGTTTTTAAGCGCAATCCTTATTATTGGAAGAAAGACAAAGAAGGCAACCAGCTTCCTTATCTCGATCGGATCATCTATAAAATCGTAGCTGATCAGAATGCCTCACTCTTATTGTTTCTTCAGGGAAAGGTTGATTTTCTGGAAGCAAAAGGGAACGACTACCCGGATCTCAAAAAAAATGAGGCTAAAGGAAATTACACCGTTTACCGTATGGGGCCTAACACAACCAGTAACTTTGTCTTTTTTAATCAGAATACCTTAACTGACTCCAAAGGGAAACCCTATGTGGATAAAGTCAAATATTCCTGGTTCAATAATAAAAATTTCCGCAAGGCAGTTGCCCACGCCTTTGATAAAGACAATATGATCCGCATCGTTATGAATGGATTGGGTTATCCTCAATGGTCACCTTTGACCCCATCGGAAGGGCTTTTCTACAACCCCGATGTTCCCAAATATCCATACGATCTGAAAAAATCCAAAGAACTGCTTGAAAATGAAGGTTTTATAGATAGAGATGGAGATGGTATCATCGAGGACAAAGATGGTAACAGGGTGGAGTTTTCTCTTATCACCAATAGTGAAAATAATGTCAGAGCCAAAATCGGGGAAATTATCCGCAAGGACCTGGAAACCATTGGAATAAAGGTACATTTTCAAATGGTCGAATTTAACAGCCTGGTTCAAAAAATTGACAATCCTCCTTATGACTGGGATGCTATTCTGCTGGGTTTTACCGGAGTAATCGATCCTCATTTCGGAATGAATGTCTGGCATTCTACCGGAGCAACTCATCTTTGGAACCCAATGCAGAAAAAACCAGCTACTCCCTGGGAAGCGCGTATAGACAGTTTGTTTGAAGCAGGGGTTAAAAGTATGGATGAACAGGAGCGTAAAAAAATCTATGGCGAATGGCAAACGATTGTCGCAGAGGAGTTGCCTTTGATCTATACGGTCATTCCTGAGGTGATTCTTTGCATGTCAAACAATTACGAAAACCTCAATCCTACTCTCAAAGGCGGTATGCTTCATAACATAGAGTATATCTTCAAAAAGTAAGAGGAATATGCGGGACGAAATTCTGCGAAGGGCATTGGTATCTGTACCCCAATTATTATTAATGTCTTTCATTACATTTCTGTTTATTGAGCTTGCCCCTGGAGATGTCCTTGCGAAATACCGCTTCGATCCCAGAGTCAACGCACAGATACTGAAGGAGATCGAATCCAAGTACCATTTTGATAAACCGGTTCTGGTTCAGTACGGGCACTGGTTGTGGAGGATGCTTCATTTTGATTTAGGATATTCGTTTTCGCGTGAAGCAAACGTGACCAGTGTGATAGCTGAGCGGCTCTTCAATACACTTCTGCTTTCTTTTGTTTCCATTCTCTTTACCTGGCTGATTGCAATTCCTCTGGGAATCTATGCTGCAGTGAAGCAGTACTCCTGGGGTGATCGCATAATGTCTTTCATATCCTATTTTGGAATGTCGCTTCCCAGCTTCTTTCTTGCCTTATTATTGATGTTTCTGATTCATGCAGGTCGCGATCTTCCGCTTCTTTCCATTATTCCTATCGAGGGGATGATCTCTGCAGATCATGAGAGTATGAATGCCTGGGGTAAATTTATGGACAGGGTACTGCACATGATTTTACCGGTAATAATTTTAACGATCAGTTCTCTTGCCGGTCTTCAGAGGATAAGCCGTGGAAATATGCTTGAAGAATTACGAAAACAGTACATAACAACTGCTCGTGCCAAGGGGCTTCCTGAAAATCGTATTATCTACAGGCATGCTTTGCGCAATGCCATTAATCCATTGATTACACTGTTTGGTTTCGAGTTTTCATCGCTGCTTAGCGGTGCTGCTCTTCTTGAAATAATTATTAACTGGCCCGGACTGGGGAGTTTACTTCTGGCTGCTGTAAGAGCGCAGGACACCTTTCTGGTGATGGGCAGCATGCTGATGGGTGGAGTGATGTTGATATTGGGAAATCTTATTGCAGATATTTTACTGGTGATTGCAGATCCGAGGGTACGCAGAGGATGAATCTTTTAAAAGACAACAGAGCCGCATCCAAATTTTTCGGGCATCCCCTGGCAATTCCCGGCCTCATAATTTTAGGTGTACTTTATTTTTTGATGATATTTGCCGAGTTTATTGCTCCTTATCATTTTGACAGCGGTGACCGGGCCAATTCCTATCAACCTCCCAGCCGTATCCGTTTTGTTCATGATGGCAAGTTTTCTCTCGTTCCTTTTGTGTATCCCTACTCCTATGGATTTAACCAGTATTTTGAGAGACAGTGGGTTGAAGATCGCACCAACCCTCAATACCTCAGTCTGTTTGTCAGAGGAAATAAAGTAAAGCTATGGGGTTTAATCCCCTGTGATATCCATCTTTTTGGTATTAGAAACTCTGATGGCAAATCCCGTATCTATCTGATGGGGGCAGACGCTGTTGGAAGAGATGTTTTCAGCCGTATAATCTATGGTTCCAGAGTTTCTTTAACTATAGGTTTTTTAGGGGTTGGGCTGACAACGATTCTGGGATTCTTTTTTGGTGGGCTTGCCGGATACTATGGAGGCAGAATTGACTGGCTCCTTATGCGTTTCGCCGAGTGCTTTATGCTGGTACCATCCTTTTTCCTGATGCTTGCTTTACGCAGTGCATTTCCCATAAACCTTTCATCTACACAGATTTATTTACTTATTGTAGTGATAATGAGTCTTATTGGCTGGGCAAGCTTTGCACGGGTTATTCGTGGGATGGCACTTTCAATCGGTAAGAGGGATTTTGTAACCGCAGCCAGAGCATTAGGAGCTTCGGATATGAGGATAATTTTCCGACACATTCTCCCGCAAACCTTCTCTTATGCAATAGTATCCATGACCCTTTCCATTCCCGCATACATACTGGGGGAATCTTCCTTGAGCCTGATTGGACTTGGCATTCAGGATCCCTATGCCAGTTGGGGCAATATGCTCAGTGATGCAATGCATATATCGGATATAAGATATCATCCATGGATTTTGATTCCTGGTATATTCATTTTTCTGGCAGTGATGGCCTTTAATTTTGTGGGTGATGGATTAAGGGATGCTCTTGATCCAAATCGCTAGGTTAAAAATATTGCTGGAAAATCTATTCCCGGTCTCACGCTGGTTCTAATGTGCAAATTATTGCATCTTCAGAAGAGTTTTTGTTAGGTTTCCGTTAAAGATTTCACTTCTGTTCATTTTCTACAAACTTTATTTTTTCGATTTATGCAGGATTTTTCTCTGTAAAAAAAATAGTGGACAAAAGATATATATATCCCTTTTGCAAATTATTTGTTTTTTTCATTGGCGACATAATATCGACCCAATCAATTTATCTTTATTACTTATGGATAGTTCCGCCCATCCTGGTTTTAAATTAAAGCTCCGAAATTCTCACCCTCCCTTTCTGATCTGCAATTACCTCTGCCATGGCCACCTTCCGCTCATCTCCATTTGAAGAGTAAAACTGAGAAAAGTTCTAATTAGAACTATTGCACCTAAAACCGCTACACTACCAAAAGTTGGTTCAACAGCCACCGTGCGAATAATATCTCCAGCCACCAGAAATTCCAGTCCCAAAAGTATACCACTTCCCAATGTCTGCCGAAGTGTCCTGAAAACTTCACTTTTATTGGTTCTTTCTAACAAGCTATAAAGTGCAAAACCAAACGAATACAGTGTAGCAGCAAGAATTACGAGTATGCCACTGGTTTCAAGAAATATCCCTGCAACTCGGGTTAATACTTCCAGATTAATCATGATTTTCGTTTTTCATATATAAAAAGAATCTCTCTTATTAATAATTTAAATGCCAATTTCAAACTACATGCCATATAGAAAAAAAACATTTTGTCGCTGGCATAACCATTGCGTTTACCTGCAATATGTGGAATAGCAGTAGAAACAAACAGTTACTTGTGATCATTAGTCTGTTTTTTTTCCAACCTCTTTTTACAGAAAATGCTATTTATGGACAAAGTATTAGAAAGAAACTGAATCTTGAGGAATGCATAAAAATCGCTCTGGATAAAAGCCCCTATTCCAGAAGAGCTACTGGTGAACGGCTTCAGACCCTTAGTGGTGTTTATAGAGCTTTGAGCCCTTTACTTCCTCAGGTTCAGCTTTCTACCGAATACTCCAGAGTGCCTTCTGATAATAAACTATTGATTAATCCCTACATAGAACCTGAAATTACCGACATAGTAACTAACGATAATTTTGAATTCAGTCTGATTGTTAGTCAAAGCATTGTAGATGCTTCTTCATGGGTTCAATTAAAGCAGAATGGTACTGTTTCCAGGGCTGCAGAGTACAGCTTTTTGGCTGCCAGAGCCGAGTTGGTCTACAATGTAAAACAAGCCTTTTACGAGCTTATTCAGCTTTACCGAAATTCTACAGTTATCGAAGCATCGGTAGCGCAGGGTACAGAACAGGTGAAGGTCGCAACTGAGCGATTCAGGCTGGGCGGAATCAGCAGACCAGAACTTTTAAGAATTCAAACCGGTTTATCGCAATTGAAAGTAGACCTGATAGAGGCAAAAGGAGCGATAGAAAACAAAAGAAGAAATCTAGCCAACTATTTAGGCATCTCCTCCCCTTTTTTCATCGATACATCATTAAAATTTCCAGACACCAACTCAGCAATCCCATCAGAGGACTCTTTGATTAAATTGCTTTTCCAAAAAAATCCATCTGCTAAATCCGCTAAACTCATATTAGAGGCTCAAAAGCAGAATCATCTTTCAATAAAGCTGCAGAAAATTCCAACGCTTGATGGTTTCTTTACCTTCGGTTATTCCGGACCACAATTCTTCAACAATTTAAGAAATTTCTGGAGTCTGGGAATACAACTTCGATTGTCTGTTTTTGAAGGTTTACGATGGTATGGACAGTTCAAGGAATCATCAATGCAAATCAAAACTTCTTCAGCAGATCTTGAAATCACTATTAACTCTGCAGTAGAACAGATGCATCAGTCTTACAGCGATCTGAAATCAAGCAGGGATGCACTGTCGATGGTAAATCTGCTTATGGAACAGGCCACCGAAGAATTCCGGTTGAGACAGGAGCAGTACCGGCTTGGTGCTGCTTCATCGGAAGAGTTGCTTACCAGCCAGGTTACTTTCATTAAAGCTCAGCAACAGGCTGTACAGATAATTGTTGCTTATCACCTGGCCGGGGCAAGAATTCTTCAGTTGCTGGGAGAATGGTAAAAAATGAAACCCGATAGAAAAATAGTGCTTCCTATATTTATCCTTTTGGCAATAATTTTAGCATATCTGCTCTTTCTTAGAAAACCTTCTGCTGTGAAAGTGACAGTAACCGAAGTTGTTCGGGGTGACTTGACTTCTACAGTCTCTGCTCCTGGAATTGTTCGGCCACTGACAGAAGTTCAGATATCTTCCTCTATAAATGGTATCGTTCAACAATTGATGGTAAAAGAGGGGCAGGAGGTCAAAAAGGGAGATCTGTTGCTGCAAATAGATCCATCGGAGTTTCGGGCACAGGTACGCAGGGCGCAGGCTGGTCTGGAGGTGGCTCAGGCAAACCTTGAACAGGCTCGCTCTCAGTGGAAACGGGCAGAACAACTATACAAATCAAATTTGATCTCAAAACAGGAATACGAATCCGCAAGGACCAATCACCTCCTAAGTCAGGCTCAGCTCAAGGAATCAAGGGCTAATCTTGATCAAACTCTGGAGCAACTTCAAAAGACAAGAATAACTTCTCCTATTGAAGGAACTGTGATTCAAATCAACATTGAGCCAGGGGAGAATGTAATTACTGGTACACTGGATAACCCGGGAACAAAACTGATGGTAATAGCAGATCTGTCCAGAATGGAGGTAGAGAGTCAGGTTGATGAGGCTGATATAGCGAAAGTTAATATGGGACAAAGAGCTGTTGTGGAAGTTGAGGCTTTACCTGAGAAAAGATTCAAAGGAGTGGTGCATGAGGTCAGCTATGCAGCAGAAGACCAGAATGATGAGCAGGATGCTACTGTCAGTTATAATATCAGCATACTTATAGAGGATACCATTGCAGAACTAAAACCCGGAATGACTGCTACCAGTGAAATAATCACAGCTCAACTTCAAAACGTAGTAATGGTCCCTATACAATCAGTAATTGTCCGTTCAGTTGATCAGCTCTCTGCTAAATTCCAAAACGGCAACGGCAATTTCGGGCTTAAAGATAAAGAGCAGACCGAAGCGGTGTTTGTACTTCAGGATGGAATTGCTTCACTGGTACCGGTAATTACAGGTGTTGCAGGAGAGGAATATATACAGATAAAATCCGGTTTACAACCAGGGCAGCAGGTAATTACCGGTCCGTTTAATTCTCTACGGGAGCTTAAGAATGGCGAGCGGGTTGAAAGTGAATGAAAAAAAGATCATTCAGATGCAAAATGTAGTCCGTTGCTATAAGATGGGTACTGTGGAAGTTTATGCACTTAAGCATATCTCTCTTTGTATCAATGAAGGAGAGTACACTTCAATCATGGGACCTTCAGGTTCAGGGAAATCGACCCTGATGAATATTATCGGTTGTCTGGATAAACCTACCCGGGGTGAATATCTTTTCAACGGAATACCTGTGGCAGAACTCAATGATGATCAACTGGCTGAGGTGCGTAATCAAAGCATAGGTTTTGTTTTTCAGACCTTCAATTTATTGACAACAGAAACTGCATTACAGAATGTGGAACTACCAATGATATATGCAGGGATCAAACCCGACCTCCGTTCTGAAATCGCCAGAAAGGCTCTCGAGGACGTAAAGCTGTCGCATCGAATGTATCACCGGCCTTCGGAGATGTCAGGAGGAGAACGTCAGAGGGTAGCAATAGCCCGTGCTCTGGTAAATGATCCCCCTATTATCCTGGCCGATGAACCAACCGGAAACCTTGACAGTAAGACCGGTGCAGAGATTATGAGTATCTTTAAAGAACTTTCCCTTAAAGGAAAAACTATCATTCTGGTTACTCATGATCCTCAAGTAGCTTTGTATGCACAACGAATCATTCATATAAAAGATGGTTTGATTGAAAATGATGAAAAGGTCGCCTGATGAATATCTGGGAGTCGGTCAGACTAGCCTTAAAAGCAATTTTATCCCATAAGCTGCGCTCTATTCTTACCACTACCGGAGTAATGATCGGTGTAATGACTGTAATAGGCATGCTGGCTTTAATCGATGGGTTAAACAGAAAAATTACCAATCAGCTTTCATCTATTGGTACCAACATCTTTTACGTGCAAAAGCGTGGATGGATCTTAAGCAGAGAGGAAATGCAGGCAGCAAGGGGAAGGAAAAATCTGACACTCGAGGATGCTGAAGCAGTCTCTCAGCAGGTACAATCTGCTCAACGGGTCGCGCCAATGCTCTCCGGTATGGCCACCGTACGTTATAGCGGTGAAGTACTCGATGGAGTTGAGATAGTGGGTACTACTCCAGAATATCAATATATTACAGAATTTAAAATCGAAAGCGGCAGGCAGTTGACCTCTACCGATCTGAACCAGACCCGTCAGGTTTCTCTGATTGGAAAAACCGTGGCTGAAGAGCTCTTTGGCTCCGTTGATCCTGTTGGAAACTCCATTCTTATTGGGCAAAACCGGTTTGAAGTAATAGCTGTTCTGCAGCCAAAAGGCGAATTATTCGGTAATGACCAGGACAACATCATTATCATTCCCATATCTGCATACATCAAGTTTATCTCCGGTCCGGTCAGTATTCGAGGAAGAGAATCGGTAACCATAATTGTTGAACCGAAAAGTCCGGAACACATCGAGAAGACACGCCAGGAAATCGTTTCACTTTTAAGAAGAAGAAGGAATGTAAGGCCGTCCGATGAAAATGACTTTAGTATTAATACCGCTGAGCAGCTTTTGGAAACTTACCGGAACATAACATCCGGGGTGTTCGCCTTGATGATTGGAGTGACAGTGTTGTCACTGGTAGTTGGCGGAATAGGAATAATGAATATAATGCTGGTTTCAGTTTCTGAAAGAACAAGGGAGATTGGTATCAGAAGGGCAGTAGGGGCAAAACGTAGAGACATTCTTAGACAGTTTTTAATCGAAGCGATTGTGCTTTCCTGTGTGGGAGGTGTAATTGGAATGTTTTTAGGTTTTGTTCTGGCCTGGCTTGTTTCTCAGGTGGTAAATCTTCCGGCGACAGTATCATGGTGGTCTATATTTTTAGGTTTTGGATTTTCTGTACTGGTAGGGATATTTTTCGGATGGTATCCAGCCAGTCGTGCAGCTTCGATGGATCTGGTGGAATCTCTACACTATGAATAATCAGCTCAGCACTTCTTTAATGTAAAAAGAAATGTGCTTCCCTGACCCGGAGTTGATTCTGCCCATATCCGTCCGCCATGAGCGGTAATGATATCTTTAGCGATTGCCAATCCTAAGCCGCTTCCTTTTCCCGGTTTGGGCTCTCCCTGAACGCGGTAAAATTTTTCAAAGATGACTTTTAATAGATGGGTGGGAATTCCAGGGCCATTATCTTGAATGGATACAAGACTATGAGAAGTATCTTCCATAATCTTTACTATGATATCGTTAGCATATCGGAGTGCATTTTCTATAATAATTATAAATACCTGGATAATCTGATCTTTATTACAATACACCTGCAATTCCTTATGATCATCTTCAAAATGGATAGCCTGGTTCTCAGATGGATTCATACTGTCTATGGCTTCATGTACTAGCTGATTCAGAGATTCACATTTCATATTCATCGTGCTATGTTCTTTTTCGATTGCGGAAATATTGAGAAGATCGTCAATCAGCTTTCCAAGACGGATTGCTTCTTTTTCGATTATTTTAAGATAATCGTTGCGTCTGGTGTCATTGATGATAAGTCCAGGAGTTAACAGGGTTTGAGCAAATCCCAAAACCGTTGTAACCGGAGTCCGCAATTCATGAGAAGCCAGTGAGATGAAATCATTTTTCAGATGATCAAGTTCCTTCAGGCGATTATTGGCATCATCCAGGCTCTTATTGGCTTTTAATAATCGTTGGTTCATTAAACTCAAACGTTCTTTTTGATGCTCTAATTGCTGTTGATATTTTTTTATGCTGGTAATATCCAGATTTGTTCCACATATCCGTAAAGGCTTTCCATCCACATCCCTCATTATTACTCTTCCTTTAGCCATTACCCAGACCCAGTTACCCGACTTGGTACGAAGTCTGCATTCAGTTTCGAAGGATTGGGTATTCCCTCTCAGATGATCATTAAGGCTGTTTAAGACTCTGGGAAGATCGTCAGGGTGAATAAGATTTTTCCAGAAAGTGAAACTGGGTTCGATTTCATCCGGTGAATAACCTAATTTTGAAATCCACCAGTCATTGTAAATGACTTTTCCGCTTCTAATATCCCGATCCCATGTTCCAAGCTGTCCGCCAGAGATTGCCAATTCCAGTCGCTCTTTATTGTCGATTAGCTGCTGCTGAAGATTGAAGTTCGGAGTTACATCAGTAAATACAATCACCACTCCGTGAGTGTTTCCATGATCATCTTTTATCGGAGCAGCAGAATCTGCAATATGGTACTCTTTACCATTACAATTCATCAGGATAGTATCGGAGGCAAATTGAAGAATCTCTCCTGTCTTCAGAACTTCTTTTACAGGGTCTATCACAGAACGATCATGACTACTGATAATATTGCATATTTCCGACAGCTTTCTATCCTGTGCATCAACAGATGAACACCCGGTAATTTTTTCTGCGGTTTTATTTAACCATTCAACTTTACCTTCTGTGTCGGTAGTAATAACTGCATCTCCGATTGATGATAAAATTATTCGCAGTTTCTCCTCATTTTTTTTGAGAGATAGTTCGGTTAGCTTGCGGTCAGTTATGTTAGAACAGACTCCTGCGATAACTTCGATTTGTCCCTTTTCATTTCTTATGGGATACCCCTTTTCCAGTATCCAGTTTATCTTACCGCTTTTAGTCTGGATTTTATATTCGATAGTATATGGCTGCCCCTCTGAAATATTTTTATTTATTTGCTGAAGATAAAATTCCCGATCCTGTTTTCTTATGGCATTTATCCAGTAGTGTGCACGTGGATTTAAGTCCTCAATCAAGCTTTCATTAAAAACCGATTTGATCCCTGGACTAACAAACAGTGATCTTTCATCTTCTGCCGAATCAAGCCAGAACATATCCTGAATGGTGTCGGTTACCAGGCGAAATCTTTGGTTTGAAGCTCTTAATTCATTCTGGATTTTATGCAGGTCAATTACTTTCAGATTAATAATATTTCCGAACAAGAAAATGCTCCATAACACCGGAAGAAAAAAACTTTCATAGGGATCAAGGTATTTTGACAAATCTATGCTTTCCAGAAAATTACTTATCAAAAAAAAGAGCGTAAAAATTAAAAGCAGCAATAAAGATGAATTAAACCAGATAGTTTTTTTCCATTCTTTAACAACAAGTATTATGGGAAAAACAATAGTAATGATGCTAATCAGGATCAATATGGTGACAAGGTTCATAATGCGCCTTTATCATTAAAGGCGATATTCCAGCACCATGAAGCCAGTAAGATGGCACTAAGAGTATAGCCGAGATGTTCCAGGAAATTAAATAAGTTATGCAGGAAAAATGTTTCCAAAACGGTCATAACAAAACCAAGGAAAAGGCAGAAATATGAGACAAATAAAATAGAGGAGAATGGAATTCTTCTCAATTGATTTTTCCTGATAATAATCAGGATCGCGCAACCTATACCCAGAATCAGGGTAACTATTTCACCTTGCTCGACCATTGGAAACCTATGTGTACATTTATAGAACTCCTTGCAGATTTCTATTTCCACCAGAGCTTGATCGGACTAATAAATATAGCCAGTGTATCTCATTTTTACTCCCTGAATTCACCAGGAATGTAAGCGGATTATAGCTACACTCCCAGTTTTATGCATAACTCCAAAAATTCCTCTTTAAATTGTGGAAGCTGTGGTAGCCCCTGTTCTCTAAATCCCCGTTTTCTTTATATGCGGTTCTGGAATTCAGATCACTGAGATAATTTCGTTTGACATCTTCGGCGGTGACACAGTTTTCATGAAACCGCCTTTTTTCATTTTCAGTGCTTCTTTTTACATCTCTGAAAAGAGGACGGTATCTGTCTGCAAATTCCATATCGTTTCTGCTAAGAACAGGATCAAATGCTTTTTTATCCAGAAAAGTGATCAATTGTTCCCGTTTCTTCTCCCCATGATCCATAAGTGCCCCTCCTGCTACATGCGATGACTTTAATCAATGAATAAAGGCACCGCTAACAGGCAGGCATTGCAAAAGCAATTCCAAAAGAGAATTTCAGTTCTCATTTAAATAGCCAACCGGGTGGTGAAGCATAATGTGTTGTGAGGGGTTTAAGCTCAAAATATTTCTAATTTTACTTTCATCAAAAAAAGTTCTAGGAACAGTCCCCATATTTGCCGATGCGCAAAAAAGGGAGATATTTTGGGAAACCATGCCGGCATCTAATGCCGCCCAGTTAAGGCAAAGCTTTTTATCAGCTTTTTTGAATCTTGTGATATCAGAGACCAGTATCAGACTAAGGGGAGCATCAGTAACATAGTTCTGTTTTCCTATTTGGGAACGGAAATCACCTTTTTTAATTGTAGTAAGAGAATGCTTTTCCGGATCGTATAGATATACCCCTTCCTCTGTGAAAACAAATATGTCGATGTCTTTGGCATTGTGAGCTGAAGGTGCGGTTCTTAAGCTTTTTTCACTTCGGTTTATACCATTTGCTGCCCATAAAAGGTCAGATAGATCCTGCTTATCTATTCCCCTCTTTGCCCAGTTACGAACTGAAGCCCTCATGTTTAAGGCATTCATCAGAGAGAAACTTCTTGTTTTATCGGGTTGGTTGAGTTTAACCTCGGTGGCTTGAGCGCAGGCAGATGCGGTCAGAAAAAAGGACAAAAAAAGGTGTGCAATACCATTTAAACAACGCTGGCTTTTTTCGCTTAAATACTTCATCATGACATCTCTCCTTTGGTTTTGAAGGTTTATGCCACAGCACTGTAAAGATGAAAATAGATCTTTTCAGTAAGGTTAGTGAGTAAAAAGTCTTCTTTTATGCTTTTCCAGACCAGCAGTTGGCTATAATCCAAAAGTAAATATTGAAAACATTTCGACTATGTCATTATGTAGAGCCGAAATTCATGGTAAACTGACATAGTACACTTAATCGTAAAATCATATCTTTACATCAGATTATCTGCTTATTTACCGTTTAAAAATCGATCTAACCGCATAACTCATCGCATAACAATTAATTACAAACAGCCTTTTGGCCTGATTTTTGGATGTTAAACAGATCAAAGCTAATTCAGTATTGACAATGGGATTCTGTTTGTTGGCAAAGAATTCCATTCCCTTTTGTAATAGCAATACTATCCGGGTATTGTCCTTTTTATAACACTACGATTCTCTCGGTAGTAATTGTGCAACCTTTAGTAAAGGATTGGAGCAGATGGAATCACAAGTAAGCGAAAAAAATTCCCGGGCCGAGGATTTGTCCTGCCTTTTTGATCTGGAAAGTGAATTTTCGGTCATATCGGGAGAAGATCTGAAAAATTTTCAGTGCTTTGCCCAACAAAATAATGTATCCGGCAGCATGGTGTTGATTGCAGCTTTTGCCACACTGATATTTCGCTATCAGAATGAACCACAATATCAGGTCAGACTTAAGTTGGGGAAAGCTTCTTTACAGGGAGAATCTGAAATTTTTAGTTTTCAGCTCAGGTATGATCTTACTATGTCCGAACTTGTTGCTGATGTATATGCAACGGTTAAGAAAAGCAAAAAATGGAGAGTATTAACATTTCCCTCAAACGAGTTTATCCCTTTTTACTGCGGCATCGTTTCAGATGAGCAAGACCAGCCATTTACCATGTCTGCATTTTTTGAGTCAGCAGTAAGTAACAGTATAATAATAAATAATATCGGTTTTGATCAAAAATGTATTCCAGGATGCTGGTATGATCATATCACTGTGTTAATTAAAGATTTCTGTGATAACCCATCTGTAAATATTTCTTTACTGAAAATGCTCTCTGAACGGGAGATGGAAAGGCTTAGAACCTGGAGTGTGTCATATGTAGACAAACAAATATCCTCTCCTGCAACTCTGCCTCAGTTGTTTGAAAACACAGTCAAGTCATTCGGACACAGGGCCGCTTTGCAATGCAGAGGAGAGCAGATAAACTATAGAGAGTTTAATGCCCGATCTAATGCTTTAGCCAGGCTTTTACAGTCCAGAGGTGTAAAAAAGGGCTCATTTGTAGCTATACTTCTTCCGCGTTCAGAAAATGTTTTTATTGCAATCATGGGTGTTCTTAAATCAGGTGCAGCATATGTTCCCATCGATCCAAGGTCACCTGCAGACCGTATCAGCTACATTCTTCAGGATGCGAATGTAAAAACGGTTATTACTGATTCGATGCTTCAGAAACAGAATGATCTGAACTGCGATTGTGTTGTAATGGAAAATCTTTCTAATGATCTAATAAATTTCAGCACCGAAAATCTGACTTCAATAGAGAGAACTTTGACTCCTGATGATCCGGCTTATGTTATTTACACATCAGGGACAACCGGCAAACCCAAAGGAGTGGTTTTGCTGCATCGGACAGTTTGCAATCTTATCCGTGGAGAAAGCCATCTTTTTAAAGTTAATCATAAGGACAGAGTTTTTCAGGGATTTTCGGTTTCTTTTGATGCCTCGGTAGAAGAGATGTGGCTGGCATGGTATAGTGGAGCGCTTCTTGTGGCAGCAACTAAATCTGAAGCTTTGTCTGGTCCAGATCTGGTAAAGTTTCTAAATGAACAGAAAGTTACTGTTTTCTCTACCGTACCCACTCAGATATCCATGATGCAGACTCCGGTGGATTCGGTGCGCATACTTATTCTGGGAGGTGAAGAGTGTCACCTTAAAGCAATAGAACCGTGGCTGGATGGTAAAAGGAAGGTGTATAATACCTATGGTCCCACCGAAGCTACTGTAATTGCTACCAGTGGCGAATGCAAAAAAGGAGTGAAACCTTCCATTGGAAGACCTGCTCCAAACTATGCGGTTTTTATCCTCGATTCAAATCTCCAGCCGGTTGCACCAGGAATGACTGGCGAGCTGTGCATAGGCGGGCATTGTCTTGCAAAGGAATATCTTAACAGGGAGGAGCTTACTTCACAGAAATTTGTAAAACCATCCTTTGAGGTAGGAAATGACTTTCCCCAAAGGCTTTACAGGTCTGGAGACCGGGCACGTTTTGCCCATGATGGCAGCATTCAGTTTGCAGGACGTATAGATGATCAGGTAAAGCTCAGAGGACAGAGAATAGAGCTGGGTGAGATAGAAGAAACCATTGTAAAATCAACACAGGCACGCCAGGTAGCAGTCGCTTTGTGTACTAATGCACAGGGTATACAGTCACTTGTGGCCTATATTGTTCCAGATAAAGGAAAAAAAATTGATGAAAAGGAGCTTCGAAACTCTCTTAAAAACTTCCTTCCCTCTTACATGATCCCAGGTCAGTTTCTGTTCTTTGATGAATTGCCGGTATTGCCTAGTGGTAAAATCGATCGTAAAAAACTGTCCTCGTTAAATAACACTGATATTAAAGTAGACAGGAATATTATTGCACCACGAAATAATTATGAGAAGCTGATACATGAGATTTGGCAAAAATATTTTGATCGAAAAGACATATCGGTTACAGATGATTTCTTTGATATAGGAGGTCATTCTCTGCTTGCGGCCACAATTGTTTCTGAGTTAAGAAATAATGATGGAATGAAAGATTTGCCTTTACAATACATTTATCAGCACAGAACTATCGAAGCACTTGCATCGGTTCTGCAAAAGGAAACTGAGACCAGGTCCTCTACTGCTGCAATTGAAGAAAATGTAACTCAAAATTTAAAAGGTCCCTCTGTGAAACTGTGGAAAAGGGCTGTCTGCAGCCTTTTTCAGACGGTTGCGCTTTACCCCATATTCATGTTATTCGCTACACCAGTGATTATTCCTTTCATCATAGATTTCTTTAAACCGGAAATAGAGGTTACAGAATGGGTGACAGTCTCATTTGTTTCGATGGTGCTGCTTTTACCTGCAGTAATAACCATGTCTATTATTGGTAAATGGTTGATTATCGGAAGGTTTAAGCCGGGAAGTTATCCTCTGTGGGGTTTTTTCTATCTGAGATTCTGGTTTGTAAGCAGGTTAATGGATCTGGTTCCTACCCGTATTATGAGAGGCACACCATTTCTGACCTGGTATTACCGGTTGTTGGGTGCAAAAATAGGCAGAAATGTTCATATGGGTTCCGATAGATTCAGAGTATGTGATATGATTTCCATAGGTAATAATACCTGTATCAATGCTGATGCTCACCTTATGGCCTATAAAGTGTCAAATGGAATGGTTCATATTGGTCCAATAAGTATTGGTAAAAACTGCACTGTGGGGACCCGATCAGTATTAAATGAAAACTCAAAAATGGAAGACTACTCCGAGCTGGCGGAATTATCTCTGCTTCCATCGGGTGCAACTGTTAAAAGCGGTGAGCACTGGGAAGGTTCTCCGGCAACCAGAGTCAATCCAAGAAAATCAAACAGAGAATTTGAAGAATACGCAGCTTCTCTTAAACCTACTTTATCCTATAAGATAGCTTTTTCACTGGCTTTTTTACTGGTGCTGGTCCTTCCAGTTTTTCTTTTGATTCCCTGGACAATTGTGGCATTTAACCTGTATGTATACAACGGCCTGCTGCATACATTAGCATCTACAATTCCATTGGCAGCGCTTTATACCATTTCTTTTTGCATTTCAGTTGCTGTGGTTAAAAAAATATTATCACCAAGGGATGGTTCTACCAGCTATCCAGTTTACAGTAAAGAGTACATAAGAAAATGGGTAGTAGACACTCTGGTGCAGTTAAGTCTTATGACAGTGCAACCGCTTTATGCTACCATATTTCTTCCCTTCTGGCTCAGGATGCTGGGGGCGAAGATCGGTAAAAGAGCTGAAATCTCCACAGTTGATCATATAACTGCTGATCTTCTCAGTGTTGAGGAGGGCAGTTTCGTCGCTGATTCAGCCAGTGTAGGTCCTGCAGTGGTCAGAAACGGAACTGTAAATGTGGGAAAAACAGTAGTGGGAAAAAGATCCTTTGTTGGAAACAGTGCCCTGATTCCTATAGGAACAAGTATCGGGAATAACTGCCTTATAGGTGTTCTTTCCAAACCCCCTAAGGAGTGTGCATTTCAAACCATTAATGATACCAACTGGCTGGGTTCTCCCCCTATAATTCTTCCCAAACGACAGGAAAGCCAGCAGTTTGAATTGAAAAAGACATTTGAACCTCCCTTCTATATGGTATTACTCAGGGGTATAGTGGAGTTTTTTAAAATTACTGTACCGCCTGCATTGACCAGTTGTTGCTTTATTTTCTCTTATTGGTTTATGTCCGAAATACTGGGACCGGTTGCTTCACTGGGTTCATATATCTTGTTTTGTCCTCTAGTGATATTTGGCTCTTCGGTATTTGTTTCACTGGTGACTGTGGTTTTAAAATGGTTGCTGGTTGGAAGATATCGTCAGTTGCAAAAGCCCCTTTGGAGTCTTTTTATCTGGAAAAATGAGTTTATAAATTCTCTATGTGAGAATATGGCATTTCCATTATTATTGCAAATGATTCAGGGGACTCCATTCTTGCCGGCATTTTTCCGTCTTTTAGGCTGCAGGATAGGTAAAAACGTTTTCATGGAGACTACAGAAATAACCGAATTTGATCTGGTGTTTATAGATGATAATGCATCTTTGAATTATGGCTGCACTATTCAGACGCACCTTTTTGAGGACCGAGTAATGAAGATGTCCAATTTGTATATAGGTAAAAATGCCACCGTTGGACCAATGTCTGTGGTTCTTTACGATTCCTCCATGAAAAACGGAGCGGTTCTGGATGGGCTATCTCTGCTTATGAAAGGAGAAACATTACCTTCCTCATCCGCCTGGTTTGGTATTCCCGCCCGTTCACAGTCTAATATTGGTAACTGAATTGCGATTCTATTGATTTGACCCTGCTTTGAAAAAGCAGGGTTTTCAAAAAGAATTTCTTTCCGGATTTTTTCTTGCATCTACTTTCACCTATTAAAGGAGGATTAACGTGATAGCAAACAAAAAGGTACTCAAAGGATTTTTTGTTTTCTCTTTTCTATTTTCTTTTTCTCAAAATGCCTTTTCTGTAAACACTGTAGAGACATTCAATCCTCAGAGTGGATATTTTTCCATTGACTTCGGTATCAGCGAAATGCAACCTAAGCTGAATGCCTCAAAAGTAAATTCCAAGGTGGTACTGGGCAAAGGGCTTAGTCCCTTTATTTCTGCTTATATGGGAATGCAGTTGCAGGGGACCAGATACTTGAGCTACGGATGGAGCGGGTTATTTATGGGTGCAATCAGCAAGTTGTATTCTCATAACTATTTCTCTTTTGATATGACTCTGGAAGCCGGGTTGTACTACAACAATTTGTTTTATGCTGCTCCTGGAATAGAATTCAATTTTGATCTGGCTCCGGATCAGCAGTTTATGGGCTTTTATATGGATGTAATTGAAAACATTACAGGAGCAGACATTGATGATTCGGTTCGTGTTTATAGATTTACTCCTGAAACAGAACTCGATTTCGGTTATTACATAAGCCTTGTCGAAGGGCAGCAACTGCATATCCGATTTGATCAACGCTTCAGACACAATCCAGCTTTTGGAGAACGTAAATATGAAATTGAAGCTCTCAGAGTTGGATACAATATGATGATGAATGATGGTTTTCAGATACAAACCGAATTCGAATATCAGATTCCGATGAAAAGGGAAAAAAACCGATATGGTTTCCGGGTCGGTCTGGTTAAATGGTAAATAGATATTCTCACTTAAAATCCGTTATTCACCCTATCAGGAGAAAGAGTATGAGAATTTCCAACAAAAAATGGTTGTTTTTGAAAATTGCACTTATGCTGATGTTTTGGGGAACTCCCAATTTATCTGCCCAAAATCCTACTGTATCAAAAAATAAAAACAGAGAAGATGTCATTATAGAGGAGGTATGGAAAGGATATAACTGGTCCAACCATAAACGTCGAACTTTGACTTACGATTCTGCAGGAAACTGCATCAGTGAGCTATCGGAGATATGGAACGGTACAAAATGGGAAAAAGAGTCGTTGATCCGTTCGATCTACGATGATCTGCACTATAAAACCGGCATACTGATACATAAAAGAAACAGTAAATCATCAGGTTGGGAGCTTGTGGAAGGTTATCGCATGATGATCGATACCATTAAAGGAAAATCACAAAAAGTTGTTCTCCACGATGCCAAATGGGATCCGGTAAAAAAATGCTGGTTCGCTCCGGACAGTATTTTCTATGATAAAAAAGAAAGAGTCATTAAAACCGTTAATATAGAAAACTACTTTTCGGATGAAACGAACGATTCTATCCAAATCATCAATACCGTGGAAAATAGTTATTTAAATAACAACTGCTGGATAGAAACCAATAAAACCTGGCGCTCCGATAACAAAAAAACCGAATCAGAAAGATACAGATACCGCAAGGTTGGCAATTCATCACCGCAAGAGTTTACCATAGACTACTGGGATAACGAAATGAACAGATGGATTCCCAACACTGCAAAGCTTTTCAGAAGTGTGGAAGGAAACCAGGTAAAAACTGATAGTCTGGAAGAGTATTTTGATGACCAACTGATTCCGGTCTATGTCTCTTCACAAATCCATGATTCAAATGGCAATCTGCTGCTACATCGATTCTGGCAAAAAAGCCTGGATGAGCAAACAAAGAAATGGAGTGGCAAATACTGGAAATGGGAGCGTAACTATAATGCTCACATGAAAAGTTATACCGTTTCAGAATCACTTTTTATAGCTGACAATAGCGGAAAAAAATGGAATCTGGTTAGCTACGAAAACAAGCTCTGTAAAGTACCATCATCAGGAGATATCATCGAGTGGGGAAAACTTGAAGATATTTCCAATGTGTGGCAATATGAGAAATATTTCGATACACTAACTGTCAGCGGTGTGTTTCTCAATGGAGAATTATACTACGATGAAAAAATGAAGAAATGGGTCCCTACCCTCAGATGTAACATCAAAAAAGAAACCGACAGTACTGTAGTAACAACTGAGCTGCTTGATCCGGGAAATAATGAATGGAAAAACGATTCACTTTTTGTAGTGCGAACCGACTCTGAAGGTAAAACCATTAGTAGAGTCAATTATGTCTGGACCAGATCAGGATTACTCAATGGGAACTGGGTTAAAGCCAGTAGAATGACTTATATAAGGTAAATAAATGAATTATTCCATTGAAAGATTATGGGCTCAAAACGAGCCCCCTATCCGGGAACTGGTAACGATTCCTACACAATAGAGAGAGAATGTTTTGGATTCAATTAGTGGTTAAACTCCTATTTGATGGCAAAGGAGGCACGCTTTTTGAGCCCGCCGATTTTAAGCAGGAAGCCATGCGGTTATACAAGGAAGCCCGGTTTGTTAAAACCAGCCCAGGGTTTTCCAACCCTGGGCAAGATAGTAAGAAGATACCTTTAAAGATCATGGCTTTTGATACTAATTGATTTTAAAGGTAGGTATCGGTTTTTTCAGTCCGGTAATCGCTCTGGCGAAATAGCGGTTTTTCCGGTTCCTAAATGAAAAACCATGTCTTAGTGAGGAAAGTTGTTTGTAGCTTATCAATCTCTGACCTTTCATATTTGTATTAACCAAAAACCCTTTTTTGCTGTAACCTACTATTAGAACAAAATGATCCAGAAACCAACCCGGTTTTTCATCAGGATAGATTTTGACTCCACAAAGCACAGGATAATGAGAATCTAACATCGTTCTTATCCAGATAATAAAGTCATCCAAATCCTTGTCTTTACCTTTCCATGGAACATATTTGATGGAAAGCTCTTTTAAAGCCACATCGATTTCATCCATATAAAGGTCTGGATGGCTGGGAGAGCCAGCTCTGTTTATGCTTTTCTGAGAAATCTCTACTCCATAGTAAGCCAGGGCCATCTGAATGCATGTTTCAGCACACCAGCCGACACTCTTATTTGGCCTTTGGGGATCCCAGTCACGATTTGGAATATTTAGATCAATAATCATAGTATCTCTCTGAAATCCCCATTTTTCTGCACAGTTTAAGAAAGAGGCTATAGACAAAACAATGAGAATGAAATTTAAACTTTTCATAGAAACCAGATCTTACATTTTTGCTTCTGCTGCGATCTCAGCTGAACTTGGTTCAGAACTGATACGATATTTTTTTGTTTCAGCCGGCTCGAAGGTAAATTGATTTTCCTGGTGCAACCTGTATTCCAGATCGCTATAGGATATATCCTGCACAACGCCATCTTTTTGCAATGCCAGAGATGCAGCGATACCTGCAGATTGTCCTATAATCATAAAAACCGGTTCCATGCGGATTGCTCCGTAAGCTACATGCGATGCTGAAATGCATACAGGGACAAGCAGATTGGTACATTGAGTTCTTTTGGGAGTTATGGTCCGATATGGAATTGGGAAAGGAGACAAGGGGGACAACTCGATGTCACCTTCATTAATAGTTCTTGAGGCATGTACAACCCGTTTACAGTTATGAGAATCCATCCGGTAAGAACCCATTCCGATAGAATCTTCTACTGATCCTCTTCCGATAGCATCGTTTTCGGTCAGTACATAATCGGAGATCATTCTTCGGGCCTCCCTGATATAAAGTTGCTGAGGCCAGTTGCCACTCTCTGTAAATTCATCTGCGGCCAACCCCCAATGTCGGGTTTTTTCTCGAACAATAGCGGGAAGACGCTGATCGTTAGCACAGAAATAAAAGAGCCCCAGTTGATAATTATAATGGTTCTGAAAGATTTGTTCCCTGGTTTTATAATCCCCTTCCGGCCATTCGTAGTTACCACCAATGAAATCGGAATTGAAAGCGCCCCAGTTATTATGGTCTGCTTTCTGATTAGGAATAGATCTTGTAAGGCCAAACAGATCAAAGATTCCACTTCGTATGTAACGGTAGAAGATTTCGTAGGTTTCCGGATCATAATTGTCTGGTTTACTGAACTCGAGTTTGTTTTTGGGGTTGCTGCAGAGACATAAGCGAAAGTTGTACGCCTGAATTCTATCATCAGCCTGCCCCTGAGCTCCTATAGGAACATCGTCAATGCAGGGAAGCAGTCCACTCGAAGGATCGCCTTCTTTACGATATGGATCTACAAACATTTTAAAATTATGACGAGTGGAATATTGGATACCATTATAGAGTTCAGAGTAAACCTCATTACCCTCTCTTCCGGTGGCATAGCTTACTCCCGCTTTAGCCATCAGATCACCTTCGTAACTGGCATCGATAAAAACTGAAGCCTTAAATAGAGTGCCTTTCTCTACCTGCAAAGAGAGGATTCGGTTTGCTGCTTTTTCTACTCCTTTGAGTCTGCATTCGGTAAAAACAGAGATATTTTTATTTTGAAGCCAGTTGGAGAAAATTTTTAAAGCCACATGGGGCTCAAAAAACCATTGCTCATTATCAGATCCATACCAGGCACCGATTTCCTTATAAAATTTTTGGGCCAGACCACCAATTACATGTTTATTTCCCACATCGGTTGCCCCCAAACCGGAAGTGGTCATTCCACCGATATGTTGGTTGAAAGCTAAAATTGCTACTTTCTTACCTACAGAGGCTGCCTGAACAGCAGCACATATCCCTGCAGAAGTAGCTCCATAAATACAGATATCAGAAAGGATTACCTGAGGGTTTTTCTCTTCAGGAATTTCATAGTAATAGTGCGCTTTTGCATCCATGTTTTACCTCGCTTAACCTCCAGTTATTCAGAAAATGAAAAAGCAAAGATCGATCCATTTCTGAAACCCTTTTTAAGAGAATTAAAAAACTATAGCTCCTTTTCAAACCATGATTATATAATCCATCATTGAAGATTATAGCCCGGTACATTGCTTGTAAACGATTGAATATCTGGAGTTAAAGCAGTGTGTGTTAAAACCGGACTATAGAGGAGGGTGTAATGCTAAATTCGGTAGAAACAGTTAGTGAAAACAGTATCACAGCCAAGCTGGAAGGTAAACTGGTTGCTGGAAGTATAGATGAGTTCAGGGAAAGATTAAAAGAATTGATTAAAAATGGCCCAAATACAGTAATCCTGGATTTAAGCGATGTTAATTTCATAGACTCAACTGGAATCGGTTTTCTGGCTGCTACCTACAATTCTTTGTCAAAAACCGGAGGAACTCTCAAAATCATTGGTCTTTCAGAGGAAATCTATGACTTTTTCATCAGTTTGCGGTTGAACGCTTATTTCAACATTGAAAAACGCATCGATAATGTCTAGCCCAATAAGAGCAGGATAATAAATCATGAGTGACAACCTGTTAACAGAATTTCTCGCAGAATGTCGTGAACACCTCCAGGACATCGAATCCGATCTTCTGGCAATAGAGCAGGCAGGAGATGATGCCGATATTGAACTTATCAACAAAGTGTTTCGGGCCGCACACTCAATAAAGGGTGGATCTGCATTTTTTAACCTGGAGAAAATTAAAACTCTTGCACACCGGACTGAAACCGCCTTGGATATGATCCGGTCACGAAAAATGAAAATCAATGCAGAGACAGTAAATGTTCTTCTGAATGCATTTGATGCTCTGCGTGATCTGATAAATGATCCTGATGAAACGGTCCCTCACGATATCTCTTCTTGTGACCAGGCGCTTCAGAATCTGGTAGAACATAATTTAGACGCAAAACAAAAAGGGGTTCTTAATCGTGAAACAAATCTCAGTTCTGCTGAAAATGGCGAAAATATAACCATCCCCGAAATAGATCTTCAGGCTGCACTCAAGGACTCTCAATATATTTACCTTATAAAATATGATCTTCTCCACGATATTGAGCGCAAAGGCAAATCGTTTTTAGAGCTTCTGGATTCACTTTCCAAAATGGGTGTTATAATTAATACATCATTGGATATGCATTCGATTGGAACACTGGAAGATAAACCAGGAAAAAGCATACCGGTGAAAGTGATTTACAGAACGGTGCTGGAACCTGGTTTTATTGACCAGGCAGTCGAAGTTCCAAAACGTAATGTTCGCACTCTGCTCAAACCGAAAGACATCAAATCAAAGATTGTGGATAGCAAGCCTTCACAAACTGACCAAAAAGAAAATGCAGGCAAAGAAGAAGCTTTGGTCAAAAAGCAAAATGAGAATGTGGAAAATGTTATTCCAATTGAAACTGACCATCAGGACATAAATCGCAAAAGTGCAGAAGAGAGCAGCGGTAATCAAAAAGTTATACCTGAAATGGTAAGAATTAATGTTCAGGCACTTGATACTTTAATGTCCCAGGCTGGAGAACTGGTCTTAAGCAGAAATCAATTGGTTGATGCGATTTCCCGTAATGACAAACGGGCAATTACCACTTCTGCCCAGAGATTGAGTTTTGTCATTTCAGAACTTCAGGAAGCCGTAATGCAAACCAGGCTGCAGCCTATAGGAAACATCTTCAACAAGTTTCCCAGAATGATCAGGGATTTATCCAGGAGTCTGAACAAGGAGCTGCGACTGGTAATCGATGGTAAAGATGTGGAGCTTGATAAAACCATAATCGAAGGGCTCAGCGATCCGCTTACACACATGGTCAGAAATGCTGCAGACCATGGTATCGAGTCTACGCAGCAGAGATTGCAGTCAGGAAAACCTTCCGAAGGCACTATCAATCTGAGGGCATTTCATGAAGCAGGACACGTGGTGGTGGAAATCGAAGATGATGGTGGAGGGATAGATACCGAAAAAATCGTAAATAAAGCTTTATCCATGGGGCTTATTAGTGAAGAAAAAATTAAAGGCTTGAGCGTTTATGATAAAAATGCCCTGATTTTCCTTCCCGGTCTCTCCACTGCCGATAACATTACTGAAACCTCCGGCAGAGGCGTGGGAATGGATGTGGTTAAAAACAACCTGGATCGTCTTGGCGGAAAAGTTACCATACGTTCCACTAAGGGAAAAGGCACAGTTTTCACCATTAAACTTCCGTTAACTCTTGCTATCATACCATCTCTAATAATAGTAGAGGAGAAGGAACGATTCGCAATACCTCAGGTAAACGTAGTAGAATTATTAAGAATACGGGCATCTCAGGTAAAAGAAAGAATACAGGTGGTCGGGGATGCCGAAGTTGTTGTCGTTCGGGGAGAACTCATTCCGGTGGTAAGATTCTCGACCATTCTTGGAATAATTAAAACCTATACCGAACCTGGAACCAGTAACAAGCAAATCGACCGAAGGGAAAGAATCGCAGATCGACGAAGTCAGAAAAGAAATCTTGATGGTGATTTTCTGGAGGGTGATAATCCAAACGTCACTAATCTAAGGACAGATAAGGATCGCAGAAGAGAGCCATCAGGTGATCTTAACATTGTGATCATCTCCAGCGGTTTACTTCATTATGGGCTCATAGTGGATGAATTGAGGGATACAGAAGAGATCGTGGTGAAACCGCTTGGATCACATCTCAAAGGTTTACAAGAGTATGCAGGTGCCACGATTATGGGTGATGGTGAAGTGGCATTAATTCTGGATGTAAATGGAATAGCTCTTAAAGCCGGAATAACCTCCGTTTCGGCTATAAATGAAAAAAGGAAAAGCTCCGATGAGACTTCTGTTTGCAGTGACAGTGCACATTCCCTGTTGTTGTTTAACAACCAGATAGATGAGGCGTGTGCAATTCCTCTGGATCTGGTTCAAAGGGTAGAAAAAATCAATGCCGATCAGATAGAAATGAAAGGGGGAATCCGCACTATGCAGTACAGAGGTTCCTCTTTGCAGTTAGTACAACTGGCAGATTTGGCAAAAGTAGCTCCAGTACCCCTGGATGGTGATCTGGCAGTGGTAGTGACCTCTGTTTCCAATCATAATATTGGATTATTAGGGTTAATGCCGGTATCTGTGGTTGAAAAAGAATTCGAGGTTGATATCAGTACTCACAGACAGCATGGGATTAGCGGATCGGTAATTATAGATGGAAAAACCACTCTTATGGTAGACATATTTGAGCTGATAGACAGTCTTCACCCGGAATGGAAAATTGAATCCAGAAAAGCAAATTCTACAGATTCTGCTACCCTTCTTCTGGTTGAGGATTCCGAATTTTTCCGTAGCCAGGTAGCAAAATATCTTGAGGATGGAGGACATAATGTCATTACTGCCATAGATGGGGTGGATGCCTGGGAAAAATTGATGGCTAATCAAGATAAGATAAGCATTATTGTGACTGACATTGAAATGCCGCGTATGAACGGATTTGAATTATGCAAAAAAATCCGTAGTGAATATTCCAATACTGATATCCCGGTAATTGCACTCACATCTCTTGCTGGTGAAGAAGACAGGCTGAAAGGTTTTCAAGTAGGAATTACTGATTATCAGGTGAAGCTGGACCGGGACCGTCTTCTGAGCAGTGTGAGTAAATTGATGACAAAAGAGCAAGTCGACATTTCTTAATATTTATAGATGGAGAATTTTTGTTATGGGCTTATTTAAGGACATGAAAATCGGAAACCGTTTAACAATGGGCTTTGGTGCTATCTCTGCCTTGCTATTGATTACTGCAATAATAGCTGCTTCAACATCACGTAGTATTCAACAAACAGCAAACAGATCTTTGGTATCTGGGAACATGTTGAATGATGCTTTGCAGTTGTCTATGGAAGTTCAGGCTATCAGTGAAAAAATGGCTTTATTGTTAATATCCAAAGAGAATAGTGAAAGAGACAAGTATAAAGCGATAATCGATGATCATCGGAAAAAATACATATCTGTAATTGAAAGGCTTTACCCGTTAGTAGACAATGAGGAGAAGCTGTTACTGGATGCGATTAATGAAGAGATGATCGTGGCCAGAACGCATCTGGAAAAAGCAATCGAAACTTTACATACTGGAAACCAAGAAGAAGCTGTTAATATCTATTTAAAAAAGGCAGTTCCGGCAAGTGAGAAATTGATCAAGGCAGCCAATGATTTTAAAATTCATCAGAGCCAGAAATTAGCACAAAATGAAAGCAGTAGAAAACTGGCATTTTCCAGGGGAAACCAGATTTTAATTACAGCAATCTTGTTATCTTTAATCTTTTCGGTGTTCTTTGCCATTTCTGCCATCCGAAGTATTGTGAATCCATTCTTAAAAGTTGAGCTGCATCTCAAAGAGGTTTCTGATGGGAACATCCAGCGTAATGTTTCTGAGGATCTTATCGATCGAAAAGATGAGGTGGGAGTACTCGCAAAGGGTCTGCAGACAGTTATTGCCAGCCTCAGGAATATGGTATCAGATCTGACAAAGGGTATTCAGACACTGGCCTCGTCTTCAAATGAACTTTTATCCATATCTGAAGTGTTAAATTCAGGAGCAAGTGACATGAGCAGCAGAGCTTCCACTGTCGCCGATGCATCTGAACAGATGAATGCTAATACCGATTCTATGGCAACCAGAATGGAAAATGCCAACAACAGCCTTTCATCTGTGGCTATTGCTACCGAAGAGATGAGTGCCACCATATCCGATATAGCTTCCAATGCTGAAAAGGCACGCGAAGTCAGCACCGAGGCGATGCAGCAGGGAGAACTTATAGTAGAGGTGGTGAAAAATCTGGGAGTTGCAGCACAGGACATAAGTACATTTACCGAAACCATAAACAGCATTTCTGCTCAAACAAATCTTCTGGCTCTGAATGCCACAATAGAGGCAGCCAGAGCTGGTAACGCAGGCAAGGGGTTTGCCGTTGTAGCCAATGAAATCAAGACACTGGCCGAGCAGACTGCGTCGGCTACCGGTGAAATCAAAAGTAAAATTTCAGGCATCCAGAGTGCCACAGAAAGTGCAATTACCGATATCGAAAGGATAACCAAAATAATTAAAAATGTAGGAGAAATTGTTACATCCATTGCTTCTGCCATAGAAGAGCAGGCTACAGTCACCAGAGATATTGCTTCCAATATCTCTCAGGCTACAGATGGCGTTAAGGATGCAAATGAGAAGATGGCTCAGGTTGCCAAAACGTCAAAATCGGTAACCGAAACCATAACTTCGGTCAATGGTACAGTCAACCAGGTAGTTAAGGCGACAACCCAGGTGAAATCGAGTTCAAAGGAACTTAACGGGATGGCGGAACAATTAAAGAAGATAGTAACTAAATTCAAGGCGTGAGCCATTAAACAGGTGCTATTATGATGGAAAAAGTAATGGATACAGTCTCTGATTCCGGTATGCTGGTGGCCACATTTCTTCTGAATAATGCGCTTTTTGGTATCAATGCTAAGCAGATACAGGAAATTGTACAAATCAAAAAGTTGACACGTGTTCATAATGCCCCATCTTATGTCAAAGGTGTGATGAATTTAAGGGGGCGGGTAGTGACAGTTATTGATCTTGCAGATAAACTGGATTTGCCGCCTGTGTTGGACAGTGAAGAGAACAGGGTGCTGATTGTAGAGTGGAAGCAGGAATATATTGGAATTCTGGTCGAAAAAGTCAAAGAAGTGATTCAGTTGGAAAAAGATTCCATAAAGCCACCACCCAGAAATGTTCATGGCGTACAAGCAGCATTCATTACCGGAGTATTTAAAAACCGGGACGGATTTGCAGCAGGTTTACTTGATTTCAGTAAAATCCTGCATATCGAAGAGAACCAGAATCAATGAATGAGATGAGATTCATTGTGGTCCGGAAAGGTACTTTGTGACACCGGTTTCGACTCAGGATCTGCAGATATGGAGCAATTACATTAAAAGTGTCTGCGGGAATCATATTGATGGTAATAAGGCGTATCTGGTTGAAAACCGGCTTTTTCCACTGATGCAGGAGACTAAAAGCACTTCCTGGCTGGAACTTTATTCTAAAGTAAAATCCGACCTGACAGGTACACTAAAACGAAAAGTCATTAATGCCATTACTACAAATGAAACATCCTTTTTCAGAGATTCAATTACTTTTGAACTTTTGCAGTATAAGATTATGCCAGACCTCTTTGATGCGCGCCAGAAACAATATTCCAATGGGGAAATCCCTATAAGAATCTGGAGCGCCGCATGCTCTACCGGGCAGGAGTTATACAGTACAGCTATCATAATCAGCGAGATGCTTGAAGGGAAAAGGCAGTTCGATGTAAGACTGCTTGGCACAGATATTTCTGATAATGTAATTGCTAAAGCCAGTTATGCAAAATTTAATCAACTGGAAATCGAACGGGGAATGCCACAAGCCAGGCTGGACAAATTTTTCATCAAGGATGGCAATTTGTGGAAAATCCGCGATGAAATAAGAGCTATGGCAACATTCAAATTATTGAACTTACTTGAACCATATTACTTTCCCTACAAATTCGATCTGATTTTATGTCGTAATGTAGCCATCTATTTCACAGAAGAAGACAAGAAGAAACTGTACAGTCGTTTGGCTGATGCATTGGCCAAAGATGGGTTTCTGATAATCGGGTCAACCGAATCGATTGGTGATCTGTGTCCGAAACTCAAGCCCTTCAGATATGTAAGATCTGTATACTATCAGCTTGGATAAAGTATTGAATTGAACCTTTATTCTAAACAGGAACAGGAGTAAGGAAGATTCAAAAAATCTGAAACAGGATAGAGATCTCCGTTCCTGTTCTTTTCTTGGTTAAGATTTTAAATTTTAGGATCTGGTGATAGGAGACTTGGTATTTATTTGCAGGCTTTTAACCGTTTTAGAAGTACTCTTTTGCTTGCTTAACCGGACACTACTGACCTGAAAATTTTAATAAAACTGTTGCCGAAGCGAAATTCTGGTGTTAAAATATTTAAACCTTTATAACAAAGCTTTATTCATTACACGCCATCTGAAGGAACGCACCATGATTAACCGAATCGTTAATGTGAACGATCAATTGGAATTTTCTGATACTCTGATAAACGACATACTTCAAACCGGGAAAAACCTGAATTCAAGAATCACGTTAAAAAGAAATAATCATGTAGCCGATTGCCGCTCCATTCTTGAGGTCTTGTTACTGGGAACAGAAAAATGCTCTCAGCTTGAAATTTCTGCGGATGGTGAAGATGAGCAGATCGCAGTTCAGAAAATCTGCAATATTTTTAATCACCAGGGGAAAACTGAATAAATCTCACTGTTAAAACATTTCCGGCTGCTTTTTGCTGCAATTTCCTATCGGTTTGAATGACCGAAGTAAGTCTGCAAAAAGTGGCTGATCTCTTTTATATCTGATCTCTCCTTTTACTGCCCTACCTTTAAAGTATTTTATCGGTCGAAACTAATTCTCAAAATTTGCCTTTGAAGATCGATCTGATAATCACTGCTTAACATTCAGCCGGGAGTAAAAAATGGTTTATGGAGAGTACCTGTCGTTACAGACCAGAGGCTTTTCTGATATCTGCGAAATTACCAGCCATATCAGTGAGATCGTAAGCAAATCAAAGATTAAAAACGGACTGGTAAACATATTTGTTATTGGTTCAACTGCATCGGTTTCCACAATCGAATATGAAGAGGCTCTGGTGGAAGATTTTAAAGATCAGTTGGAAAAGTTTGCTCCTCACTCCATGCACACCCGCCACTCACAGACCTGGGGTGATGATAACGGCTTTTCCCATATCAGAGCAACCTTTATGGGGCCGGGAATAACAGTTCCTATTTCAAAAGGGGAACTGGTATTGGGAACCTGGCAGCAGATCGTGCTTATCGATCATGATAATCGACCCAGAAATCGGAAACTTTTTGTTCAGGTCATGGGTGAATGAGATTGCAGTGAAACACCCATAGCCGCAAGGTTTAATTCCGATTGTTAACAAATTTCCCCGATGCCCTCTAAATCTCCCGAACTGAGCCCCCTAACCCCCAAAGGGGGAACTAAGACCCACAAATCAAGCTACTTGGTCACATTATGCGATCCTAAAGTCTCCCGATGTACATCGGGAGTTTGGGGGCCTGGGGATTTAAGGGGCTTGCTTCTGAAACTATCAGGTCCTAAATACTTCTAAAGTAAATTTCCCGATACTCAGATTTCGATTGTAGATCTCTTGAAAACGCCTTGATTTATCACTTTTTCCCGATTCACTGTAGACCTTTTTTCTGTATCTGGCAACCGGTCTGTTTCGGTCATTTTTCTTTTTCTATGCAATCAAAAATGAACATTTCATTTAAAAAGTGTACTAATATGATGAAACAGGACTATGAATTAAAATCTTCCATTTTTGATTCGGTTCAGAAAAATTAACCAAAATCTTACGATAATCAGAGTTTAGGAGTGACCCTATGGCCAAAAGGATCATTATTTTTGCTATTTCATTATTATTTATTAAAATAGATCTTTTCGCACAATTCAATCCCTGTAAGTTTAATTTCGGCACAGACTGGGACTATCTCGAGAATAACCAGTCTTCCAGCATTGCGAATGAAATTAACTATGTAACCAAATGGATTGTAAATGCCAGCTATCATGAGAATGCCGTATACGACAGGATGCTTGGATTTTGTGTTGAAAAAAAGAAAACTCCGGTCTTTTATTCTTATATAATTGCTAAAGCTGCTGCTTTAGGAGATGCAGATGTCGGTGGTAGACTGGGTACTCACGGTGCCGAATGGCTCAAGAATAATTTTAATAATGTAAAAAATTACTATAACGGTTTTGCGCAAAGCGTGGCCTCAAAGCTTAATGGAACCGGCCTTACGCCTATCTGGCTTATGGAACCAGATTATTATCAGTATGCCTCCGGGCCCCAGACCAGCCCTCTGTCTTTTCAGCAGGCAGGAGACTATATGGGCCAGCTTATCGATATCATAAGGACCCATCTTCCTGATGCTATGATTGCAATCGATATTTCTGCCTGGATCGAAGATCATAATAACACCCACAATTATTATGGATCCATGCCTTTGAATAAAGTCGATTTCCTGTTCACTTCCGGCGGACAGAGCCAGGCTGGCAGCTCCAATATTAAAGCGGAAAACAAAATGACCTGGAGTGGTATCTATGATGTCACTAAAAAACCGATCATTGCAGACTGCGGCTACGGTGCAGGGGGTGGATCAACCGGTCATAATGCTCAGTGGGATAACATTAGTAACCTTAAAGCCCGCATAATGGATGGTGTTGTTGCAGTCACTCAGAAAAATCCCAATGGAAACTGGGCAATTCAATCGATTCGTGAACAACTGGCCAATGAAAACATCAAATCCTGTGGAAGCGTTGGTGTTCAGTGTACCTTAACCGTGAATGTGGGAACTGGTGGAAAAGTTACCAAGAATCCCGATAAATCCATTTTTCCTAAAGGGGATACGGTATGGCTCACAGCTACTCCGGATAACCGCTACAATTTTAAAGGATGGTCTGGTGCAGCCAGCGGAACCAATGCATCAATAAAGATAACCATGGATGGTTCCAAGACAGTTTCTGCACAATTTGAAGCTATTCCGGAAAACATGCGTACCGTTACAGTAAAAGTCACAGGGGGATCGGGCTCAGTTACCAAATCTCCTGAGGAAGCATATTATTCATCCGGTTCGACAGTCACTCTTACTGCCAAGCCGGTAAAAGGAGTGAGCGTTTTTGAAGGATGGAGCGGTGGGGGGCTTTCCGGTAACAATACCACGGTTACTCTAACGGTGGGCAGCACAGATATCGTGGTTACTGCAACTTTCAAGGATACTCTCAAAATCGATACCATAAAAATCGAAGCAGAAAGTTTCGAGCAAAAGAATGGAGAGAATCTGGTTACTGAAACAAAAAATGGGGTAACCAGTATTGGATATATTGAAAGTGGCTACTCTACCACCTACAAGTTGGATGTCGAATTGGCCGGAGCTTATAAGGTCGTCTGCCGGGTGGGTTCGGGTCTGCAAAGTTCCAATTTCACTATTTCCATAAATGGTAAAAATGTGGGTACAATCGATTTTCCTGGTACCGTGGATAATTGGGAAACTTTTCAAGAGGAAACGCTGAGCAGCACAATTAACCTGGAAAAAGGTTCCCATACCCTTCAACTGAATTTTGGAAGTGCGGTCAATGTTGACTGGATAAAGTTTGTTATGGAAAAACCCAATGCGGTTTTAAAAAATCGTAAACAATCTGCGCTGCAGAATCTGAATGTGATTTCACAAAAGGGCGGTTTTATTACAACACTCCCTTCGATACATCAGTTTTCCTCATACACACTTTTTGATTGTAATGGAAGAAATGTTGGTAGCGGTCAGATTAGTACCGGTGTAAGACAGCTTTCTTTTTCTAACCTTACTAAAAATGTGTGGATCCTTCGGCTCAACGGTCCTAGCAAATCTGTCACGATCCGTACTGCTGTGATTAAGTAATATCCGTTTAATGAGAGGGTAGCGCTTAATCGCGGTAATTTTTCGGTTCCGAAGTAACCGGTTACCTCTGCCTGGAATTTGAGTTCCTGTCTGAGGTAACCGGTGAACTAAAACTCGTAAAATTTCCTTAATTCCCCTTTAACCCAAATTTTCTATTAGGCAGTAACTGGTACTGGTAGAGCGGACTGGGCCCATAATTTGTAAGCGGAAATGAAAAACCGGTAAGCTAAACCTGAAAACTGCAGTGCGAAAAATTTAGGTTTAAGGAATCTGGTAAGGCATGCGCCCTTTATTGGCTGCAGCTAGCCCTTCAGCCAGCAAGTCAGAATGCGAGCGCTTTGCCTTCTAAATTAAGACACCTCCTTCTTTCGCACGTTTTAAAGCCGTATAAAGTGAAGCGCATGTTACACTTCCCACCATTCCTTAATACGGTAGTGCTCCCGCCAAGTGTACTTCAAATCGGTTACTGAGACACCATAAAAAGATCATAGTACGCCATGCACGCGTGCAAAACATACCATGAAAAGATCATTGTACTCCTAGCAAGCATGCTAAGCATACAATGGTGAGAGCATAGTATGCCTAGCACGTTTGCTAGGAGTGCAATGGTAAGAGCATTGTATGCCTGGCACGCTTGCTAGGAGTGCAATGGTAAGAGCATTGTATGCCTGGCACGCTTGCTAGGAGTACAATGGTGAGAGCATTGTATGCCTAACACGCTTGCTAGGAGTGCAATGGTGAGAGCATAGTATGCCTAGCACGTTTGCTAGGAGTACAATGGTGAGAGCATAGTATGCCTGGCACGCTTGCTAGGAGTGCAATGGTAAGAGCATTGTATGCCCAACACGCTTGCTAGGAGTACTATGACGATTTCTTTGTGGGAATTTGAACCATACAGGTTGCTGTGTCTCTGAAGGTC
>Ga0209510_1000868_pt1 | contig 37915 bp, 30 predicted proteins | sample BiotimSIPDNA_FD_185749 | JGI IMG/M metagenome (GOLD analysis project Ga0209510, IMG submission 185749) | Anaerobic biogas reactor microbial communites from Washington, USA - Biogas_R1 time_0 SIP DNA (SPAdes) (version 2) | ecosystem: Engineered > Bioreactor > Anaerobic > Unclassified | place...
CGAGGAAACGCCGCCTTTTAACGTTATTCCTGCGGAAGCAGGAATCCAGCACGCTTGCGGGCGCATACCGCGTGCGTTGTCTTCCAGGCACACGCCCACTGGACCCCTGCGGAAGCAGGGGTGACGATCTTTAAGGCCTGCGACGAGAATCCAGGGGATCTGGCCCCCTGCGTGCCCAGGGGTGACGGGGGCGGGCGTCGCACAGGAACCCAGCAGGCCCGTCTGCGCACGAGGAAACGCCGCCTTTTAGCGTTATTCCTGCGAAAGCAGGAATCCAGCACGCTTGCGGGCGCATACCGCGTGCGTTGTCTTCCAGGCACACGCCCACTGGACCCCTGCGTGCGCAGGGGTGACGGAATCAGGGGTCACAAACAATCCGTCTCACGAGGTTCGTTTGTGCGGGGCGCATTAAGTGCGATTACCCTGAATTCGGGGGCGCCTGCCCGCGCGGGAGGCGCCCCGGTCAACTCAAGGGTCCCCGTGGATCCTTCGCGTCAATGGTGGGAGAAACAGCGCTCCATCGAGAACACCATGGCGGCCTTCACCTCGTTGCAGGCCTGGATCGCGTCGTAATCATTGACGCTGCCGCCGGGCTGCACGATGGCCGTCACGCCCTTCTTCGTGGCCGCGTCGACCGCGTCGCGGAACGGAAAGAAGCCGTCGGAGGACATCACCGCGCCCTCCATGCTCTCGGCCCCTTTGTATTTGTTTCCGACCTTGATCACGGCCTGTTCGACCGCGCCGACACGGTCCTGTTCGCCGGTGCCGACCGCGAGGGTCTGGCCGTTCCGGGCGATCACGCAGCCGTTCGACCGCACGTGAATGTTGACGTACCAGGCGAAGAGCAGGTCGTCGAGCTCGCGTTCGGTAGGGGTACGTTCGATGTCGATCCGACCCTTCTTCGCGTGATCGCAGTAGGCCGGGACAAGATCCTCCGGGCCTTTCACCCGCGACAGGTACGGGGTCGCGAGGACCACGCTGCCGTCGTCAAACACCTTCATTTCGAGCACGCCGGTGCCGTCGTCGACAAACTTGGGCAGGTTCGAGAAGTCCGGGAGTTTGACGATGCGGATTTCCTTGTTGCGTTTGAATTTATCGAAGTTATGGAACGCCTCGACCGCATCGGGCGTGAATGCCGGGGCGGCCACGCCCTCCACAATCGTCTGCATGATCTCTTCGGCCGTATCCGCATCGACTTCGGCATTGAAGACCACCACGCTGCCGAAGGCCGCCTGGGCGTCGGCGTCGCGCGCGCGCTGGTAGACCTCGGCCAGGGGCATGCCGCCGACCTGGATGGCCGCCCCCGACGGGTTGCAGTGTTTCATGACCGCACAGGCCGGGCGCGTCATGTATTTGAGAATGCCGACCGCGTGGTGCATGTCCTCGATGTTGGTCTGGGACAGGCCGCTCTTGCCGGTCTTGAGGATTTCGTACGCGCCGAGGACGAGGTTCTTGCCGTCGGCCGGCCGGTAAAACGCGGCGGGCTGGTGGGGGTTGGTGCCATAGCGCAGGTCTTCCACCTTGGCATAGGTGCGCCCCAGCAGCTCGATCGCGTCCGGGAAATGACCTTCCGTTCGCGTGCGGTACATCTGTTTGAGATCTTTTTCCGCCATGCGTCTTCCTCCTGATTCGGGAGCCCCTGAAAACAGCGCCGCCCGGGCCACTGGTTTCAGTGCCCAGGCGAACGGCAAGCCTTCCGTGCGAACCGCTTCCCCGTGGTTGTTTCCACGCCAAGTCGCCAGTTACGGCCGCACTCTTCTCAACTCCCCGGCGCGCCGCGCGCGGGGCCGCCAGACCTGCGCCAGACCCGGCGCCGCCAATCTGCCACACCGTCCGCGGGGAAGTCAATCGGCAGACACGCGCACACCCGCCCGCCGCCCCGCCAGATCAGGCGGCCCGCAGTTCGTCGAGGAGCCGGCTCATCAGTTCCTTGACCGTGAGGATTTCGTGCACGCGCGAGACGTTCTGCCCCGCGAACACCAGCCCGTTTTCCATGTCGCCGTCATAGGCATTGAGAAGCGCATGGGCGATACAGTAGCGGGAATCGTAAATCTTGCACGTGCTGAGGCATTTGTAGGGGCAGTTGATGGGAATGGGCTCGCCGCGGTCCAGGCGCTCAAGAAAGCGGTTGCGGACCGCGCGTCCGGGAATGCCTACGGGACTCTTGATGATGACGATGTCGTCTTCGGAAGCGTCGAGATACGCCTGCTTGAACGCGTCGGACACGCCGCATTCGCGGGTGCACACAAACCGGGTCGCCATCTGTACGCCCGACGCGCCCAGCGACAGCATGCGGGCGATGTCGTGACCGGTGTAGATGCCTCCCGCGGCGATGACGGGGATCTTGACGCCGAACGCGTCTTCGAACGGCTTGAGGGCTTCGAGGAGTTCGGGCAGGAGGCGTTCGAGCGAGAAGTCTTCGGCGTGCGCCAGTTCGTTTTCCGAAAAGCCAAGGTGGCCGCCCGCCAGCGGGCCCTCGAGGATGACGGCCTGGGCGGTGCGCCCGTAACGTTTTTCCCACGTGCGAAGGATCAGGGTCGCGGCCCGGCCCGAACTGACGATCGGGACGAGATTAACACGGGTATCTTCCACCATGGCGGGAAGCTTGAGCGGCAATCCCGCGCCCACGACGATCATCTTGATGCCCTCGCGGACGCAGGTGCGGATGAGCGTCTCCGCATTGCTGAGAACGCTCATGACGTTCACCGCGATGGGGCCGCGGGTGGCGCTTTGGGCCTTGCGGATCTCTTCGGCGATGGCCTCGCTGCTGACGCCGTCGTAATCCTCGCGCGTCGTGCGGATGTCGCCGAGGCCGACGCTGGCAATGGTGCCGATGCCGCCCTCATTGGCCACGGCGGCCGCCAGCGATGACAACGACACCTTGACGCCCATGCCCCCCTGGACAATGGGCACCTCGGCCGTGATGGTACCTATCTGAAGCTTGGGGATGTCCACGCTAGTCTCCGAAGCGTCGTACGATCAGACACGCATTGCCGCCGCCGAATCCGAACGCGTTGCACATGGCCGCGTCGAATTGGAACTCCCGGGCTACGTTGGGCACGTAGTCCAGGGGGCATTCCGGGTCGGGTTCCTCGTAGTTGATGGTTGGATGAATCTTGCCCGTATGAAGGCACATGACGGTCGCCACAAATTCCGCGGCGCCGGCCGCGGCCATCAGATGGCCAATCATGGACTTTGTCGCGCTGATTTTCAACTTTTGGGCGTGCTCGCCAAAGACCCGCTGGATGGCGAGAGACTCGGTGCGGTCGTTCAGGACCGTCGACGTGCCGTGGGCATTGATGTAGCCGATGCCTTCGGGGGCAAGGCCCGCGTCGTTGAGGGCCGCGCGCATCACCCGGATCATGCCGTCGCCTTCCGGCTCGGGCGCGGTGATGTGGTAGGCATCGGCCGTGTTGCCGTAGCCCGCCAGTTCGGCGTAAATCCGTGCGCCGCGTTGCCGGGCGTGCTCCAATTCCTCCAGCACGGCCAGTCCGGCGCCCTCGCCCATCACAAACCCGTCGCGGTTCTTGTCGAACGGCCGGCTGGCATGTTCGGGATCGTCGTTCCGGGTCGACATCGAGCGCGTCGCGCAGAATCCCCCGTACGCCACCGGGGTGAGGCAGGCCTCCGACGCGCCGGCCACCATGATGTCCGCGTCCCCGCGCTGAATTACGCGAAACGCGTCGCCCACGGCGTTGGCGCCGGTCGAACAGGCCACCGACAGGGCCGTCAGCGGGCCCTTCAGCCCGTGTTCGATGGAGACGGCGCAGGCGGTCATGTTGATCAGCACTTTCGACACGAAAAAGGGGCCCATCGAGCGCGGGCCTTTCTCCGTGCAGACCGCGCAGCCTTCCTCGATGCTCGCCGAACCGCCGATGCCCGACCCGATGATGACGCCCGCCCGGTTCCTGTCGAAGCCGGCGTGGTCGAGGGCGGCGTCCGCCATAGCCATTGTCGAGGCCGCGAGCCCGAAATGCATCACGCGGTCCATCCGGCGTGCCGACTTGCCGTCTATCCAGTCCTCAACCTGGAAATCGCGCACCTCGCCCGCCATCTGGGACCGGTGCTGCGACGGATCAAAATGGGTGAGGCGCGCAATGCCGTTCCGTCCGGCCAGAAGTCCTTCCCAGGTAGGCGCAAGACCGACGCCCAGGGGCGTAATCGCGCTTAACCCGGTGACAACAACCCGTCGTTCATGTTTCACAGAAGAAATCCTCTTGGGTGCAGACCACGGCGGCCCGGCCCCCCGCGGCCTGCGGAAGGCGCGTAAACGCCGGCATTCCCCCCAACCGTCCGGAACGCAGGACGCCATGGTACGGACGGCACGGGCGAAGTTCAAGAGCACGATCGCGGCAGACCTGTTCGACCCCTTTGGGACACGCCCGGGAGCGCTGCGCCCGCCGGCCATTGAGGCAGGGCCGTCCACCGGGTCCACCGGGCACGCGCCCACTGGCATTGGTTCGTCTTTACTGGTAAAATAATACGGACAAGGAGGTCATGTGGTGTGAGCGCACGCAGGTAGGAACGTCGCTCTCCGCTTGGGGGGGTGCAGCGGCAGACGGGAGGACAGCCATGAGCATGTGCGCGTATTGCGAGGCGCCGGTTGCTGTACGACGGGCGGCAAGAGCAGCGTGGGACGTCTACCTGTTCGCGTGTCCGGAATGTCTGAATGTCTCGCTGTTGCGGAACCGCTCGAACGGGGTGTGGGCGGATCGCCTGGAGACCGAGCCGGATATCCGCGAAGTGCTTCCTCCCGGCTCGATTCCCGCGGAAATCCTGGGGCGGTTGCGCAAGGCCGCCGATGATTTGCCCCTGCTTCCGGAAGTGTGCCAGCGCGTGGTGGCGCTTGCGCACGATCCCCTGTCGACGATGACGGACATCGCGCATGCGATCAACCAGGACCCGGTGGTTGCAACGAAGGTGTTGCGGCTGGCCAACAGCGTGGCGTTCGGGGGAACGCAGGAGATCACGGGTCTCGATCAGGCCTGCACCCGGCTGGGCCTGAAGGAGATCGTGCGGACGGTCCAGGCCATCGCCTACAGCGGCCTGTACCGCTCGACGAAACCCTCGGTGCGCGAGACGTTGCAGGCGCTGTGGCGCCATACCGTGGCGACGTCCGAGGCGGCGCACGAGATCGCGCGGATCCGGCACCCCGAATCCGCGGAAGAGATGTTCATGGCGGGGCTTGTCCACGATCTCGGCGCCGTGCTGCTGATCAACATCATTGCGCACAGTCCCGTGACGCTCGCGAGCCGTCTGCGGAACGAGCCGGAAGTCGCGCACAACTTTGAGGTGAAATACCACGCACTGGCGGGGATTCACGTCGTTTCGGAACGCAACCTGCCGAACACGTATGCGTTCACGACGTTTTTCCATCCCAATCCAGCGGACGTGCCGGCGCCGGAATACCGCCAGCCCGTGCTGCTCGTGCGCGCCGCGGAACGGATCGCGGAAGCGTGCGGCTACGGGTTCGACGGGGGGCCCGACCCGGTGCGCGCGGAAGATCCCGGCATGGCCGAACTGGGACTCGCCGCCGAAGACCTGGAACGGGTGCAGACGCAGGTGACCGGCGCGGTCGAAACGCTGCTGGAGGTCGTTTCGATCTAAGGGCGCCCGCTTATCCGAGAAAGCGGACGGTCACGTCGCCGGTCGCGTCGTTGTTGGTCGCCACCTCGACCGGTTTGCCGGGGCGCTGCATCCAGACGCGCAGGAGACCGTTCCCCGCGGGCAGAGTGAACAGCGCGGACCGTTCGCCGTCGCCAAGCACCCGCACCATTTCGTTGTCCTGGAAGGCTGCGTGCAGGGTGCCGGCATCCGTGGAGCCGCCGCGCTCGAGCGTGAACTCGTAGACCCCGCCGCATTCCACGTGCACGGGCCATCCGCGGGGCCGTTCACCGGTGTGCGCCTGATCCTGAAACCGGCACAGGGTCGCCGGATTCTCGAAGGGCGAGCCGAGATGGATCCAGCCCGGCTCGAAACTGCGCGTGGCCTTCACGTCGTCGTACCAGGCGTCGTATGCGGCGCGCAGCGCGGCCACGGTATCGGGGTGATCGGCCGCCAGGTTCCGCTGCTCGCCGGGGTCCTGGTCAAGGTCGTACAACTCGAAGACGCGTGCCTTGTCCGCCTCCAGATGCTCGCGCTCGAACGTGCCGGGGTTGCAGACGAGCTTGTACCGGGCGGTGACCACCGCGGCGTTGTGATAGCGGCCGGGCGAGAGCCCCCGGTGGCACTGGAGGACGAGGGCCCGGTCGGGATAGGCCTTCGTTTTGCCGCGCAGCAGGGGAAGCAGGCTGATGCCGTCCAGCGCGGTTTCCGGCGGGGGAACGGTCTTGCACGCCTCGAGGATGGTCGGGGCGAGATCGATGTGCGCGGCAACCGCCTCTACGTCGGATTTGCCCGGGAGCACCGCCGGCCATTGCATAAAACACGGGACGCGGATCCCGCCCTCGTACGCCGAAGACTTCCGGCCGCGCAGGTGGGCCGTGTAACGCTCCTGCTGGGGCCCGTTGTCGCCGAAAAAGATCACGAGGGTGTTGTCGCGCAATCCTTCGCGGTCCAGCCAGTCGAGCAGCCGTCCCACGTTGTCGTCGATGTTGGTGATCATGCCGTAGACGCGCGCGGTGGTGTCGTCGAGTCCTTTGGCGGCATAGGGCTCGGCATACTCCTGCGCGATCTCCAGGGGGGTATGGGGCGCGTTGGTGGCGAGATACACGAAGAAGGGCCGGTCGCGGTGAGCGGCCATGAACTCGCGCGCGGCGTTGAAGAAGACATCGGTACAGTAGCCCTGCGCCTGGACCGGCTCGCCGCCGCGCCAGAGGCGGGGGTTGAGGTAGCTGTTGGGATTGTCGGGGGACTGGCCGATCCCGCCGGCCTTGTGCCACAGACAGACCTCGAAGCCCTGGTCCTGGGGGCGCATGGGGTAGTTGTCGCCCAGATGCCATTTGCCGAACAGGCCCGTGGCGTACCCAGCGGCCCGGAGCATTTCGGCAAGCGTGACTTCGTCGCCGTGCATCTTCGCGCCGCCGCGCGCCGTGTGAATGACGCCGGTCCGGTAATGGTACCGGCCCGTCATGAAACTGGCCCGGGTGGGCGCACAGACCGGACAGCAGTAGAACCGGGTGAAGTCGAGGCCGTCTTTCGCGAAGCGGTCCAGGTGCGGCGTGCGGATGTCCGGGTTGCCGTGAACGCCCACGTCGCCGTAGCCCTGGTCGTCGGTGAGAATGACGATGACGTTCGGGCGGTCCCAGGGGGCGTCGGCGCGGGCGGGCAGTTCGGGCAGAATCAACTCCGCGGGCTGGTGCCGGCAGGCCGCGGCCAGCGCGCCGGCGCCGAGGCCGAGGTTCTTGAGGAAGCTGCGTCGCGTTGGTCTTGCCATGTCACTCCGTATCCCGGGTTGCCGTGCCGTCCCGCCGCATCCTCGCGGCGCGGCCACGACCGCATCATAGCGTAGAGCCGGCCGCGGGAAAAACACGGGCGCCCGGCGGAAAACCGGACGCCCGTGCACGCTGCGTATCCGCCGGGGTCAGCCGTTGCCGCCCGCGGCTGCGGGCTGCGAGGCCGCCACCTTGGCGCGACGCTCGCTCAGTTCGCGCCACGTGGTCAGAATGATCCCTTCTTCCTCGATGGTCCGTTTGATGTCCGGGTCGAGCATCACTTCGAGATCGGCCAGGCGGGTGCCGCCGGAATCCGAGATGAACGCGAAGGTCTCGCTGGGCCGGGTGCAATGGACAATGACCTGTGTAACGCCGGGCTGAAGCCTGCGCAGCAGGTCGATCATGTTCTTCTTCTTGACGTCAAAGGTCCGCCATCCGTACGTGTCGCCGAAGAGGTCGTCCAGCATCGGGAGACCCGAGTCCCAGACCGATTTCGCCACCTGGCGGATGGTCGGAAACAGGTCGGCCAGGTCGGTGAACTCTTCCTGCGCCAGAGTCGCATGGCCGCCGGGGATCATGAGGGGAATCTGCATTTCCATGCCGACCTTGACGTAGGCGGCGAAATACTCCGTGGTGGCGTAGACCGTGCCCATGTGCGTGTCGAGGTGCGTGATGGGCAATCCCATGGTCCTGGCGCGATCGATCTGGGCGCGGATCTCCGCCTCGATCTCTTTCGCGCTGGCGTGTTCGACGACCAGGCCGACGTTATCCCACAGGCAGCCCTGTTCGTCCGCCAGGCCCGGCACGATGTACTTGCTGGCCAGCGGCACCCAGCGGTAGTTCTCCCATTCGGAGGTGAGGGTCAGGTGCAACCCGTTGTCCACGTCGGGATGGTCGGCGCAGTACTTGGCCCATTCCGGCACCCAAGGGCACGGCATCATGGTGCTGGTGGAAGTCAGCACGCCCTTCTCGAACGCCTCGATGATCCCCGCGTTGGAGTCGTGCGACATGCCCGCGTCGTCGGCATGCAAAATGAGGACCTTGGCGCCTTTCTCCCATCCCAGCATTTCGGCGTAGGTGGGCTGCGCTTCCTCCGCGGCCCGGACCGCGGCGCTCATCAGGCAACACAGGCACAGGGTAAGAGTGATGACGGGTTTCATAATCTCGACGCTCCTTGGTTTGTGGTTGGGAACAAACGACCACCGTGCCCGCGCGCTGAATCACGACGGCGCGGCCTCGCGGTTCTTCCGCGCGCTCGCGGCCGTGAACGCCTCGAGCACGGCGCCTTTCATTCGGCCCCCGGCCTTTTCGCCCGACACCGCATCCAACACGACGATGTCGATGGCGCCGGGCACGCGTTCATAATAGTACGTCCAGAACGGGCAATAAAAGACTTGGCAATCGAGCGTTTCGTGAGGCGTGGGGCGATCGCGCTGGCCGCGCCGCCGGAGCAGCGCCAGGGTGAGCTGTTTGCGTCCGAGCGCCTCGGCCTGCTCCCGGGTCATGGACGGAGGAAAATGGGCCGCCGTGGGTTCGACCTCGTCGAGTTCTCCTGCAAGCTGGACGATCATGAAAACGCCCGCGTGGGCGTCCAGCGAGAATTGAATCCGCCCCTCGCTCCCGTTCGGGGCCACGGCGCGCACCGTGAAGAGATAGTGGGGCATCCAGATCAGTTCGAGCCGGGGAAGGCCGTCTCCGGAGAGACGCTTCCGGGGAAACAACGGGCGCAGAAGCCGGCCGGCGGCGCCGTACCACCGTCTCTGGAACCACCGCCTGGCCTGAACCTCGGACACGCGCGGAGGGACAAAGTACATGGCATTCACTCACTCGATCGGCACAATCCGGCGGAGGACGATATCCCGGTAATACGCCTGGCTGGGTGGTCCACTGTGAATCTGAAGCCCGATGATACCGCTCCGCGGTATGGTGTCGTCGGATTCGGTGAAGTCGGCGGTCAGATGGCCATTCATCCAGAGCTGGATGCGGCTGCCCTCGCACCGGATCACATATTCGTTCCAGTCGTTCAGGGCGATGACATTCCGGACCGTCTCCTGGTCGGCGTTCACGAGGATCTGGTCGCGGCGGTGCTCGTCGTAGAGGCAGCCCCAGTACGTCTGCCCCATGTCGGCCTGATAGCCGAGCACGGCGGGGGTTCCCGGCTCGCGCTGGCTGCGGATCTGGATGCCCGCGTTGGCATCCGGGCTGGAGAGTTTCACCCGCAGCCGGAGCTCGAAGTTGTCGAAGGTCTCTTTCGTGCACAGGAACTCATTGTGAGGTACCGGGTGATCGAGCGAACCGCCAACAATGGCGCCGTCTTCAATGCGCCAGATCTCGAGGTTGCCTTCCCAGTGATCCAGGTTCTGTCCGTCAAACAGCACAAGGGGCGGGCCGAGTTTGGTGTTGTTCAGGCCCAGGTTCGCGGCCTTCCGCACGGCGGCCGGATACGTCTCTCCCGCCAATTGCGTGTAGATGGCGGCGGCCCGGGCCCGGTTGCCGCCCGTGAGCAGCGCTTCCGCGCAGAGAAGCGCGGCGTCCATCGCGGCCGACCGCACCGTGGCGTCCGGAGATTCAAGGCTCTTCGCGAGACAATCGGCCGCCGCATCGGTGCCGATCTTCCCGAGCGCGCGCACGGCCGCGCAGGCGGCGGGCAGATCGCCTCCATTCGCCACGACACACAAGGCGGGTACGGCATCGGCGTCTCTGCGTTCGCCGAGGAGATTGGCCAGAGCGATGCGGGCCTTGCCCTCCGCGGCGGCGAGGGCTTCGCGCAAGGCCTGGCCCGCCTCCGGCGCGGGATCCTGCCCGAGCGCGTAACACGCCAGGTCAACGGCATCGTCGTCGAGCAACAGGGGCTTGAGCACCGGCAGGGCGTCCCCGGGTCCCAGCATCCACAATTGACGCGCCGCGAAAAGCCGGGCGTCCTGCGTAGCGCTGGACCCGAGGAGATTCGCCAGGGCGCCGCGGAGCGCGCGGCGGAGTTCGGCATTGCCGCCCGAATCCCGGATGAGTTCCTCGACCGCGACGAGCGGTGCGCGGCTCTGGCTTCGGTCGTACCCGGCAAGGGCGGCGATCGCCTTGGCCGCGTCCTCCGGGGTCTGGGCAGATGTGCTTCCCGCGCACAGCGCCAGCGCCGTCATCATTACGACACTTCGAACCATCATGGCAAAGCCTCCACTGTATCCGCGTGTTCCCTGTCGCGCCTGCCCTGGCGCCAGGCGTGTTACGTGTCCTAACCCGGCCGGCGTACGTCCGGACGTTACAGATGCCACGGCGCGCGCATGGCCCGCGACCGCATGCGGTTGGCTTCGTCGTCGTTCAGAAACTGCTCCTGGACCGGGTCCCAGTACAATTTCCGGCCCAGGCGCAGGCAGAGGTTGGCGGCGTGGCAGACCGTGCTCGACCGGTGCGCCACCTCGGCGTTGGCGATGGGTCGGGCGCGCGTCCTGACGCAATCGAGAAAATTGCGCTGATGCCCGTACATCACGTCGTACTGCTCCTGTTTGAACGAAGCGCCTTCGAGCAGCGACGGCGGGTCGGCAAGCACCAGGCCCGAGTCGTCCACGCTGATCCACCCGTGTTCGCCCTCGAACCGGACCGAGCGCGGTTCGACATCGTGCATGACGAGCCGGATGCCGTTGGCGTAGCGGCACACGACCGAATAATACATCGGCGTGTCCCAGAGCCCTTCCTCGGGAAACGTGGCGCTGCCGTCGTACTCGACGGGGCCGGTGTTTTCCATGTCGATGCCCCATTGGGCCAGGTCGTTGAAATGGGCCCCGATATCGGTCAGTTTGCCGCCGGAATAGTCGAAGATCCACCGGAACGAGCCGTGGCAGCGTCTGGGCGTGTAGGGTTCCGCGGGGGCGGGGCCCAGCCACCGGTCGTAATCAAACCCTTCGGGGACCGGCTGAGGCGGCTCAATGCCGCACGAGGGCCCCGCGCCGAGGCACGTGTGCACGGTGTGGATCCGGCCGAGCCTGCCGCTCCGGGCCACCTCCACGGGATAGGCAAACGCCGGGATGCACCGCCGCTGCGTGCCGCTCTGGTAGACGATGCCATACCGTTCCACGGCCTCGGCGACGGCGCGGCCCTCGGCGATGGTGACGGAGATGGGCTTCTCGCAATACACGTCCTTGCCGGCCTCCGCCGCCGCGATCGCGAGCAGCGCGTGCCAATGGTCGGGCGTGGCGATCAGCACCGCATCGATGTCGTCGCGAGCCAGGAGCTCGCGGAAATCCCGGTACACGGCGCAGTCGCCGTTGCCGTAGCCTTCGTTGACGATCTTGCGCGCGACCTCGAGCCGCTGGGCATCGACATCACACACGGCCACGAACTGGACGTCCTTGTGCGTCATGAAATTGATCATGTCATGACGGCCCTGCCCGCCGATGCCGATGCCGGCCATGACGAGCCGTTCGCCCGGCGCGACCGCGCCATCGGCGCCGCGTGCGGAGGCGGGCACGAGATACGGCGCGGCAACAGCCGTGCCCAGTCCCAGCGCACTGTGTTTGAGCATCGCGCGTCGCGAAATTCGGCGTGGACCTGCCATGTCGTCTCTCCCCCGTTTGCCCGCCGGCGGTCCGCGCCGCTGGACAGCGGGCGTGCGTTCACGTCGGAAACCCAAGCCCGAGCTTCTCGAACAGACCGTGTATCGCGTCCGGATTGGCGCGGTAGAACGCCGCGGTGAACCGCATGAAATAGAGGACGGTCGTGCCGAGGATCCACACCGCGGCAGCGAGGGTGCCCCAGAAGGCCCAGCGGGAATGTCCGTTTCCGTCTTCGCTCATGTGCTTCTACCGCGCGCGCCAGAAGCGCGCCCTTGACCCCATCATACGCCGGGCCGTGCCGCGGGATCGACCCCGAACCGCCTTTTCAGGCATGCGGGAGGGTCCTTCTCATGATGTCGTGATATGACGTACGGGGCGACACGGTCTTCATTGAGAGCCGTTTGCCCCGGTGCTACAATCCGGCGGGGAAGGAGAGCCACTACCCATGCGCCGAAGCGGACTGATTTTCGCCGCGATTCTTGCCGCCGCCGTATTTCTGCGTTTCTACGACATGGAGTCCACCGGCGTCTACGGCGCGGACGACGCGCAAACGCTGATGGATGCGCGCGCGAAATACGAGGAATTGCGCGTTATTGGCGGGCTGTTCGCGGGGACCTGGCAGGAACTGCGCGGGGGCCCCGAGTTTCTGCTGCCGGAGTACCTTGCGCAGGCCCACGCGCGCCTCACCCGGTACCAGCCCGTTCTGCCCGAATCCCTGATGAGCTATCTGGGCGCGCTGGCGATGGTTGCGTGGGGGTTCACGCCATGGGTGGGCAACCTGATCGAGGCGTTTTTCGGCGTGGGCTGCGTGGCCGTCCTCTACGCCTATGCGAGACAGCTCACCTCGCGGCGGGTGGCCCTGCTGGCGGCGGGGATGCTGGCCGTGTCGTGTTTTCATGTCTACTGCTCCCGCAACACCGGCGGCCAGACCCTGCCGCTGTTCTGGTGGCTGCTCGCGTTCCATGTCCACACCCGGTGGGGCCGGCGCGTGTGGCGGAAACCCTGGCGCGCGCGCCGGAAACAGGGCCGGCTGCTGGCGTCGGGCATCCTGGCCGGGCTGGCGGTGGTTTCATCGTGGCAGATCATCCCGGCGCTGCCCGCGCTGTTCGTCGCGCATGCCCTGGTCTGCCAGCGGCAGCGCACGCGGTCGCGGCGCGTCGCCGAAACCCTGCGGGGAAGCCTCGTTATCGCCTGCGGGATGCTGGCGCCGGTTCTGGCGTTCGAAGCCGCGCATTATCCGATGTTGCTGTTGTTTCGCAGCGCGGATCTGCTCTATCCGCACACCACGTTTATCGAAGCCATCGCCCATCGCGTGGCCAGCCACGCCCCGTGCGCCTGGCATCCCACGGGACTGGTCATATTCCCGTATGTTGTGGGCGTATGTGAAGGATGGGTCACGCTGGGGGCGCTGGCCGCGTTGCTGGCCGCGGGCATGGCCTGCATCGGGACGCAATTACGTGCCAACGCCGCGCTGCGCCGGCGGCCAGGCATTCGGCTGCCCGCGCTCTATCTCGGCTCGGCGATTGTCGTGCCCGGCGTGCTGTACTCGGTGAAGACCGGCGGTGCGGCGGGCGTGTACGGGTTCGCTTGGCCCTTCCTGCTGATGCTTATCGCGATGGGCGCGGTGGCCCTCTGGCGGGGCGCGCGCACGGAGAGCCACTGGCCGCGCTGGCTGATTGCGGGGGCGCTGCTCGTGGCCGCGGGCTCCTCGCTGAGCCACTGCGTCCGGGTGGTCTGGCTCCGGTCGGCCTATCCCGAAGTGCTCGCCTGGCTGCGCGCTCAGGGCGAATCCACGATCTCGAGTTCCAGGCAGGGCCCCGTCTCGTGGTACCTCACCTGCGAAGGCATGGACCAGCCCCAGGATGTCCCCCACCACTGGTTCGTGACGGATTGGCAGGAACTGTACGACGGCCGGTATCCGGGGGACGCCCGCTGCGTCTCGGCGGGTGCGGAACCCGTCGCCGTGTTCGAGCACCGGTTCGACCGGATGTTTCTGGAGCTCGAGGCCATGCCGCGCAAGTCCGCGGCCCCCATCCGCGCGCTGATCGCGGTGCGTGACCTGGACCTCGACCTCGCCCGGCAGGTGCCCGTCTATCGGCTGAGTGATACCGTTCTTGCGGGAAAAGACGCCTTCAACACCGGCGCGATGGCCCCCGCCACCCGGCCGTGATCAGCGTCTCGGGACGGCGCTGCCCATGCGGCTGCCGTTCCACTGCTCCGCATCGTCCAGCCCGCGACCCCGCCTCCGGGCTTACCTTCCGTTGCGCGCCGTGCGGATGAGCAGCTCCGCGTATAGTCTCCGGTAGGCGTCGGCCATGCGCTCGACGTTCAGGTGGTCGCGGACGTACGCGTGGCCCGCCTCGCCCAGCCGGTACGCCTCCTCTTCATCGTTCAGGAGCGCATCGATGGCCTCGGCGAACGGGGCCGGGTCGCACCCCTCGATCAGGCGGCCGGTCTCGCCGTCCCGGAGGATCTCGGGAATGCCGCCCACGCTGGCCGCGACGACCGGCCGGCGGGCCGCCATGGCTTCCAGCACGGCGTTGGGAAATCCCCCGGACCGGGAACACAGCACCGAGACGTCCATGATGCTGTAGAGGTCCGCAACCTCGCTCAGGGTAGATGTGCGGGTGAAATGCGCCTGCTGACCGGTACGCTTGATCTGCCGCCACACCGGCTTGACCATCGGCCCGGTGCCCACGGCGAGAAAATGCACGTCGTCACGCCGCTTTAACAGGGCCTCCCCGATCCGGACAAACAGCGGGTAGTCCTTGACCGGACTGAAATTGGCCACCATGCCGACGATGCGTTTCCTGCGGGGCAGGCCATAGCGCGCCCGCACCTGTTCCGGGTCGGCATGACTCTTCATCGATTCCACCGCGATGCCATTGGGAATCACACGAAACAGGGCGGGATCGGCCTCTTCCTGTTCAATGGCAAACTGGACAACCGCCTGGCTGTTGGCCACGATGCAATCGACGAGCCCATTGGCCTTCCGCTGCATCCGGATGTGGCGGCCCTTCTTCCAGGTCGCGATCTGCCGGCGGCTCGAGACCACCACAGGCACCCCGGTCTCACGGGCCGCGCGGTTGGCCTGGCAGTCAAACCCGGACAGGAACGTGTGCAGGATGTCCGGCCGGTGCGACCGGAAGGCGCGGCGCAGCCGGGACCGCGTGCGGAAGTCCCAGCCGCCGCGCAGATTCAGCTCGCGCACGTAGGCGCCCAGCCGGCGGGCATCCCCCCCCAGCGCCCCCGCCTGGCTCGTACAGATGATCGTCACTTCATGGTCGCGCACAAGCTCCCGGACGAGCCTCAGGAGCTGTCGTTCAGTACCACCGACGCTCAGTGTCGGAATGACGTAACAAATTCGGGTCACAATAGCGGCTCCAGCAGTTCCAGCATGTGCGGCGCGGCCCCATCCAGGGCAAACCGTGCTTCTATCGTGGCGCGCCCGCGTTCCCCAGGACGACGGCGGACCTCCGGGTCGCGGAGGCGTTCGCGCGCGCACGCGCCGGGCGATCCCGCCAACCAACCGTCTTCTCCCGGCGTGATGATACCGCAGATCGCCCCCAAGGGCGAAGCGGCGCATGCGCCCCCATATTCCTCCCCCATCGCGGGCCCGCCGGATCCCGCACCAGACAAGAACGGGGACATGTTCCAAGCGCCGTCCCCGGCGCGACGACGTGTCCCCGTTCGGTTAAAACGATTGCCGGCTTGGTTCGATCGTAACCACCGTGTTTGCCGTGGCTTGCGGGAATTCGGCCCGACAATTTGCCCACCCGTGGGACCGGTCTCCGGCCCGGTGCTACTTGCAAACGGGGCATGGGTCTGGTATCACAACCGCGAGTGGATGGGATGGTCTCGCGGACGCGGCTAAAGTTTTTGCGCGGTTGAGCCGATGATCAGGGTGTGGCATGGCGCTACACCACGGATCATTGAACACTGGAGAGGACCCATGGTTGGAATCAACGGAATCGGCGGCATTCCCGAGCCGTTGCCTGATCGCCCAGCCAACGTCCGCGATCGCAAGCGCGAGGTGGAAAGCGCCTCGGTGCGCGAGGACGGGGTTCAGATCAGCCCGGAGGCGCAGGAAGCCGCGAGCAGCGCGCGCCTGGCCAGCCTGGCCCGGGAAGGCGACGAGATTCGCGCCGAGCAGGTGGCTGCCGCGAGAGAACGGATCGAGCGGGGCGATTTCCGGCTGCCGGAAGTGGTGGCGGAAGTCGCGCGCCGGTTGAGCAAGTACCTGACATAGAACCGATTTACCAAGGCATACGGAAGAAATTTCAAAGCACGAGGGTTCTCGTGCTTTTTGTTTTGGCGGCGTCGGCGGGATGCCGGATGTGGCCGTTTGGCGGGGCGCTGCCGGGGGTGGAGGAAGGCATTGCCTCGTGGTACGGCAACGAATACCACGGCCGGGTCACGGCATCCGGGGAGGTGTTCGACCAGGACGCCATGACCGCCGCCCACCGGGACTATCCGTTCGGCACGCGGGTGCAGGTCACCAACCTGAGGAACCGCCGGACGGTCATCGTGCGCATCAACGATCGCGGCCCGTTTGTCCGCGGGCGGATCATCGACCTGTCGCGCGGCGCTGCCCGGGAATTGCATATGCTGCGCGACGGCATTGTGCCGGTGCGCGTCGAGGTGCTGGAGTGGGGAAGGGGAGAACGTCCGTGACGGCCGCGCCGTCCCGGGCTGCAGAGCGGGCATGCCTGAACTCAGCGTCGTGATGATCGTCAAAGACGAAGCCGCCTGTCTGGGGCGATGCCTGGCTTCCGTGCGCGATATCGCGGACGAAATCGTGGCTGGGGATACGGGCTCGACCGATGCCACGCCCGCGATCGCGGCGGGATTCGGGGCGCGGGTGATCCGCGTCCCCTGGCGCGACGACTTCGCCTGGGCGCGCAACCGTGTGCTCGCGGCCGCCTCGGGGGACTGGCTGCTTCACCTGGACGCCGACGAGGAACTTGACCCTGATGCGGCCAGGCGAATCCGGGCCGTGGTGGATGCCGACGGTGCGGGCGCCGACGCGATCGAAGTGACGCTGGCCAATTACTGCGACGACGCGCGCTCCTGGCGCTGGGTCGCGGCGCCGCCCGGCGACCCCATGGCCCGGGGCCGCGCCGGATACGTGGCCGCGCCGCTCCTCCGGCTGTTCCGAAACGGGCGCGGGTTCGAGTACCGCGAGCCCGTGCACGAAAACATCACGGAAAGCGTGCTCGAAAACGGCGGGGTGATCCGCCCGGAACCCATTCTGATCCATCATTACGGATACCAGACCGGCGGGGCGCGGTCCGAGGCGAAACAGGCCTTCTACCTGGAACTCACCCGCGAAAAGGCCCGGAACCGTCCAGACGATCCGAAGGCCTGGCACGATTACGCGGAACAGGCGCTGGTGTGCGGCGACACCGCCGCGGCGGAATCGGCCAGCCGCCGCGCCCTGGAACTCGCGCCGCTGCATCTGGGCGCCGCGACCACCCTGGCCAACATCCTGTTGAACCGGGGCGCCCTGGACGACGCGGAAGCCCTGCTGCTTCGTCTCGAAAGCGCCGGGCTGAGTCTTCCGCACGTGGTGACGGCGCTGGGGGCGATTGCCTGCCGCCAGGGCCGGCTGGACGAGGCGCGCCGACGGCTCGAGACCGTGCTTGCTGCCGTGCCCGGCGCCGTGATGGCCCGGCTGTACCTCGCGCGAACCTGCGACCGGCTCGGTGAGTTCCGCGCCGCGCGCGCCCATCTCGAACAGGGCTGCGCCATCACGCCGGCCATTGACGAACTGCGCCGCCGGCTGGAGGCCCACCGCCTGCGCGACGCGGGCGAACAGGCATTTGCCGCGGGCGACCTCGCGCGGGCGGCGAAGGCCCTGGTAGCGGCCGTGAAACTGGACCCCGACGACCCGCTGATTCACAACGGCCTGGGGGTCGTATCGCACGCGCTCGGACAGTCCGGGCGTGCACGGACCAGCTTTGAACGCGCGCTGAAGCTCGCTCCCGGCATGCCCGACGCCCTCGACAACCTCCGTGCGCTGCAGCGGGACGCCCGGCCGGCCGGCCCCGATAGCGTCAAATTCGAGTAGACCGCCGCGGGTTTCGTTCGCCCCGCCCCGCACGCCTGGCTGTTACGAGGCAAGCCCCATCAGACGCTCCGCGATGTCGAAGGCGGCGCGGGGACGTGCGATCCGGCGCGCGGCCTCCTGCATGTCCGCCAGCCGTTTGGGGTCGTCCAGCAGGGCCTTGACCTTAAAGAGCATCTGGGCCGGCGTGCGCGCCCAGAGGCCCGCGCCGTGTTCGAGCAGATAGATCGCGTTGCGCTCCTCCTGGCCGGGGATGGGGTTGAAGACGAGCATGGGCAATCCCATGGCGAGGCATTCGCTTGTGGTGAGCCCTCCGCTCTTCGATACGGCAAGGTCGCTTGCCGCCATGAGTTCGTGCATGTTGTCGACAAAACCGAACGGTTTCACGCGGCCCTTGTAGGCCCGGGCGAGTTTCTTGAGCCGTTTCTCGAGTTCGGCGTTCCTGCCGGCCACGGCCAGGAACTGAGCCTCGGGCAGGTGCCCGGCCAGCAGTTTCACCGCGTCATCGGCGCTCATCATGCCGAATCCTCCCGCGGCCACGAGTACCGTGCGCTGGGCGGGGTTCAGGCCCAGGGTCTGGCGCATAGTTTCGCGCGGCGGATACTCCCGGGCGAACTCGGGAAGAATGGGGATGCCCGAGACCTCGACGGATGCCGTGCCGATGCCCTTTTCGCGCAGGGCGTGGGCCATCTCGCTCGACGCGACAAAGTAGCCGGTAACGCCCTCCTGGATCCACATCGAATGGATGTCGTAATCCGTCAGGATGGTGTAGACCGGCGCCCGGAGCTTGCCTTTTGCACGCTGCGCCCCCAGGACCTCCGCCGGAAGGAAATGCGTGCAGGCGATGACGTCCGGCTTGAAATTCTCGACAAACATGAGCAGGTGCTTGGTGTTCAGGCGCGACCACAGCGTGGCGAGTTTCTTGGCATTGCTGTCAGCCGGTTTCGTCTCGAGGCTCTCGTAGATCCGCTCCCACACGGACGGCAGATTGCGGACGAGCGTCTCGTAGCCCTCGGTGTAGCCTTTGCGAAAGGCCGCGTTGGTGTATTCGAGGGCGTCCGCGCTGACCACCTCGACATTGGGAAACCGTTCGCGGATGGCATGGGTGACGGCCTGGGCGGCCCGCAGATGGCCCGCCCCTGCCTTGACGGAAAGCACCAGAATGCGATCGACTCCCATTGCAGACTCCTTTCGGGTTGCATACACGGCCCGGCGCCGTGCCAGATCGCCAGCTTATCACGGATTGTCTTTTTTGCCGAACCGGCGTCCGGCCTTCCCCGGTGCGGCGCCCCCGATCGACGAGTCGTCCCGTCTGCCTTATCCACCCCGTCCACCGGGTACCGCGAGCCTTCTGCCTTCTGCAAACCGGCTTCGGCGGCTGCATCGTAGACCGGCGTTGGATAACGGTCCGTCTATGCACTAGGATGAGACCTCTGGAAATCTCCCCGCGGGAGGCCGGCGCCCATTTCGGCCAGGGGACTCAAGACTATGGAGGGTTGAAACATGCGAGAAAACCGCGTTCTGTTCTGCGCGATGCTGTTTGTTCTGGCGGCGCTGACTGCCGCCGCCCAGCCGGAAGCCGTGGTGCGCGCGCTGCCGTCGACAGTGCGGGTGCGCCCCGGCGACGCGGTCGAGGGTTCGCCGGACGCCGCGATTGCCGCCGCGAAGAACGAGGTCGAGTCCTTTCAGGTCGCCGTCACCGCGCGAAACGGGATGCTTGAGGACGTGCGGGTGGAGGCCGGCCCCTTAACATACGGCGACTACACGATCCCCCCGTCCAGTGTGCGGCTGTATCGCGAGGAATGCGTGCCGCTCCGGCGGGTGGGTTCCCGGGCGGTGGAGGGGCCGGGGCTGGTGCCGGACCCGCTGGTGCCGCTGGCCGACCCCTATTCCGGCGACGCGCTTGGAAAAGTGCGGTGGAACGGCGACGAAGGCAAACTGCTGCCGGGACGTTTCGGCGGCAGCCCGTTTGATGTGTGGCCAGGCCAGAATCAGGTGATTTGGGTAGACGTGGCGGTGCCGAAAGACGCGCCGGCCGGACAGTACGCGGGCGTGGTGCGGGTGGCGCCGAAGGATACGGCCGCCGTCGAGCTGCCGGTGACCCTGACGGTCTGGGATTTCGCGCTGCCGGACGGGCCGACCCACGAAAACCATTTCGGCGGGGTGGACCGCATTCACACCTATCTCGGGCTGGCGCGCGATTCGGAGGAGTTTCATCGCATCGAGGAGCGGTACGAAGCCCTGCTGGCGGAACACCGCATCAACCCCGCGTTCCCGCGCCGTCTCTGGCCGGCCATCCAGGAAGACGGCACAGCCGATTTCTCCGGGGTGGATGCCGGCATCTCGGCGTTCGTGGAACGGTTCCACGTGACGAACCTCGAGATTCCGCGCGCGCCGTTCGGCGACGTTCTCGGCGCGGACCGCGAGAAAGCCAAGAACTTCATGCGGTCGTGGTATGCCTATCTCGACAGCAAGGGATGGGCCGGCCGGTCCTACCATTACATGCTCGACGAACCCAACACGCCGGAACAATACGAGACGGTGCGCAAGCTGGGGGCGCTGGTAAGCGAGGCCGAGCCGCGCATCCGCCGCCTGGTGGTGGAACAGCCGTATACCCAGGACCCCGCCTGGGGCGCGCTTGACGATGCGATCGACATCTGGTGCCCCCTGTTCGGGTTCATACACGAACCGAGCGTCGCGGCAAAACAGGCGCAGGGCGACGCGGTGTGGAGTTACACGGCCCTGGTTCAGCGCGCCCCGGCGTATCACCCCGGGTACGAGCAGGTCAAAGACGACCATCCTCCGTACTGGCAGATCCATTTCCCGCTCGTGAGCTACCGTATCGCGCCGTGGCTGAACCGGCGTTACGGCGTCACCGGCCTGCTCTACTGGTCCACGTGCTACTGGGGCAGTCCGGACCGCAATCCGTGGGACGAACCGGGGTTTCGCGGATACTGGAACGGCGAAGGCGCGCTGCTGTATCCCGGCAACGAGGCGGGCATCGAGGGGCCCGTCGGGTCCCTGCGGCTCAAGAGCCTCCGCGACGGCATGGAGGATTACGAGTACTTCGCGCTCCTGGAGCAGCGCGGCGGCGCCGACGTGGTGGATGCCCTTGTCCGAGAGGCGGTCCCGACGTGGGGCACGTGGAATCAGGATCCCGGCGCCCTGCCGCGCCTGCGTGAACGCCTCGCCGAAGCGATCGTAGCGCGCGCACCGTAAGCGTGTTCTGGCCACAATCGGATACGTGCACGACAACGCGCTGGAGTCTTCCGCGGTCGCAGGCAGCTTCGGTCAACGGCCGTTCGATTCGGAGTAAATGCCCCGGGAATCGCACCCGTGCGGGGGCCGTTTACATCTGATCCAGCCGGATGCAGGCGGCCTGATGCCCGTCGCCGCAGGATTCGAGCGGCGGCACGGTCTCGGCGCAGCGGGGTTGCGCCCAGGGACAGCGGGGATGGAACGGGCAGCCGGACGGCGGGTTCAGGGGCGAAGCGGGTTCGTCGTGCAGGGCCACGCGCTGGCGGGTCTTTTCCCTGACCGGATCCGGCACGGGGATCGCGCTGATCAGCGCCCGGGTGTACGGGTGGCGCGGACGATGAAAGACCTCGCCCGCGGGCCCCAGCTCCACGAGCCGCCCCAGATACATCACGGCGATCCGGTGCGAGAGGTAATGCACCACCGAGAGGTCGTGCGCGATAAAGAGCAGGGTGAGGCCCATCTGCTCGCGCAGCCGCGCGATCAGATTGAGGATCTGCGCCTGCACCGACACGTCCAGCGCGGACACGGGCTCGTCGGCGATGACCAGTTTGGGTTCGAGTGCCAGCGCGCGGGCGATGGCGATGCGCTGCCGCTGGCCTCCCGAGAACTCGTGCGGGTATTTGCGCATGAACCGCGGCGCCAGCCCCACCAGCTCCATCAGGTCCGAAACGCGCCGGAGCACGTCGCGCCCGTCCGCGAGACCGTGCACGCGCAACGGCTCGGCCAGCGCATCGAACACCGTCATGCGCGGATTCAGCGACGCATACGGGTCCTGAAAGATCAGTTGGAGTCGGGGCCGGATGGCCCGAAACGCCGGTTCGCGCAAGGCGCTGATCTCGCGCCCTTCAAACCCCACCGTGCCCCCGGTGCACGGCACGAGGCGCACCACCGCGCGCGCCAGCGTCGATTTGCCGCAGCCCGATTCGCCCACGAGACCGACGGTTTCGCCCGGCGCCACATCGAGGCTCACTCCGTCAACGGCCCGAACCGTTCCGAGCAACCGCCGCCGGACCAGGCCCGCGTATACCGGGAAATGGACCCGGAGCTCGCGCAGTTCGAGCAGGGGCCGCGTCATAATTCACCGTCCTGCACGCGGAAACATGCGGTGGCGCGGCCCGGGACAAGCTCTCGCAGCGTGGGCGCGCCCCGGGTGCAGCGGTCGGTGGCGCTGGCGCACCGCGGCGCGAACGGGCAGCCCGCAATGGGCGCGATGAGGTCCGGAGGCAGGCCGGGGATCGTGTGAAGCGGCTCGCCTTTCACGTGCGTCGACGGCAACGATTGGAGCAGCGCCTCGGTGTACGGGTGCCGGGGCTGCGCGAACAGCGCTTCCGTGGCAGCCGATTCCATGACCTGCCCGGCATACATCACGTAGATTCGCCGGCACACGCGCGCAACCACCCCGAGATCGTGCGTGATCAGGATGACCGCCATGCCCAGCTCCCGTTGCAGGCGGGCGAGAAGCTCGAGGATCTGCGCCTGAATGGTGACGTCCAGGGCGGTCGTCGGTTCATCGGCGATGAGCAGGTGGGGCCGGGTGATCAGCGCCATCGCGATCATCACGCGCTGGCGCATCCCGCCGGAAAACTCGTGCGGCCACGCGCTCAGATTCCTCGCGCCGTCCTGGATGCCCACCAGCCGGAGCATCTCCTCCGCGCGCGTGCGCGCTTCGCGGCGCGAGAGCCCCCGATGCACCTGCAACGGTTCCATGAGCTGGTCGCCCACGCGCATGAAGGGATTCAGCGCCGTCATGGGGTCCTGGAAGATCATCGAGATCGCCCGGCCGCGGATGCTTCGCAGCGTCTTGGGGCCGCAGGCCAGCAGGTCCACGCCGTCAAACAGGGCTGTGCCGTTTTCGATGCGCCCCGGCGGCGCCGGGATGAGCCCCAGCAGCGACAGGCTGGCCACGGTCTTGCCCGAACCCGATTCGCCCACGATGCCGATGGTCTCGCCCGGCTCGACGCGAAACGACACCCCGTTCACCGCGCGCACAACGCCTTCGCGCGTGTGAAAATGCGTCGTCAGCTCGTGTACGTCCAGCAGCGGCATATCAGTCCTTCGAGGCCCGTACGTCCAGCGCGTCGCGGAGCCCGTCGCCCAGGAAATTGAGGGAAAACAGCGTGATCGACAGCGCCAGGCTGGGGAAGATCAGCATCCAGGGGCGGTTCTCCATGGTCTGCACGCCCTCATTGATGAGCAGCCCCCACGAACTCATCGGCGCCTGAACGCCCAGCCCCAGGTAGCTCAGAAACGCTTCCATCAGCATCACGCGCGGCACGGTCAGCGTCGCGTAGACGATGATGGGCCCGAGCGTGTTGGGAATCAGATGCCACAACAACACCCGGCGCCGCGGCAGTCCCATCACCGTCGTCGCTTCGATGAATTCCTTCTGCCGCAGCGACATCACCTGGCCGCGGACGATGCGCGCCATGGTCAGCCATTCCACCGCCCCGATGGCCATGAACAGCAGCACGATGTTGCGACCGAAATACACCGTCAGGATGATCACGAAAATCACGAACGGCAGCGAATACAGAATGTCTACAAACCGCATCATCAGCGCGTCGGTGCGGCCGCCCAGATACCCCGCAAACGCCCCGTAGAGCACGCCGACGCACAACGACACGCCCGTCGCGGCGAACCCCACCAGGAGCGAGATGCGGCCGCCGTACAGGACGCGCGTGAACAGGTCGCGGCCAAGCAGATCGGTGCCGAACCAGTGGGCGCTGTCCGGCGGAACCGCGCCCAGCGCCAGATCCTGTTCCTCGTAACCGTACGGCGCGATCCATGGCGTCAGCAGCGACACCACCAGCAACGCGAACAGCACCACCAGCCCCGCCACCGCGAGATGGTTTCTGCGCAAGCGCACCAGTGCGTCGCGCCAGAGCGACGCGCCCCGTTCGCCGGCGGCGGGCGGTGCGTCCTGTTCCGGCCGGTGTGCGTCACTCATAGCGCACCCTCGGATCCAGCCACGCCTGCGCAAGGTCCACGAGGAGGTTGAACAGCAGGATCAGCGCCGCGAAAAACAGCACCGTGCCCAGAATCATCGTGTAGTCGCGGTGCAGCGCCGCGCCGACGAACTCGCTGCCCAGTCCCGGAATCTGAAAGATGTTCTCGACCACAAACGAGCCCGTGATCAGCCCCGCGGTCGCGGGCCCCAGGAACGCCACCACGGGCTGAATGCCGCCGCGCAATGCGTGACGCAGCACCACCCGCGCTTCCGACAACCCTTTTGCGCGTGCCGTGCGGATGAAATCCTGCGACAACACCTCGAGCATGCCGCCGCGGCTTAAACGCGCGATGTACGCCGCATACGGCACCCCAAGCGTGATCGCCGGAAGGATCTTGTCTTCGGGGTATTCCCAGCCCGATACCGGCAGCCAGCCCAGGTGGATCGACAGCGCCAGCACCAGCAACGGGCCCAGTACGAAATTCGGGATGCAGATGCCCGCCATCGCGAACGTCATCGGCACGTGGTCCGTCAGCGTGTTCGGCCGCAGCGACGCCGTAATCCCCGCGCACAGCCCCAGGACCAGCGCCACGGCGAGACCGTACAGCCCCAGTTCGAGCGACACCGGAAACCGGTAGGCGATCCACTCGCTCACCGTCCGGCTCGGTTTCTCGAACGACGGGCCGAGATCGCCGTGCAGCACGTCCCACAGGTACCGGAAATACTGCTCGTGAAGGGGCGCGTCGAGGCGATAGTAGGCCTCGAGATTCCGCAGCACCTCGTCGGACACATTGCGGTCCGCGTCGAACGGCCCCCCGGGCGCCAGACGAATCAGAAAAAACACAATCGTCGCGATAACGAAGAGCGTGGGCACAAACCCCAGCAACCGGCGAATGATGTATTTCAGCATGAACGATGCTTCCCGCCAACTTCAGGCACGCAGGGGATTATAGCAGGACGGGCCCATGCAGCTCAGGGCTGCCAGTGCGGGGGCAATTGCACGTAATGCGCGCCGCACGAATGGCCCTTGTGAGACGGGTCGTTTGTGGCCCCTGCCTCGAAGATTCGGTTTCTGCACGCTAAGAATCCTCCCCCAGAACGCCTTCCGGCATTCCAGCCCCTCCGAGGGAGATGCGCGACAGCGTTGAGGTGGCATGCGCATCATGCGCATGATTTTCGCTCTGGGCCGGGGCTTTTGAACATGACCGTCCCGATTTTCATCGTCTACGGGTGAGCCGGCGGCCTCATGGCTCGCTGTCCCCCCGTCTCCCCTGCGAAAGCAGGGGTCCAGTTCCCCGTGCGGCTGCACAACAACGCACGCCGCAAGCGCCTGCAGGCCCACTGGATTCCTGCTTGCGCGGAAAGACGTTGATAAACACCGTTTCCGGCGGACATCAACATCTTCTTCTGGCGAATTAGCGCGCATTTCTCGCCGGCTCGCGCGTGCCTGGATTGGAAAGAGATGTGCTGACTTGGGGTACGAAGAGAGCACCTGTTCTTCCGGAGAACTGACGGTTTCCGTCTGGTTTTAGTGCGATTGCTCAGGGCTGCCAGTCCAGGGGCATGCGGAATTCCGGATGTCCCTCGTATGTAGCGCGCAGGTCGTCCAGGGGTATCATGGGGTCGGCGGTCATGCGGGCGACGTCTTTGATGAGCGGTTCCAGCTCGGTGTTTTCAGAGCCCATTAGCGCGTTGCTGTCCCAGGGCAATACTTCGAGCTTATTGAGGGCCATAAGGTCACGGATGACGTTGCCGCGAACAAACCAGAGACCCCTGAGCTCGCCGATACCGCAGCGGTTCGCATCGATTTCGCCGGCGAGGGCCTTCAGATAGGCCTCACCGGCATACAGGAACTTCCCCGTGGGAAGGTCGGCGGGGTCGAAATCGATGGCGAAGAGGCCTTTCTGGACATCATCAACCTGCACATCGACCTGGACCCACCGGCCCTCGTCCCTGTGCCAATACTCGCAAATCCAGTGATCCCCCATGAAGCCCGGCGTGAAATAGGTGTCGAAGCCGTTGCGGACGCGCGCGGGGACACCCTGATACCGCAGAAACGAGCACAACAACACGGCGTAGTCGCGGCATGTGCCGACGACCCGTTCTGCGGGGGGGCGCGCAACGGTGATTGGCGCGTCGTTCAGGGCAAGCGCGCGGGTCAAGCGCTTCTCGACGGTCCGGAGGTTTGCCTCCTCTTGCCGCCGCTCATCGGAAGGCGTCACGTCATAACGCGGGGCAAGATAGATATGCAAGGTCAGCCCTTGGGCCACGGCGCACAGACCGGGAATGTCGTGCGGCAGGCCTTCGTAGAGGCACGCATGCCGGCCGGGGTCCGTGACGATACTCTGGGTGGCGTAGAAGCGCAGGGTTTCGCAGGAATTCTCGGCAACCATGGTGTCTCCGTCGTTTTGGGTGCTCCCCTTCGAGAGACTCCCGCATGCCCCGGCCAGGAGCGGTAAGAGCATGACCAATCCCCAGGGTGCCAGCCGCTTTCGTGCTGCGAACATACGCCCTTCCTCGACGTGCTTTCACTCTAACACTCATGGGACCATCCGGCAAGACCCGCCTATGGGCAAGGAGCTGGACCACGCCATCATCAGGAGAGGACCAGGCCCTCCGGAGCCCGTTTCGCGCGCCTCACCGGGAATCGTACTCGCGCAACTCCAGGTTGACGGTCTGGGTTTCGCCGTCGCGAAGGGTGACGAATGCGCGGTCCGATGACACCCGCTCGTTGGTCAATCCGATGGCCACAACGGTGTAGCGGCCGGGTTCGAGGGCTTGAACGGCGTACTCGCCGGCAGGGTTCTCCTTGCCCGAGCCGAAGATTCCGCCCGAGACCACGGTCAACGCCGCCATGCCGGCCAGTTCGCGCTCGTCCGTCGCAACTCCCATGACAATATCGTAGCCCGTCATGGAAGACTCCCCCTCGAATACCAGGAGGCCCACAATGTCAAAGTCCTTGCGAGAGACTACGTTCCCCGCCACGCCGCACGGAGCGCTGATCGTGATGTCGCGGACCACGTTCGCGCCGGGTGGAATGGCGACCTTTTGATGGGCCAAACGAAAGAACAGCTCGGATTCGCTGCCTGCCATGACGGTGAGCATGCCGTCTCCGGGAAGGACGCTCTCTATCCGGTAATACGCTTCCCCCGTGCCGTCGCATTCGGCGTCCACGCTGTATTGCACAGCCCCCTGCCCGGTCTCGAGCGCCAGCACTACCTCCGCGTCCTCCAGGGCCACCGATTCGACCCGTATCCGCCCTTCGAGCGTTGCGGCGGGCCGTTCCAACGCGAAATCGACGGGAGTCACCTCGCCCTCCACGAGTTCGGCGGTTTGGGCGATGTCGACGCCGTTGCCGCCCCAGGCCTTGGCATCTACCCGTGCCTCGACGTGGGCCAGGCCGGGCGGCAAGCCGCGCAGTTCGTACGTGCCGTCGGCGGCGGTGTGTCTGCCGTTTTCGTCCAGCGCTTTCTGACCCTTGAAGAAGGCCACCACGTGGCATTTCTCGAGGGGTTCACCGTCGAGCGTGACGTGGCCGCGGACGGTGGCTGTCCCGCGCAGGACGATACGGAGAAGCTCACGGGACGGCGTGTCGGGGTCAATGTCGATGTACGCGGGCGCATAGTCGGAGTGCCAGGCAATGATATGCACCCATGGGACCTCGACCGGATCGAGACGAAAGTGGCCGTCGGGGCCGGTTTGTGTCTCCGCTTTGCCGGGCACGTCATCCGCCCAGGACATGCGATCCTTCAGAACATACGCACCGGCGACGGGTTCGCCGCCGGTATTCACGACAACGCCCTCGAGGCCGTCGCGTGACGGTTCGAGAGCAACCAGGACACGATGCGGCGTGTTTGCGAGTTCCTGGGCGGATATCGCGATGGTCTGCTCGTCGTAACCTTCTTGCCAGACGCGCAGCACGCCGGGGACGGCCTCGAGAAGAGAGATGGCAATTTTCCCGGCCGGATCCTGCGCCCTGGCGCCGAATCCACCTTTTCCCGCAGTTCCCGCGGCTGATCGTGGCGCATCCGCGGTGTGCCGGAAGTTGACGAAATAGCACGGGAGGGGTTCCCGGGTGTCGCTGCGGACAGCCTCCACCTCGAGGGAGGCCCGTATCGACAGGGCGAAGTCCGCGCTGTCTGTCCCGGCCAGAACGAGCGGGTTCTGTTCGCTGAAATACGCAGGGTGGGTTGCGGTCAAGGCAAAAATGCGGTCGGGAAGATGGTCGATGCGGTAGCGGCCTTCGCGGTCGGACCGGGCCTCCCTGCCATCCTCGCCAGCGCAGGCAACGACAGCGCCCCGGACCGGGTTGCCGAAGGTATCGCGAACACAGCCCGAGATGGACAGGCCGGCCGCGTTGTCTGGCGCGCTGCGTTCCGGCGGCATCCCGGCGGGAGGAGGCGGCGCGTCGTCGCGGGGCTTCGGAGAGTCATCGGGAGAGAGCGGCATCCCGGTTCCGCCGGCCTGAACCGGTTGCGTGGCGCGGGGCACGGGGCTTTCGACCTGCCACCATATCCGGAGTGTCACGATGACAGCTATCGCAACGATAACCGCCGCCGCCACATTCATGAAATGACGCCGTTGCGTCATGTCCATCCCCTCTCCCGGACGTCCCGCGCAGAGCCAACCCTACGAGCCATGAATCCCGGCATGGGCATGACGGTTCCATGCGGCATGCACAGCAGGGCCATGGTATTCCGCGGACCGCGTGATGGCAACAGGAGGGGGCGCTGTACTCGAGCGGGGCGTCACGGCCGGTCTGTCGCTGTGAATGAAAACCCGGGACAGACCCCACGGTTTTGTTTCGCAAAGGCCTCGAAAACTCGGGTTGGTTCGGTGCGGGACCGGCGCCCGCGCACCCCGGGCTCGCCGAGCGCCAGCCTGGCCGGCGTGCCGGCCCGTGCGCCTCAGGCGCCCGGCGCTACCGGGCCTGTTCCGTCGGCGGTTCCACGTACAGCGTCTTCCACGAGATGTACCCGAGATGGTTGGGCTGCCAGTTCTTTACGTCGGGCGACAGGAGATACGGCCGCGTATAGAAGTACACGGGGATGATCGGCGCATCCGCGAGCAGGATGTCCTCCGCCTGCTGGTACGTGGCCAGGCGGCCGGTCTTATACATGATCGAAGCGCCCTTTCGCACCAGCCGGTCATAGTGTTCCGACGCATACCCCGTCCGGTTGTTGCCGTTGCCGCTCAGGAAACACTCGAGAAAATTGTACGGATCGCTGTAATCGCCGATCCATCCCGACCGGGCGATGTCGTAATTCAGCGTGTTCATCGAGTTGAGGTACACCTTCCAGTCCTGGTTGAGCAATTGCACCTCGACCCCCAGCGCCTGGTTCCACATCTGCTGCACCGCCTCCGCAATGCGCTTGTGGTCGTCGCTCGTGTTGTAGAGCAACTCCACCTTCGGGAACCCTTTGCCGCCGGGGTAGCCGGCCTCGGCCAGCAGCCGCCGCGCCTGCTCCACGTCGTACGGCATGCGCGCGTTGCTCGTGTATCCCCCCGTGCCCGGCGGCACGTAATGCGCCGCGGGCTGACGCCCTGCGTCCACCACCTGCGCAACCAGCGTGTCCCGGTCCAGGCTCAATGCAAACGCCCGCCGCACCCGCGCGTCGTCAAACGGCGGTTTCGTCGTGTTCATGCGGTAGTAGTACGTCCCGAGATACGGGTCGATGTGAAGAAACGGAAATTGCTCCTGTTGATACATCTCGATCTTGGGCAGGGGCACGTTTTCCGTGAGATGCAGCCCCCCCGTGCGGAACGTGCGGTCCTCGGTCATGGGGTCCTTGATCGGATAAAACGCGATGGCCTGCAGGCGCACGGCGGCCGCATTCCAGTAATGCGGGTTCTTCTCCACCCGGATCACCTTGTCGGGTTCCCACTGCGCCAGTTTGAACGCGCCGTTGGACACCATGTGTTCGGGCTGCGTCCATTTGGTGTCCCGCGCCGTCATGCCCCCGAGCGCCTCAATCACCTTGCGCGGCACCGGATACCACGTGTAATGGACGTGCAGCGACAGAAAGTACGGCGTGGGCTGTTCGAGCCGCACCTCGATGGTGGAATCGTCGAGCGCCTTCACGCCCACCTGCGAGAAATCTTTGATCTCGCCCGTGTTGAACGCGCGCGCGTTCACCACGCAATGCAGCATCGACGCATACTCGCTCGCCAGCGTGGGCGTCAATATCCGCTCCCACGCATACAGGAAATCCTGCGCCGTCACCGGTTGCCCGTTGGACCATCGGGCGTCTTTGCGGAGATAGAAGGTGTACACCAGCCCGTCGGGCGACACCGTCCACCGCTCCGCCGCGCCCGGGATCGGCTCCAGCGTCGCCGGATCGAGATCGACCAGCCCCTCGAACAGCGCCGACAACAGGCGGTGTTCGGGCACGCCCGACACCAGGTGCGGATCGAGTTCCTGCGGTTCCGCGCCGTTGCCGACCAGCAACACGCCCTCGACCGACGCCTTGCCGGCGCGGGTCTCTCTGGCCCCGCACCCGGCAACGCTCACGACCGCCGCAACACACACCACAAGCGCCGCAACGCGCTGCCAATCTGACCTGGGACGGATCATCGAGACGTCTCCTCCGATTCCTGTGGCGCGGCACGTACCGTTTGTGCCCGGGGATTCGCTACGGCTTCAACGGTACCAGTTCGATCTTGCGGAAAAAGATCTCCGCGGCTTCGGACTGCACCTGGATTTTCCCGCGGCGGGGTTTCACGTTCTGCGCATGGTTCACTTCCACGCCGTTCAGAATGATCGTGATCTCGTCGCCTTTCACGATGCATTCCATGCGGTTCCATTCGCCGACGGGTTTCTCGACGTCCTTCGCCCCGCGAAACCCTTTCACGTCTTTCCATTCGGGATCGCGGCCCCACCAGTTCACGCGCCCGCCGTGGATGGTCGCCAGCTCGCCGCCCGGCTGATACACATGACAATCCGCGACCTTTTCCGGCGCAACAGGACACGTGATCGCGAAGTTCTCGGTGTCGTCGCCCACCACGATGAAATCGCCGGTGCCGCCCTCGATGATCTGGCACTCGATCGAGCGCATCCACACGTTGCCGTAGGCGCCGTCTTCCCCGACCGAATGCACCAGGATGCCGCAGTCGCGCGCGCGGTCCTCGCGCGGCGCAAACGCGCGCTCACCCCATTTGAACTCGGCGATCAGGCGGTAGTTCTCGTACTCTTCCTTCGTCGTGATGCAGCCCCACTCCTCGCCCGAGATCCGAAGAATTCCGTCCTGCACCGTGAATACCTGCTTCGGGTCGGAATCCCGGCCTCGATCGCGGATATACGTATAGAAATGATCCGTGATGTTGCCGCACAGCAACTGAATGGGCGCCGGGGTCTCGGCCGCGGGCGCCGCCGCGGCCCCGCCCGTAACAACAAGAGCAATCGTGATGAAGGTCATGGTTCCGTACTCCGTGTCTGGGTTTCATTCGGTTCATTGTGACACAAAGCCCCCTCCGACTGGTAGAGACACGCCGGCGCCCAATCCCGGGCCCGATTCTTCCCCCCCGTCTTCTGGTTCGAACGGGGACACGTAGTCGCGCCGCAGACGGCGCTTGGAACATGTCCCCGTTCGCGGCCAAGGGTGGATTCTTTCCCCGTCTTGTGTCCCCCGCTGGCGGGGGTGGCCACGCGGGTCCGCGTGGCCGGGGGTGGATTGGTTATGTTTCAAATTCCAAGGGTTCAGTGGCCTCTGTGGCCACCTTGCCCCGCAAAAGACGCCAGGCGTCAGGCCGGACGCCGCGTCAGCAGCGCGCCGAGGGGACACACGTCGCATTTTGGCGTGCGGCGGCAGAAATCCTTGCCCGTATAGACGATCAGCCCGTGGTATTCCCTGAACAGGCGCAGATCCGGTTCCAGGTGCTTTTCGAACAGCGCCCGCAACGGTTCGTACGCGATGTCCGGAGCGCAGAGACCGTGACGGCTGAAAATGCGCCGGGTATAGGCGTCCACCACGAACACGGGTTTCTCGCACGCATACAGGAGGATATCATCGGCGGTTTCCGGGCCTATCCCATCGACGGCCAGCAGTTCCGGCCGCAAGGCCTCCAGCGGCCGCGCGGCCAGGCGTTTCATGCTGCCCTGGTACCGTTCCACGAGATAACGGCAAAAACTCCGCAGACGGCGCGCTTTGACCCGGAAATAGCCCGACGGGCGCAGCGCAGCCTCAAGAACCCCGTCCCCGCAGGCGAGGATCTTGCGCGGACCGAGCAGGTTTTCCCGTTTCAGGTTTGCGATCGCCCGTTCGACGTTCCCCCAGTTCGTGTTCTGGGTGAGCACGGCGCCCACGGCAATCTCGAACGGCGTATCGCCCGGCCACCAGTCCGTGGGACCGTAATGCCGGCTTAACCGTTCGTATATCTCGATCAGGGCAGTCTTCGTATGCGGCATGGCCTCATCCAGCGATAAATGGCTTCAATCCCTCGCGGCGCAAATACTGACACATCCTCCCGCACGGCCTCAAAGTTCACCCGGCGCCCGCGGTTCGCCAGTGCTTTCCAGACGTGCGTCGGCGAGCCCCCCCCGGACTGGCGGTTTTGACGTGAACTGGTTTTTTCCCGCCGCTTGGCTTAGAATTCGGGCACCCGTTATCCAACACAGGAAAGGAACTGGACATGAAACGATCACGGCATCAACATACCACTCCCGGCGGAATGAACCGCCGCGATTTTGTTCGACTGGGCGCCGCCGCGGGCGTGGGCGCTGGCATGGTGGCCCTGGATCGCGCCGCCTTCGCCGCCGTCCCGGATGAGCTCGGCCCGGCGCCCGAAATGCCGTTTGCCGCGCCGCCCATCGAGAACGTCCGCATCGGCTATGTCGGCGTGGGCGGAATGGGCACCAGCCATGTCCGCAACCTGCTCGGTATTGAGGGCTGCCAGATCGTCGCGGTATGCGACATCGTGGAGGAAAAGGTGGCCAACGTGCAGAAGATGGTCGAGGAAAAGGGGTTCCCCAAGCCGACGGGGTATTCGCGCGGCGAACGCGATTTCGAGCGCCTGTGCGCTGAGGAAGACCTGGACCTCGTGTATACCGCCACGCCCTGGGCCTGGCACGTGCCCGTCTGCATGGCCGCCATGGAAAACGGCAAACACGCCGCCACCGAAGTCCCCGCCGCCTACACCCTCGAGGACTGCTGGAAACTGGTCGAGGGCGCCGAAAAGTACAAAAAGCACTGCGTCATGATGGAAAACTGCTGCTACGGCCGCGCCGAAATGCAGATTCTCCTCATGGTCCGCCAGGGCATCTTCGGCGAGATGGTCCACGGCGAAGGCGGTTACCTGCACGACCTGCGCGAGCTCAAATTCGCGAACGCGGGCGAGGGCCTGTGGCGGCGCACACCCACCATCGAGCGCAACGGCAACCTCTATCCCACCCACGGGCTCGGTCCGATCGCCCAGTGCATGAACATCAACCGCGGCGACAAGTTCGATTATATGGTCTCGATGAGCTCCCAGGCGCTTGGCATGGAACGATTCGCCGACGACCACTTCCCGGAAGGCGATCCGCGCCGCGATGAGAAGTTCAGCAACGGCGACTACAACACCAGCCTGATCAAGACCGCCATCGGCCGCACGATCATGGTGCAGCACAACTGCGATTCGCCCCGCCCCTACAGCCGCATCAACATGCTTCAAGGCACCCGCGCCATCACCCAGGGCTACCCGGATCGCATCTACGTCGAAGGCCGCAGCCCCGCCCACACGTGGGAAGAACTCGAAAAGTACCGCGAGGAATTCGACCATCCGCTCTGGAAGCAGCTCGGCCCCGACGCCGGCGGCGCGGGCCACGGCGGCATGGATTACATGGAGGACTACCGGCTCATCAAGTGCCTGCGCGAGGGATTGCCGCTCGATATGGACGTGTACGACGCCGCCGCATGGAGCGCCGTGGGCCCCTTGAGCGAACTGTCCGTCGCCAACCGCGCCGAAACGGTCGATTTCCCCGACTTCACCCGGGGGCGGTGGCAGACCTGGCAGCCGCTGGGCATCGTCGAGGCCTAGGCGCCGGAACGACCAACCGCCCAGTCTCCGCGATGGTGAATCGGGCCTGTGGGACCGGAAAGTCCCACAGGCCTTTCTGTTTCTGCCGGCAGCGGCGCGTGCGTGGGCGAGGTGCGTCCCCCGGCAGGGGTCCGGTCAGGAGCCTGCCAGCGCCGCCGGGGCGGCGTCGCGCCAGCACCCCTGGCGGGTGGGGCGTTCAAGGTTGCGGCGCAGGCGTTCCAGAAAGTCCGAGCGGGGGATCTCGCGCGCGCCGAGACTCAGGAGATGCTCGTTGGTCACCTGGCAATCAATAAACTCAAACGCCCACGCGCGGCACAGATCGACCAGCGCCGACAGCGCCATCTTCGACGCGTCGGTCATGTGTGCAAACATGGATTCGCCGAAAAAGCACGACCCGAGCGAAATGCCGTAAAGACCGCCCGCCAGCGCGCCGTCGTGCCAGCACTCGACGGAATGCGCGTAGCCCAGGCGGTGCAGCCGGGTGTACGCGCTTCGCATGGCCCGGGTGATCCACGTCCCCTCGCCATAGCTTCGCGGCGCCCGGGCGCACGCCGCGATCACCGCCGTGAAGGCCGTGTCAAAACGGACCTCGAATATCCCCCGCTTGCCCGTCTTCCGCAGGCTCCGCGACCGGTGAAACTCGCCGGGAAACAGCACCAACCGCGGATCCGGAGACCACCAGAGGATGGGCTGGCCGTCCGAGTACCACGGGAAGATCCCCGCGCGGTACGCCTCCAGGAGCCGTTCGGGCCGCAGATCGCCGCCCACGGCCAACAGGCCGTCTTCCTCCGCCAACTGCGGCGGCGGAAACACGGGCTCGCCCGTCAATGCGAAGATCGGCATGGATGGTCCAGTCCAGGGGGTTACGCGTCTTCAAATACGAAGGCGAGCGCGTCTTGTTCGATGGTTACACGCACGCGGCCGCCCTTCTCGAGTTTCCCGAACAGCAGCTCGTCGGTGAGCCGGTCCTTGACTTCGACCTGAATGAGCCGTTTGAGCGGGCGCGCGCCGAACTTGGGATCGTAGCCATGGTTGGCGAGCCAGGTGCGCGCCTCGTCCGTCAGCCCGAGCACCACCTTCTGCGCCGCGAGCCGGGCCTGCAATTCCCCGATGAACTTGTCCACCACCCGCTCGATGACCTCCTGCGGCAATGCGTTGAACGACACGATGGCGTCCAGACGGTTCCGGAACTCGGGGCTGAACGTCTTTTCGACGGCCCGCATCGCCTTGCCCTGGCCGCTCTCGGCTTCGCGATCGCCGAAACCCATGGTCCGCGCCGCCATGTCGCGCGCGCCCACGTTCGAGGTCATCACGAGCACCACGTTACGGAAATCGGCGCGTTTGCCGTTGTTGTCGGTCAGGGTGGCGTGGTCCATCACCTGCAGCAGAATGTTGAAGATGTCGGGATGCGCCTTCTCGATCTCGTCCAGGAGCAACACGCCGTAGGGATGCTTGCGGATCTCGTCGGTCAGCAGGCCGCCCTGGTCGAACCCGACATACCCCGGCGGCGCGCCGATCAGCCGCGCAACGGCATGTTTCTCCATGTATTCGCTCATGTCGTAGCGCGCGAAATGCACCCCCATCGCCGCCGCGAGCTGGCGCGCCACCTCCGTCTTGCCCACGCCCGTCGGCCCGATGAACAGGAAACTGCCGATCGGGCTCTCCTCGTTGCCGAGCCCCGCCCGCGACCGTTTGATGGCCGTCGCCACCGCGTGAATCGCATCGTCCTGACCGAACACCGCGCGTCTCATCTCGCTCTCGAGCACCGCCAGGTGCTCGCGGTCCGACGACGACACGCTCCGCTGGGGGATCTTCGCGATGGCGGCGACAATGGCCTCGATATCGGACGGACGGATGGTCTTGCGCGCGCCTTTCGGCAGCAGCCGGACGCTCGCCCCCGCCTCGTCGATCACGTCAATGGCCTTGTCCGGCAGGCAGCGGTCGTTGATGTGTTTCGCCGACAGTTCGGCCGCCGCCCGGAGGGCCGAATCGGTGTAGGTAATGCCGTGGTGCCGTTCGTAATGCGTCTTCAGGCCCCGCAGAATCAGCACGGTCTCCTCGATCGTCGGTTCGGCGATCTCGATCTTCTGAAACCGCCGCGACAGCGCCCGGTCTTTCTCGAACGTCTGCTTGAATTCCTCGTAGGTCGTCGAGCCGATACAGCGCAGTTCGCCCGACGCCAGCACCGGTTTCAGCATGTTCGACGCGTCCATCGTGCTGTCGGTCGTGGACCCTGCCCCCACCACCGTGTGTATCTCGTCAATAAACAGGATGGCGTCCTTGCGCCGCACCAGTGCGCCGATCACCGCTTTCATCCGCTGCTCAAAATCTCCGCGAAACCGCGTCCCCGCCAGCATGGCCGCAAGGTCCAGCCGCAGGATCTCGATGTCCTGCAAGACCGCGGGGACCTTGCCGCCCACAATCTGCAGCGCCAGCCCCTCCGCGATGGCGGTCTTGCCCACGCCCGGTTCGCCCACAAAAACGGGGTTGTTCTTGCGGCGCCGGCACAAAACCTGCACCGTGCGGCGCAGCTCGGGTTCCCGCCCAATCAGGGGGTCGATCAACCCCTCCCGGGCCCGCTGGTTCAGATTCACCGTAAACGCTTCGAGCGGGTTGCGCGCCGGCCGGCCCCCGCCCGTTTCTTCCTCGTCCTCCCGCTCCCGGTCTTCGTGCTCCTCCTCGTACTCGTCGCCGGAGTCCGCGTCCCAGTCTTCCTTCGCGATGCCGTGCGAAATGTACGTCAGGATATCGAGCCGGGTGATGCCCTGTTTACTCAGGGCGTAGCTCGCGTCGGAATCGTCCTCTTCGAGGATGGCCGCAAGCAGGTCGCCCGCATCCAGTTCGCGTTTTCCCGAAAAATGCACGTGCGCCATGGCCCGTTGCATCACCCGTTCAAACGCCAGGGTCTGTTCGGGAAGGCTCTCGCCGTGGCCCGGCACTTTCTCGAGATCCCGGTCGAAAAACCGTTCGAGCTCGTGTTTGACGGCATCCGGATCGGCCCCGCATTTCCGCACCACCTCCCGCCCGTACGCATCGTCCATCAGGGAATACAGCAGATGCTCGACGCAGAAATACTCATGGCGGCGCCGGCGCGCTTCCTGCATGGCCGACGCCAATGCCCGTTCGACCGCCCTGCTGATCATGGTTCCGTTCACTCCTCTTCCATGGTGCACATCAGGGGATATCCCCGTGAGCGGGCCAGCTCGTGCACCGTGGCAATCTTGGCCTCGGCGATCTGGGCGGGATACACGCCGCATATCCCGACCCCGCCTTTGTGAATCCGCAGCATGATGCGCATGGCGTCGGTGTGGCGCATCCGGAACACCGATTGCAGCACCTCGACCACAAATTCCATGGTCGTATAGTCGTCGTTGTGCATCAGCACCCGGTACCGGCGCGGGACCTTCGTCTCCTCGCGCGGTTTGACGCCCACGCCTTCTTCTGTTCCGGGGATGTATTCCGGCACTGTTCCGTCACTGCTCCTTGGCCCGGCGCGGCGGCCCGGTCCCGTCCTGGTAAACACGCCGGACGCGCCAGTCTTCCCCCTATTCTACCCTGTTTGCCCGCCTGCGCGCAGCTCCGGCAGGGTCACGCACATTCGCGGTAGGGATGGCCCTTGCGGGCCACCCCCCGCACAGATCCCGGCGAGCGGCATTACCGCACCGGGCTCCTGCCTTGGGTTATGACGTTTTCAGTCGCACGTGGGGAT
>Ga0209510_1000873_pt1 | contig 37830 bp, 39 predicted proteins | sample BiotimSIPDNA_FD_185749 | JGI IMG/M metagenome (GOLD analysis project Ga0209510, IMG submission 185749) | Anaerobic biogas reactor microbial communites from Washington, USA - Biogas_R1 time_0 SIP DNA (SPAdes) (version 2) | ecosystem: Engineered > Bioreactor > Anaerobic > Unclassified | place...
AGGCAGTTATTATCGAAGTGGAACGATCCGACCGTGTCGATCTCCACCCTGAGCCGGCCGTCGCAGAGGGCCAGCCTTCCGATTTTCTTGAATGTCATCTCTCGATTCCTCCAGTGAGCGCTTCTCGGCTCACTATTATAGTATAGGGTGGCTGAGCATTTAAATGTATGTGTATTACACATACATTACACATACAATAGAGTTTATCCGTATGGGTATCGTATGTGATAGTAATGAGTAGCGAAGTTTTTGAGATCCGGATCAATGCGTACGGGATGGCCGATAAGAAGGTGACAAAGCACGGAAACAGCGCACACGTCTACCTGCCGGCCGAATGGGTGGGGAAGAAGGTGAAGGTTCTTCTCCTTGAGCCGGTCGAGGAAGAGTAAGGGGCGGCCGGGTCCCACATGGGCGAGCGCCCTCGCTCGAGTGCGCTTCGGAACATCGCCCTCTTTTCATTCGATGCCCGGTATCCCGGATGCCCTCGCCCCACTCGGCGTGGCCTCGCAGCGTGACGGCTATCTCCAAGTTTGCTCTGTAATGGAGGGGACCATAGATCCCATACACAGGCCGGAGGGATACTTGCCTATCCCTCCGGCCGGGCCTATCGCCACGGACTGCCCGCCCCCCGAGGGGGCGGGAGGAGGCGCGGAGCGCCGGGCGGTGGGGGTCGTTTGAGGGGTGGCTCAGGGCCACCCCTCCGTGCGATGAGCGTGGTGCGAAGCACGACGCGACGAGCACTTCCTAGCAGACGATGACCGGCGAGTTCCGAGCCGGTCATGGTCGTCAGAGGTCCCAGACTGGAAGAAAAGATCAGGCAGACGCCACGACCGGAGGGCGGCGAGGGGGCACGGAGTGCAGCGCCGGAGGCGCGACCCTCGCTGACCGGAGGAGTGTGGTCTGCCGGTTGAGGGTCCCGGTTACGGGCTATCGCCAGGGGCTGCCCCCTTCCAGGGAGGGGAAACGGCGTAATAATAGGAACGGGGTTTGAGCACCACCAAGTGCGAATGAGGAGTGACCGCAGGGAGCAGGCGAGGGTGGGACTCACTGTGGTGAAAGGACGATTGAAAAACCGAAGAAATTATATGGCGCATTTAAGCAGTGCCCTATTGCTGGTTGCCAAGTTACAAAGCACAATAATCATTTTAACCAGTAGGGTGCGATTTGACACCTTATGATTAAAAGAAGAGGATAAATGATGCTAGAACAATTTGTTGACCTCAGTAAACATCTTTTCAAAGCGATCAAGAGTTGATGATGCAAAAAAATCTTTGTCGACGCCCATTTTCAAGAGCATTTTAGCTGGGCGATAGTGGTTGAATCTCTCTACCCCAAGATGGCGTGAAATCTGATCTATAATTCTTCCATCAACGTTCTTGATGTCTTTAATATTTATATCGTCATATTCTTCAAATGCGGAATTAAATATTTTTAAATATTCAGTTTTTTCAAACATATCTTCGATTTCTGCTTTCCCGCCATTTATCGGGGTGAACTCGTCGAAGAATCGGATGTTTTTGCTTTTTATAATCTCATATCTAGTAAGATCTTCCATTTTTGCTTTACTTTTCGGATCAATGGCAGAATCTAGCATACATGCGATCTCTAGTTTATTCCCCCTAAGTAATGAAATGAATGTTGAAACCTTATCTAATCCACCTACGGGCACAATTGTGATCTCTTTTCTCAGGCCAGTCCTCCCATTTTCTTCAAGGAGATTTGACATGACCTCTAAGTACACCAGATCGGCTGGCCCCTCGACTAACAGATTTTTACTCGATATGAATAGATTCTGAGCAATATCATAGCCTAATGCTGCTTGAAGGGGGAACAAGGTATTTGGATCCTTTTCTTGAATAGAATCCGACACTTTTGAACCTTTCTCTGTCTCAACAATTGTTCTTACACGGTCTAAATGAAGAGTATCAACCATAAATGGGGAGTGGGTTGTGTATATGACTTGATATTCGCTTGATAAATCCTCAATGTATTCCAACAAGTTAGCTTGTGCAGCAGCGTGAAGGCTTAATCCTGGTTCATCTAAGAGCAAAATGTACTTAGAACCTCTGTCTTCCTGGATTTTACTGAACCATACTATGAAAGAGAAGAACCAATTAAATCCTTTACTTCGGTTTTTTAGAGGGAGAGATATCCAATAGTTTTGATTTTCTACCCTAACTTCTAGAAACAGCACTAGGGAGTTATTTATTAGCTGTTTGTCAATTTCAAATCTTATCCTTGAATTTTGATTAGTTTTCCAATATTTGAATAAAATATCTGTTATCTCGTTTGATGTAGCTTCGAGCTCAGCGATGTATGGCTCATATTCCGTGCTGTGCAAAATTTCATCTAAATTAACATCCGCTAATTCTAATAGTGATTTGACTGTCTTTGCGGACTCATCATTTAGACGGTTCGAACGGAGGTCTTGAAGGTTGATTCTAGAGGGAAGGGCATAATATTCACTATAGTATAGGAACTTTGGAATGTTGGGTTTGATCCACTTACGAACAATGTACTCTTCTAAGGGGTTCTCAAACTTGAGTGTATTTTGGAAGTACGTTACTAAACCCTTTAATTGTTCTCGCAGTTTTTCATCTTCTATTTGCGTGATTACCTGATTTAGGTCGTTACTATTTTTTACTCCAAGTAGTTTGTTCAAAACTTCGTCATTATCAGATAGAGAGCCAGATAACTTATTTGAGAAAAAATTTCTAAGACTAACAGATGTTCCCTCGAAAATCTCTGAATCGTCATATCGTTTGATATAAGTGAACTCTGTTGCTGAAAACAAATCGCATCCTAGATCAGCATTGATTTTAATGGTTAGTTCTTCAGAAATTATGTATCTACACTTGACAACTTCAGCAACTACTCCACTTTTGTCGTACTTTTTCTTCTCTTTTCTCGGGTAATCTAGGTTTTTATTGAATTTGAAAGAAGGATCACGTTGATCGAAATAGTTTGTCTTTGCAATCGCCTCAAGCAAAGCGCTCTTTCCAGCTTCATTCATCCCCACCAAGACCGTAACTTTAGGATCGATAGAAAACGTCTGTGTTTCACTAAAGCATTTGTATTTATCAATAGTTACTTCTTTAAGTCCTAACATCAGCACCCACTCTCTAATGATGCTATTCAAGATAGCAAGCCAAATAATTTGTTATTTATCTCGCTGCATCAGTTCTCGCCATAACATAAAAGACTTACAACTCTGCAATCATATCGACCACCGCTCCACTATCTATGCCTCTTGAGTGGAAGCCAGCAAAGTCAACTCCTGTGGGACAAACTGTAGTCGGCGGCAAAGATGCTTCGATCCTGCAAGAGCGTCAGGTTCTTGTTTGGCCGGTCTACTCCATGCAACCATCGTCGGCAATGGGGTTCAAACATCCTGAGCGAATGCAGGTGAAAGCGTGTGGGAAGGTGTGGCACGCCCTGCGGCCGATGTCTGGCGGCGGTAGTGCAGCAATAGGTTGGTGATGCGAAAATTCGACGGAAACTTAAATTTCAGCGAAAGCAGACAGTTATCAAGAGGCCTAGGGGAATGCGATCCCCCGCGCACAAATTTTTTCTCCTTTGGCGAGATATTACAGATCAGCAACACGGACAAAATTCAAATCGAAAGCAGAATCTACCCCCGATCGGGAAATCCCCTTAGCAGCATTTCTGTTCTGAGGTTCAAAGCCCTAAATCATTACTGTCGATCCGGTACTCGAACGCATCGCCCATATCCCTTGCATCCATAGCGGCTCCTACACGGCGCGACAGCTCATTCCATTTGATAAAGCCCGCGTATGCGGATAATTCCATCCAATGTGCACTTGACACAGGACTCATTACTGAAGAAAATAGCCGGTTAATCCGGGTAATGTAACGAATTTTCTGTAAAATTGAATTGGCCCTGGATCCAACCTAAATTTGCAGAAAGGAGAATCAGGGCCACGGCATTCCCGAAACTGTACGAGAAACGGATCCGAACCATGAACATGATGGAACGGGTCAACAAGGAACTCAAACGAAGAACCAAGGTTGTAGGCGGTTCCTGAATGAAGAATCCCCCCTCCGATTGGTCGGATCCATCCTGATGGACATTAACGTGGAGTTGGTTACCGGAAGAAGGTATTTGACCATGAAGAAGGACTGATCAGGCAAGGAGACAGAGCTCTGACAAATTACAGAAGATCTGAGACGTTACCCATTCAGATCTAAACCAACGTCTCGTGAAGAAGTGCATCCTGATACCACAACAACGAAGAGTAGACAAATACAGAGAGCTGCGAACTTTAGGATGCGTGATTTTTCAAGGGACATACCATCACCATATTGTATGATGAGTTGGATCTGATCATAAAATCATTTTCGAATTGTTAGATATCATTATGGCATTTAATTGAATAATTAGCACCTGATACAGAATCGTGTTTCTTATCGGATAGATCTGAGATGGTAGAGATACAGTCAAGGTTACTAGACATTGATTATATCAGTACTTTGATGTTGTATGGCGCAGATATCGCTTATTCTCTTCATACCATTCCCGGTCCTGTAAATCCTTAGATTGATACCAATTCAGTTTTGACTGAAGATAGGTTATTTTCTCGACGAGGCTACGATCTGTCTCGAATAGGCAACCTAATTCTTCGTTAAGCGTCTTTATCTTATCAAAAAGCACACCGACTATAACTATCGTCTCATCGTTCATCGGCGCGCATTCTAATGTATATCGCATTTTCGAAATATCAGCTATAATCATTTTAGTTCGATCTTTAATCAGTTCTCTTGCCACCGCGTTTTCAATAACACTGCAATTGATGATGAGATATTTGTACGCGTCCATATGGGTGCGACTAAAATTTATGCGGTGCACAATATTTTGTTGAATCCTTTCCTTTACGTATATCTTAACAAATCTCGGAACTAAATCAAAAAGCCTCTCTTTCAATAGGTATAATTTGTTTTCGTATCGCTGGATCAACGCATTATATAACTGATACAAAAATTGATATTCTTCAATCAAATCTTGCGCACAGATGAGTGGTTGAGCCTTTTGTTTTAAATCAGAAATTAACAGATCTCTAATTTGCTGTCCAATATCATTTTTTGCACTGGTTATCGTCTCAATTCGCTTTTTGTTAGCGTCATGTTGATTGTTGTAGTCCTCAAGTTGCCCCCTCCAATCGTCAATAGGCGGTCTCTCCAATTCCGATGTTATGTTACGTAGTAAGATCTGCTCTATTGATCGTTGAACTAACTGCAGGTACTTCCCAGATTTTGCAACGCTTGATAAGGCTTCTATTGCAGTGATATCTCCAATTTCCCCAAGTGCATTAATGGCTAAACGTTGAGTACCGTGATCTTCGATACGTAATGCATCAATCAGTGGTTTGATCGCCCGATGTTCGCTTAGATCGACAATAGTCTTTATGGCTGCATTACGCTTGCGGAAGTCTGGATCATTCAATGCCTCAATTAACAATTCGAACGATGCATCGTCCATCAAAATCTCTGCACTCCTTGGGTGTCTTAGGGTGGATTACCGTTACAACCTTCGGTAATTTCCACGTTCATATCGTGCAATGTCAAGCAGTTCAAATATACCGCCAATCGTTGTGAAGTTGCATCCGCCTTCTTTCATGCACGGCTCCATGTGCTCATTGAACCACTCTCTGCTGAACGAACCCGTCTCCATCAATTCATAGAATGCTTGTTCCCATTCGGACACTGTGATTCCTTTTTGGTATGGCTTATTGGGGGGTTTCGATGATTGGGTATGTAGTAGATCAGAGCATCTTCACCACGACGTTTGCCCCAACCTTTGATAACGAAGTCTGACTTTGCATCCGGTTTTGGAATAACCGTACCGGGTTTCACCATCGACTTAATCTGGTGCACAATCATCCTTTCATGCCTCCCCGCATTGTGCATGATAGGTTAAATCCAAACATAAAGTCTTCTTTAATTGTTGGCACGACAAAGACCATTTCATTGGATAGTTAACGACCTAGTTTCGGAACGTGGCCGTTTAATGTGTTTTAACGCATAATAAACTATTATTATGCTCTTCTGTCCGGTAACCAAAATATCTCATCAACCCCACTCGGGGTTTGCAAAGTGAGTTATAAAGCCCGATCGAGCTCCCACACCGGCGTGACTAAATACAAACAGATCGGTCATGCGGATACGTTCTGGAGTCTGAAAGCATGCTTCAAAACAGTTATGGGAGTAATTATATCGAAATATTTAATTTTGTCCATTGTAAAGAGTAGCCTATGTGCTATAGATCAATTGCTTGTATTATATTGATTATCCTATTATTATCCGCAGGGTGCGCTTCCACAGTAGAAAAAGATTCCACAGCAGAAAAAACAGACGGCAAAGATATTGCACCCCATTTCTCAATAAGTGATGCAGAGTATATATTGACATATGGGAAATGGGATGACGGTGTAACTATAGATGTTAATTTTAAAACAGCCGATCATAAGGAAATTCCCATTGAATCAACAGATTTTCCTTGGGCTGTGAAAATCTACAGAGTCGAAAAACGTGGAGAGGTTTTTGCAAAGTATAAGGGCCTTAATATAGGAGAATTTAAGGGCGAGAGTATGGCAAGTTGCGAAGGAAAACTATGTATTCGAATTGCAAAAAATATTATTGATGTTGATAAAATAGAATCAGAAAGCGGTAATCCTTATGAGCAGTTGGTACCGTTAGGATACGATTTGGAAGTATTCCTCCCAGATGGAAGAACAATGATAGATGAGGGGTTGTTCGCATTTTGGTTCTCAGAAAAATAATAATGATCGTTGTCCCTGTGGAAAACTCCGATCACGATCTCCCCTTTTCAGGATCCCTTTTTCCTGACAGATCACTGAACTCACTGCCATGTCTTTTTGTCCAATAATAAATCCCGGTTGTATACAGAACTATTTTCTAATTCCAAATTTTCGTTTGCTGTTTTTGGAGAAGTTTCAACTTAAAATGGATTATTCATTTATTCTATTGTTTATAATCTTCGCATATGGTTGTAACGTATAAATCGAATATGCTGGATATGTATTGGTATTCACTGAGACAATTATGTTTCGATTTCTAAACACAACAGAAGTATAGGCCGGTTGCTGGAAACCGAAACCTTCATCACCAATCTTTAATGTATCCACTCTTACTTCAGTTACTTTGTTTTTCCTTAAATTGAGTTCCTCTTTTGCCGCATCAATGGTCGCATAGCGTTCCATTGAAACTGTTAGTAGGACAGCATTTGAGCTGGGATAGATAAATTCCGCTTCGTACTTAGTGTCGGTTACCACCGGAGCACCATTTTTAATCCAACCGTGGGGCAGATCATTGATTGTTAAAGCCATTTTTTCAAAGTCTTTAGTCACAACAGTCTCAGCTTGAGATATAGTGGTTGTGGGTGATTGTGTCACAGGTGGAGAGTTTGGCGAGCTCGAATATGCCTCGCTTGATGAACTGCAACCACATACTAGTACTAACGTAAGGACAACAAGGAAAACTAATATAGCGTTTAGTGCACGTCTCATTTGCATTTAAAGTTCCTCCCGCAACCCTAAAAGTCAATCTGGCTGCTCAGGTAAACCCTTATTTATACGATCATAATAAGATTTCGAAACTTCTGCAGGATGATAAAAGCAAGTTAGGACTAGTTAGACTTCTTTTCTAAATTAAAAATTACTACCGTCTTGCAATGATTATATCCCATATACGATAGTGATAAGCATGAATGATGCGAAACCCATGCCGAACAGTATCCCTGTTATTATTCTTAATCTATTATTGCTCTCACGAATCCCAAGATTTTGGCTAAATCCATCAATCAACATCGGAAATATCATTAATAGTGAAATTTGTATGGGAATCCGGAAACTCATAGTGAATATACTTGCACCAAGTAAATATCCCAGCCAGATGCCTAGACATCTAGAGCACATTATGTGTTCGAGCCCAAGAAACTTGACGCAACGATCTTCTCTCCTATGGCAGAGGCAAAAACCAAATGTACGGTTGAATGCTTTAATAGTTATACTTGGCCCTAAATCCTTATCGTTTCTAAAAAAACATTTCATACGTTTACTATTAAAGTAGTTAATATTAAATCATAACTATTTATAAGCAAGAAAAGAATGTGGATGTATGGCGGGAGAAACTGATTACTGCTGTGGAATTGTTGGAACGTTTATCGCAGCTGTTGCGTTAGCTTGGGTACTTGTAAGGTACACTCCGATTCCAGACGATTGGATTGGTGGAATAGTAATTGTGTTTCTAATATTGGGGATCGTGGCACAAGCTGTAAATTATTGGAAGCGGTTGAGACAGGGTTATTAAAATATGGGATCGTGCTCTAACATATGACTGATAATCGATCACAGGGGTCAAAACCAGATCGCAGCGAAAGTGCAGAGAGAACGGCTTTGAGGCGAGAGAATTTGTCGACTCAATCGGACAGGATTACATTCGCCTATACCGTGCCGGCGGTGGGGACAAAGTCATCAAACTTGAAAAGCCCGTGTGGGCGGATCAATGGATGACATACTACGATCTCGAAGTGCCTCACCACCGGCACTGGACCAAACTGAAAGAATAGATCCTGTATCAGAATATTTTTTTACTATTGCTGGCCATTACTCACTACGGGCTACTACTTACTCCCGGTTAGAGTACCAGTAGTGACACGATCGTGGTAGAATTACAGATACCATAGTTACGCGGAGGGATGATTATGTCAGGGAAGAAACTGCCGGAGCTTCCAGAAGAACTTGAAGAGTTCCTGGACAAACCGTATGGTGGCCTATTCGGGAATACCGTTCTCGCTCAGGTCGTCGAAGAGATCGTCGCCGATCCGACGATGGACTATCGGCCCGGGTACCTTGAGGAGATGACGGGCAAAAAGGCCCCCAGCATCAGAGAGGCACTCAGGGTGCTCGTCAGACTCGGACTGATCGAGAACGTGTCCAGTGACGCCCAGCATCCGGTCTATCGAGTCGTCGTCGAGTCAAAGAAGTTCATTGCGCTCTCCCTGCTGGCCTATGCCATGATCGACGATCGGGGCGGGACGGACTGCATGAACACAGCGATCCTGGACTATTACAACAGATCGCTCAGGGCAAAGGCGGAACCGCTTGCAGTCGCGACGAACTATGCCGGCGAATGGACAACGGGAGAAGATTGCTCTGCACGGGAAGCAGAGTCAAAGTATTCGATCTTCTCCGTGGGGGCGTAGCCATGGGGGAGGAGCAGGAAGAGAAAAAAGACGGAGCAGCCGCCGTCGATCTCCGCAAACTCTATCAGTTCGAGCCGGAGGAGCTGCAGCTGGATATCACGCACAGTTCCTACTCAAACCTTGCGTATGTGCAGGTAACGCACAGGGATGTCTGTATCGACTTTCTGGAGATGCCCGGCGTCCGCCGGGAGGGGAGAGCGCTGGTAAACGGGACACGCGTCTACATGTCGCACGCTGCCGCACAGAAACTTGCTGAAGCGCTAAGCGGGATTCTTGAGAGGGTGCATATGGAGGAAGGCATGGAGAGGTACGTTCCCGGGGGGCTGGAGGGGAGAAGATCCTCAACAAAAGTTGAGCGGAAGCAAGAAGACCGGCTCGTATAGGGTTCCCGTGCGTTGCCGATTGATTGCATTTCAGACTCGATCGAGTAGAATTTGCCATCAGACAAGCACCTGTTTACCGAAGAAAGCGGTTCGAGGGCTCGCACGAAAGTGCGGGGAGATCCCCCGCGAACTCCTCAAACGTCCGGTCCCCGGCCCTTTTCAGGAAGGGTTCGGGACGCTGCTTCAAAACGGCACCATAGCAGGTACGCGGGCATTTTTATAAGAAACCCGCCGATGCTGCCCGGGACTTATAAGCCAGGACAGCCCAAACACTGGGCCATGGAAAGACCCGCCGGAAACGCCACCAGCGCCGACCACCCCCGCTCGCCCGTCTATCTTCCCCTCAAACCGGCCGACGTCGAAGAGGCGGCCCGGCTCTACACGGACGTCTTTATCGCCGACGAGCCGACAACGCACCGTTATGCACCGGACCCGGAGATCTTTTTGCCGTATGCACGGCGGTACACCGAATTTCTTGCCAGAAAAGAGTTGAGTTATATCGCCCGCGACGGACGGACAGGCGAGATCGCCGGGTTCATCTTCTGCCTTGACCTCACCGGCGACCTCGCGGCCGAAGGGGCGAAGATGGCGGAGTTTCTTGCGCATTTTCGTGAAACCGTCGAGATGATCGACGAACTGGAAGAACAGTACATCGACCGGGACAAGATCGCCGCAGGCACCGTGCTGCATATCTACCAGATCGGCGTGGCCCGGCCGTACCGCGGGTGCGGGACGGCACAGGCGATGATCCGGCGTGCGCTCATCTCTGCCCGCGAACTTGGATTTTCCCGGGCGGTTGCCGATTGCACCGGCCCGATCTCCAGAAGAGCGTTTGAACGCTGCGGCTTTGTCCAGGCAGGCATTCTCCCCTACGACTCGTTCAGCAAAAACGGCGTTGCATTCTTCTCAGGCATCGACGGCGGGATCTCCCTGATGGTCAGGGAGATCGAGACGGCATAGCACTCCAGCAGGCAGGGCATATCTCCTGCCGCGATGACCGATTGAGCATTACCTCCTGAATACCCCGCAGGAGTAGTACAGGTGCAGCACCAGCACGATCAGGAACGGGCCCCAGAGAAGAAAGTGGATCTGCTGGGAGAGCGCCTTATCGAGAAGCCCGAACGTCAGGGACCGCACGAGCCATGGTTCCGTGATCCCAAAGCCGCTGATCACAAAGAGGAGCGTTAATACAAGGAGGGTCCGGGCGACCAGTTTCCGGCAGGTGAACCGCACCATCCCTCTTCCTCCCTATCCCCGGTCGAAGAAGGACCGGTCGATGCTCCCGTTGTTCGCATACCCCCGGCTCTCCCAGTAGCCGCGGTAGTTCTCATCGTCGGAGACCTCGATCCGGGTCACCCATTTCACCCACTTATAGCCCCAGCGGTCCTCGGCCACCAGCTGGAAGGGGAATCCCCGCTCCGCCGGCAGGGTGACGTTGTTCATGGCATAGGCGAGCAGGATATCCCTGTCCCCGATGTAGGCAAGGGGAAGTGAGGAGGAGTAGCCGTCCTCCGCGTAGAAGATGACCGTGTTCGCCTCCGGTTTCACCCCCGCCTCCTCCAGGAGATCCCTGACCCGTACCCCCTCCCAGAGGATGGTGACGTCCCAGCCTTCCACGCAGTAGAGGGTAACGACCTTGCGGTAGTGAGGGAACCGTTCTATGAGCGTATCGTAGGAGTACTCCCCTCGGTTCTCCACCAGCCCGTCGACGGTGAGCGTATACGTGCTTGCATTCACGTGCTGCAGGCCACGGATCGAGTTCTCACGAAAATCCGTAATCGAGGAGAGCCGCTCCCCCTGGTACTCCCGCACCTCCGCAGGTGCAAGTTCCGTCGCTCCCTGTCCGTCCCCCGCCAGGTCGAGGGCGTAGAGGACGGCGATGGCGCCGATCAGCAGTATGACTATGATCTGACCGGTACGGCGTCCTCGTCGCATGAGAGTTCCCCCATATTGATTCCTCTAACTGCTGACGTGTGGCACCCGGCCCGTATAAATAAACTGCAGTCATCCGGCGAGGAGATCTGCAGCCCGATTGCGCTGTTCCCGGCGACGTGCGCCATTCTCCCCTCGATCGTTTCCCCTGGAGGCGCAGAAAAAGGAATACCGATACGGGCCACGCCGTAGCGCTCCCGAATAATAAGTAGGTTCTGCCGGATCCGGAAGACGGGATGCATCGTTACTCTTGAGCACTCCATCCATCGTCCTGTACCCTCCGATACCCGGGGGCACCAGGAGAATGGCGACCCGCAAGGGAATTATGACCGCGGTCAGATCCGTTTGTTATATATCTTCATACAACAACAGTAGGATCATGTCTGCAAGCGCCGGATCCGCTCACTCTCCCACACTCGATACGATCAAAATGGTCGAAGACTTCATCCGGGAGCACAGTGGCGAATACCGCCGCCGAGCGCTGTGGGAACGCCTGCCGCGAAAGGTCATGTACCAGACATTCAAGACGATCATCGAGTACCTCCAGGAATCAAATAAGATCGCCATTGACCCCCGGGGGAAGGTCTGCTGGATCCATGATCCCGACCTTGTCCGATGGTACCTGGCCCGCGAGGATCTGCGGATCACATGAGGGCCGCGATCTATTTTGCAGACACAACGGTAAAAGAGGCCTTCGAGGCTCTGAAAACCTCGGCCCGCGCAGAAGATCAGGAACTGGCTGTTCTCCTCGACAAGGCCATCACAGCGATATCGGCCAACGCTTTTTGCGGCACGCAGGTTCAAAAGAGGCAGATCCCGAAGGTCTATCTACAAAGATACCCGCCGATAACGAACCTCTGGAAGTACAACCTCTCCCGGTCCTGGAGACTGATGTACACCGTGGCCAGCGACGGCGACACCATCGCCGTCATCATCGAGTGGCTGGACCATACCGGCTACGATCGCCGGTTCGGGTACTGAGGGCAGCCTTCCGCCAATATTACCGGAAGGGTGCTGGCTCGAGATCGCCACTTCGCAGAGAGGGCATCGTCCTCGCTTGCGGAGGAGATGGATGCCGGCGGAAACGCCGTCGGTATCGCGACGCTCACCCTTGAGCATGAGGGATGGGAGCGGGACGAGAATGGGAATATCGACTGAGACCGGTCGGCAATCCAATCTAAAGACACACTCCCGGTGATGGACGACTCCTTCATCCTGCACGAGGGCCTGCCCCGCCAGGGGGGCCGGAGAGCAACGAGTGCACGAAGATGGCATTATTAATACCGGAAGACCCCCGGGCCATTCTGATAAGGTCGGCCACAGGACGGAGACGCTAACAATGAAGGCGCTTGTGAGAACCCTTGAAGGGGTTGAGGAAGTCAGGGAGGTCGATTCTGACCGGGTGATCCCGGGTGATCTCCTGGACGACGGCTCGTTCGTTCTCGAACTCTGGGACGAGCTCTCGGATGACGACTACCTGGCGATGGGCCTGTATGACTGAGCACGACGGTGAGCCCCGGCAGCAGGTACCGCCGCACCGCCTGCTCTCCGCCGGACTTCCTCGTTCCCCGCGGTGTTTGGCTGCCATCTCAAACTCCCCTTCTCTCCCCTCCGTGCGGCCGAACGGCTCCACCCTCTCGTTAGCCTCCCGGTACCGCTCTCTGCTGCCTCTCCGGCGGGAGTGCCGAACGGTCAGGCCTCTTCGCGGACCGGGATCTCGACCCCCTGCTCTTCTGGAATCTTCTTCAACCGCACCGCCAGGACGCCGTTGCTGAGGGTGGCCGTCGCACCCTCTTCCGTGACGTCTGCAGGAAGGCTCACAATTCGGGTCATCTCGCCGGACAACCTCTCCCTGACGGCGTAGCCTTCCCACTCTTCCTCCGGCGGCTCGTTGCGCCGGACGGTGATCCGCAGCGTCCCCGGGCTAGTAAGCCGTATCGTGACATCGCCGCTCTCCATCCCCGGGAGGTCGGCGACGACCGCGACCTCGTCCTCAAGATCCCGGAGATCGACCGGAATCCCTGCACCCCGGATCACGGGCATTATCGCTCTTCCGGGCGCTGCCATCATCTCGTGGAGCCGCCGGTGCATCCCGCAGATCCCCGGACCGAATGCCCTCTGAAACGGGCACGATGATTCTCTCTCTTCCATACTCTCAACTCCTCCTGGTGTCGTGCAGCCTGCACCCCCCTGCTCATATAAGTTGGGTCCCCTCATCTGGAAGACGAACCACCGGATCATTCTTCACCCCCCGCCCCCATCCCTCTACCATGCCCGACGACCGGGAGATCATCGGGGCGGCCATCCGAAAGGCACGCGAACTCGGGGCGGACGTGGCGGGCGCCGTCCCGGCAGCAAAGCTCATCGACTGCCCTTCGGCGGTTGCGGACGGCTACCGGGGATCGCGGACCGACCGGGGGACCTACATCGTCCTCGGCCTCTACCACGACCCGGAAGATCCCGAACTCGACCTCTGGGAAGCGGGGCGGGGAACACCCGGCGACCGGATCCTCGCGGATATCGGCAAGCAGCTCGCCCGCTGGCTGCAGGAGAAGTATGGAACCAGAACCCGGGTCATCCCCTACCGGATGCAAGACGGCGGAATCTACTTAAAGGACGCGGCCTGCATGGCGGGCATCGGGCGGATGGGGAGAAGCAACCTCGTCCTCGTCCCGGGCTTCGGACCGAAAATCCGGTTTCGGGCGGTATGGGCAGACCTGGAATGCCCCGACGAGGAACTCCCAGAAAGAGACCTCCCCTGTGCCGGCTGTGAGGGGCATTGCGTCCATGTCTGCCCGATGGATGCCTTCTCCGCCGGCAGGTACAGCCGGGAGCGGTGCCTGGCGCGGATGAACGCCGACAAGGCCTCCGGCAGGGAACGGATCGACCACTGTCGTGCCTGCGAACTCGCCTGCCCTGCCCGGGACGAGGAATAGGGTGCCCGGCGGCAGGCATCTCCCGGGACTCGATCCAGCCCCTGTCGAGCAGTTTGACTAGCCCGTTGATCCGCCGGACCTGCTTGCGGCCCTTCTCTGTAGCCGTCCCTTCGTCGAGCAGTCCGGTCATGCCGAGGGGATGTCACTTCCCCTGATGGGCAGGGATGCAGAGCCGCCCTCGCGCCTAGCCCGGCGCCGCTCTCCTCCGCCTGAGCCCGCCGGCGAGGACCATGGCGGTGACGGCGGAGATGGTGAGGAGCAGGAGCATAGGAGTGTCGGCCGTGCCCACGACCGCGACCAGGAGGATGGCGGTCAGGGGCGCTCCCATGGCCAGGGAGAGGGCAGAGGCTTCGATGCAGAGGACGCAGATCGAGACCGGCGCTCCCGGAAAGATCAGGTTTATGGCAAGCCCGAGCATTGTCGCAGAGAAGAGGATGGGGAAGAGGGGGCCGCCGATGTAGCCGCTCCGGAACGCGAGCGCGAGCAGGAGGATCTTGAGAACAGCCATGGCAAGGAGCATCCCGGCGCCGATCGCGACAGGATCGGCGATGATCGCGTGGATCTGGCTCTCGCCCGAGAAGAGCAGGTTCGGGATGAAGTAGCCTATGACCGAGGTGATGGCCCCTGCGGTAAGGATGGGAGGGAAGATGCGGTCGTTAAAGACCCGTTCCATGACCTTCGCGGTCCCCTGCATGGAGATGCCGGCAAAGGCCGCGAGCAGCGCTCCGATGATGCCGAGGATGATCGCGTACAGGACGTAGCCGGGATGCAACTCGCCGATCGGCGCGAAAGCGATGCTCCGGGCGAACGAGGGAAGCCCGAGAAGCAGGTAGAAGAGAAAGCCGATGGAGCCTGCGAGCAGGTTCCAGGTCAGGAACTTCAGGGCGTCGCGTTTGCCTCCCACCTGGAACTCCGTAGCAAAGACCCCGGTGAAGAGCGGGTTGCCGATGATGCCGTTGAACGCCGAGGCGAGGGCGGCTACGTTGACCCCGAACGAGGCGTCGGCGGATTCGCGCGCGATCCGGAGTTTTTTCTGCAAGAAGGCGGTGATGTCGCCGATGAGGATGACGATACTCCCCTCCGGGCCGACGCTTACCCCGGAGAGGAGCGAGAAGAGCGACGAGAGGAGTGCGCCGGGAAACGTCCGGTAGTCGACCTTATGCCCGCCGCCCTTCATCGACTCGATGAACCCGCCTTCCATCACGGTCGGGGCATGCAGGTACTTCCGGCAGAGGCCGACTAACAGCGAAAACGCCATCACCCCCACCGGGATCATCCAGCGGTTGGCCCCCGCAAAGTCGTTGTCGAACCAGACGGCGTTGATCAGCGTCGCGTAGAGGACAATGTACCCTGCGGTAAAGGCGATGGCGAGGAGTGCGATGAAGAGGATATGCGTAAGCTTCGGGTCCGCCCCGCCGGGCGGGCATACGGGCGGCTCTGCGGTTCCGGTCATCTCCGGCATGCGATCGAGCCTTCCGTTGCGGATCGTCCTCTCATTGAGGTTTCTGGAGGCGGTTCCGGTATAAATAGACACCGTACCACCCGGGCAGAGGCCCGGAGCCGGCCGCTCGCCGCCGGCTTTCCGGCAACATCCTTCTCCGCGGGAAATACGGGCAGGGGGTCTGTGCCGTGAAGCACTCCATCCCGATACCTTGTGAGAGCAAAAAATATACGTTCAACCCTCCATCACGCCGCGGCGTGGGACCATCGATACCGTGGATAGTTTCATCCGGCATCGCCTGCAGGACAGATCGCCCCGGTCAAAGACCGCCAGCGAGAGATGCGCATACCGAGGTCAGAAGAGATTCCCGGGAAAGAGTGATACCACCATTCACCGCTCTGCACAGGACCAACCTACACGAGATCGTGGTCGCATGCACAGGCTCTCCCACCTCTCAAGAGACGGAGAACCGGCAACAACTCGGAGAAGGTGAAACGTATGAGGATTATATTTTTCAGGGCGATGACCGCCGCTATTGTCGTCATCGCCGTCATTTGTGCAGCGGGGCTCGCTTCGGCACAGATTATTAGCCCCGTGCAACCGGATCAACCGCTGGTAGTCGAACCTCCGCCACCGCCAACACCAACGCCAACGCGACCGCCAGTAGTCGGACCTCTGCAGCCAATAGTCGAACCGGAACCGCCAATAGTCCCAACGGCCACGCCTGCGCTACCGCCGGTCCAGCCGCCAACGGTCCCAACAGCCACGCCCACGCAACCGCCAACGGTCCCAACAGCCACGCCTACACTACCGCCAACGGTCCCAACGGCCGCGCCTACGCTACCGCCAGCGGTCACGTCAACGCTACCGCCGACAGTCGCGCCTCCACAACCGCCGGCGATACAGCCTACCCGGACCCCGCAGAACGATTCGGCAGGTGCCGGGACACAAATTTCAAGCGGCCCGGGGGATAAGCTGTTTCCAGCAATATCCGGGAACAGTATCGTCTGGTATGACGACAGGTCAGTCTCGGTGCAACACTACGACATCCCATCAGGAAACACTTCAACCATATCCAGTTCGACGTCGACACCAATCGGGCTGCCGTACGAACTTGCCATCGACGGGAACAACGTCGTGTGGACGGGAGTAGACCCGCAGGCAAAAGGAGATATCGTATTCCTCTATGACATCGTTTCAGGCGGACTGCAGCAGGTGACGGACGGCTCAGGAGTGCCCGGATTCCCGGGTGTTTCACAGGATTACGTTGTCTGGATAGATGGAGACGAATTGGGCGATGTATACCTCTACGATATTGCAAGCGGGAACATCACGCCCGTGACCGCCGATCCGTACGAGCAGCTCCTGACCGACATCGGGGGGAACACGATCGTCTGGGCGGATAATGAGACCGAGGGAGGAGACCTCGACATCGCAGTAGCGTCCCTTGAGCAGCCGCAGGTAAGACTTCTGGGGGATTTTGGTGAAGATAGTTATCCCGATGTCTCGAGTGACGGCAACCGTGTCGCCTGGATCAACGCCCAGGATAACGAGACCGCCGTATACCTCTATGACGTATCGACGGAGAACGTGACACAGATAACAGGTGGATCCGCAAATCCTGATGCGGTTGCGGTCGACGGAGCCCATGTGGTCTACTCAGACTGGCGGAACGGAAACCTTGACATCTACCTGTACGATCTCAGCACCGGAGTGGAAACGCCGATCACCCAGGATCCGTACGGCCAGTCCTATCCGGAGATCTCTGAGGGGGTGATCGTCTGGATGGGCAACAACACCGGCCAGTGGGATATCTATACAACGGAGGTGACCGGGGGTGCGCCGCCTGCTCCGGTGCAGACCTCTCTAGTACAGCTTACCCCGGCACCGGAAGGGGAAATATAGTGAACTACAGAACATCCCAACAGAACCTCTTTTTGCGCCTTCACGTAGTGCACCCGTGAGACGAGTGCTGTCCTGCCCGCCCGGCCTGAGTGAGACAGCGGTCCCCGTCGAAGAGGAGTATATTCATCCGGACAAATTGTAAATCGTATTTACAATATGTCCACACCGATGCAGGGGATGCTCCAGCGGGAGGCAGAGGCACAGATCCGGTCGCTCGCTCCCGGCTTTCCGGCAGTAGCCCGTGATTGGGCCCCGCCAGTCGGGAAAAACAACACCTGTCCGGTCGGTATTCCCGCAGTTGCCCTATGTGCTGCTGGAAGATCCCGATACCCGGGCTTTCGCGGAGGAGGACCCCCGCAGTTTGTGCAGTACGAAAAGACTGGAGCGGTCCTTGATGAGGTGCAGAGGGTACCGGGACCTTGAGCGGGTCCTGTCGTACCTGGCGTGACAGAAGATGCGTCCACCGGGAGTGAATCTGCGATCACCTCCCCGATCATGCCCCCTCCGGAGGGAATGAGCACCCCCGGTCCCGGACCGCCATCACCGCTGGCCTGCAGACGCAGGAGCAGGGAACTACCCGGTGCTGCACGCCGCCTCGATATCCTCAAGGTCGTAGACGAGGAACCCCTCCTCGCGGAGTCGGTCTTTCCCCTCGACGCCGCCGGCAACAAGGCAGAAGCGCTCGTTGGGGTAGCGGTCGTGCCGGACGTGCTCTGCTTTCCGCACAAGCCGCGTAAGCACGCCGCGGGCCTCCCTTTCCGTAAGGCTCCCCCACTTGCACTCCCCGAAGACAATGCTCGCGTCGCTCTCCCGGACGGCGACCAGATCGATCTCCTCGCCGCGGTACCACCACCGCCCGAGGGTGTATCCCGGGAAGATCTTCCGGGAGAACTCGTACCGCACAAAGACCTCGAACTGTTTGCCGAAGTATGGGTTCATATCGACGGCATCGCTCGAAAGGCTCTCTGTCTCGATCGCCTGCCGGTGCGAAAAGACGAAGTTGTACCAGAAGTCGAAGATGGGGTCCTTGATCCGGTACAGCCCCTGCCGCCGGTTGCCGAGGAGGGGCAACTCCTTTTCGATGAACCCGAGCCGGATCATCGCCTCGAGGTAGGGGTAGAGGTGGCGGGCGTCCATGCCGCAGAACTGGGCAATGCTCCCCGGAATCGTGTTCCCAACGGCGATGGCGTTGAGGATCGCCTGATAGGTCTTCAGTTCCCGAAACTCCTGCGAGAGAAGGAAGTAGGGCTCCCGGTAGAAGTAGCCGTACTTATTGAAGAACTCCTTCTCGACGAACGTGGCATAGTCGGGGTGGTCCCCGGCCTTGAGGAGGTATTCGGGGACGCCGCCGATAGTCAGGTGAGCCTTGAGAGCGTCGGGGAAGGAGAACGAGGGGAGCAATTTTCGTGCGTCGCAGAACCGGAGTGCCTCAAGAAGCATGTCCCGGGTCCGCCGCCCGTAGAGAGGCGAGGTGTAGGAGAGTGCACTGTCGGTCATCAGGCCAAGCATCGACCCGGAGAGGAGGATACACCAGTTCGATCCGGCAAGGGCGGTGTCCCAGGCTTTCTGGAGCGCGGAGAGGACGGTTGGGTCGTTCTTGATCAGGTAGGTGAACTCGTCAATGACGAGGTAGCGGCGCTCGGCGAGCGGTATCCGGGCGAGGTAGGTGAAGAGCTGGTCCCAGGTCGAGATCTCGAGCGTTGCAAGGAGCGGGTCAGCGAAGAACCGGGCTACCGCCTCCTGCAGCCGCCGGATCTGGATCTGCGGCGCGGTGTCCTCGGCGAAGTGGAGGATGCCTTCTTTCCCGCGGATGAACTCGGTGACCAGCCGCGTCTTGCCGATCCGGCGCCGCCCGTAGAGGATGATCAGCCGCCCGCCGTCTTTTTGCCACTCCTCGTCGAGAAGGGCACGTTCGGTCTCGCGGTCGACAAACTCCCTAATCATGATTAGTACTAATCTGGATTAGTATTAAGGGCTTCGTTGCCGGGCCCGGGATCGGGGATGGTGCAACAGGGGCGCCTTGAAGCGCCGCAAATCACGTGCCCCAGCCCTTCACTTTGGGGACAACCGGGCACTCCATCTTCACTCTGATTATCTTGTTCAGAGTCTCCCTCAACACGCGCCTGGCGTCGGCGATGCTCGATAGTGTCGGATACCGCTCCAGGCTGATCGTTCGGCTCCGATCGTTTGCTGACAACAGATTTCAATCGGGGCATCACCTCCATCAGCTGCCATCGACGTTCATCCTCAATAACCGCAAACTGCAACTCATCATGCTGAATACGCCTCTGTTCAAGCTCAATGAGATCACTTACCTCCTTAAATACAAAATCGGCCTCATCAAAATCATCGGGTTCATCGACAAATTCACCGAGATCGGGAAATTCACTGCACTCCATGGCCGATTTGAGATCAGCGATCTCATCCTTCAGCGCATCTATCTCGTTCTGGATGGTCTCGTCCCAGACTTCCGGTGCTACTGGTTCCTGCCTTTGTGTATCGAGCAGCAGGTCCTGAAGGAATCGAATCCTCTGGCGTAGCTCGTCAACCTGAATGGCAACGTCAGGATCTATATAACTCTCGTCCAGGCACTCATCATCGCAACATAATTCCCTGTCCCACAGATCCACGTATAACTCCCAATCTTGTTCCAGCTTCTGTGGAATACACCATTTGGCAACGCCAGGGTCACAAGCGGGCATAGAAAACTCTTCAAACTGCTCGAATGCCTGTAACAATTGCTGCTCTTCATACAGGTCGAACGGTTCCGGCTCACAGAAGTCTGGACCGATGATCGGGACATCCGCCTCCTGTATCGCCCGGCTTATGTCAGGCTCCCTAGAGGGCATCAGCCTTCGGGTGTGGTTGATGATGGCATCTTCTACCTCACCGCAGACCTCCGGTGCCACATGTTCCCGCTTGAGGTTCCTGAAACCCTCAGCGAGATCCCTGACTCCTTCCTCCGGGGTGGCACCGGCAGCCCGGCAGAATCCCGCCAGGATCAGGAGGCCAGGATGGGACGGATACTCTTCAAGCTGCCGCCGGCAGGCACCGAGGAGTTGGGTGAGATCGTCCATCCCCTGCACCTGGGCGAGTACCTCCAGCCAGAGACGGTGATCATCACTTCGTGATATCTGCTTGACCGGTTTGGTGAATGCCGAGGCTTCGAGGTACTCGAGGAGCGCCTTGCGGAACATTTTCGGGCCCTGCTCCGCTCCATCCCGTGCTGCCTGGAGCATGTGCAGGATGGCACGCCGCCGTCGCTTCTCGATCGTCTCATACATGTATTCGATCAGGATACATCCGCAGTCGTACGCGGTTTCTTCATACGAATGCTGCATTTGGCGATCTTTGAACAGGATGCGAAGTTCCGCCTCGGTCATGTGCTCGCCAAGGTACTCGACAAGGTGAGAGTATATGTCAGTGGCATCGATGCGCTTGAGGTCGATGCGGAATCGCTTCCCGGTATAATCATAGGCATAGTCCGCAATTGCCCCGGTGAGGTAACAGCGGTGGAGCGCCATCTCGAGCGTCTGTTTGAGATCTGTAGCAGACGCTTTCGCAGGGTCGCCGGTTGTGGCATAACGGGGCGGGAAATCCAAGATGGAGTAATCAAAGCGTTTCGTTTCACCTGAATCCGGCATCCGGGGCACGAGGATATTGTAAACGGTATAGTAGAGCGCCCTGCTCTCATACCATGCCCCTCGAAAGGTCTGCCGGAGAAACCAGAGGCTTCGCACGGCATCTTCCCGCTGACCAAGAGCGTAATCCGACCGGAGAGTGAGTGCATCGTGCGGTGTTATTTCGGGATCCAATAACCGATCTGCGGCTTCTGGCTCTTCATCCGCGAACACTATGACACACTGGGACGGTGCTTGATCCCTGCCGGCACGCCCGGCCTGCTGGTAGAAGTCCTCGAGCGACTTTGGGAGCATGGCGTGGACGGTGAACCGGATGTTCGGTTTGTCGATCCCCATCCCGAAGCTGTTGGTGCAGACCAGGTGGGAGATCTGGTCGTTCTTGAATTGGAGTTGCAGTGCTGCCTTTTCCTGCTCCCATTCCATTGTACTGATACCGGCGGGTGTTCTTCCGAAGTACATCGGAACGTCAAGGCCAATTCTCGTTCTTAACTCCCCTGCTATCTGCGTAACACCCACATCTCCTTCTGCAAAGTTCGAGAAGATGAGACCGCTAGGAGTGCCGCCGGCAGCGAGTGATGGATCATTGATGAGACGCCGTACTATCTGGGTGATCTTCGTAAGACGATCCGCCTCCGATACCCGGTGAACCTCGAAGATAAGCTCTGCACGGTCAAACGTCGACGGTTCAATGACTGCCTCTGGCTCGTAAATTTTGAGAATATGCTTGATATCGACGAGGACATTCTGCGAGGCGGTGCCAGTCAGGGCGATGAAGGTTGGTTTCCTAACGGCATACTCGCCCATCCGCCGCCAGACGTTCATGTAGGCGAGCCGGAAGTCGTGCCCCCACTCGCTGACGCAGTGCGCCTCGTCGACAACGCAGTAATTTATGTTGCCCATCTGGCGGTTGACCAGATCGATGAACTCCGGTATCTGGAGCCGTTCGGGTGCGTTGAAGACAAAGAGGAACTCACCTCGTTCTATCTTCTCGTATCCACGCTGCCGGATCTCGGCATCTTTCGTATCGGCGTCCCCGACACCACTCATGAAAGCATGGCAACGATGGATCCCCATCGCCTCAAGGCTGCTTTTCTGGTCGATCATCAGCGACCGGAGTGGGTCGACGATGAAACAGAACCCCGGCTGGAGGAGCGAAGGCAGCTGGTAGCAGAGCGATTTGCCGGCGGCGGTGGGCAGGAGGCCGATGACTGGGCGGAGCGAGAGTGTTCGTTCGATGATCTCCTGCTGTTTAGGTCTGAACGCCACTTTCCGAAAGACGTTCCGGAGCAGATGCTTGAGGCTCGCACGCATTGCTTCGGCGCCCACGTTGTCGATCGCGACCGCGTGGGGCGAGGCCGAGAGGAACGGCTCGACGTACTCCGACCATACCTGCCGTGGCGCCAGAACGATGCCGTCCCGGGCAGCGAGTGCATCCCATACCACTGCTGACGGATACCCATAGTAGATCAGGTCTGTAGTCTGGTGGACGTCGGAGACGAGCGTCACCGTAACCATCTCTCCGGGAGTGTGGAGTGCGGTAACTGCGTTCACGGTCTTCCGTACCGCGGCCACGACCGGTTCGAGAGGGAGGTTCTGCGGATTGCCGATCCGGATGGAGCTTTTTCCGGTGGTGTAGACGACCTGTGCCACAGCCGCGGTGATCTGCGCCTCGGCGACGGGGAGCATGACGAGATTGCAGAGTGCTGCCTGTGCCTGTGCCTCCATGTGACGTAGCGTTTCGGCCGCTGTGAGCATTTCAGGTGGTATGGCTCTGGAGATCTCTGCGACGATCTGCTGGAGTTTCTCCTGCCACCCAGCCCTGTTTCCAAGAGGAAACCGAAAGACTGTCCATCCCGCACCATTGAGGTCACGGTCCCGTTTCCGATCCTTCGACATCTGCGCATAGGTGTGGCTCCTGTCGTCGATCTCGATGACGAGTTTGAGCCATCCCTCGTAATAGTCAGGCACCTCCAGTGCGAAGTCCACCCGTTCGTCGTGGTGATCCTGAACCCCCATCGAGTCTATGAGGCGCTGCGGCAGGAAGAGGAGTCCAAGGCGTGGATCAGGGAGTTCACCAATGAGTGTGTCGAAGAAGTTTTGTTCGGACTCGGTGCAGAGCGACCGGTAGCGTTGCAGGAGTGCGTTGACTTCATCCTCAGCAAGGAGCAGTTCAGGGATGCAGCAGGCCTGCAGCAGCGTGGCGAGATTGTCTCTGCGCGGTGTGCACCGGAATACGAATGCACCCGAACCCTCCTCTTCAGTAAAATCGAGCAGTTCTGCTGCTTCTGCTTCTTTGAGGACGTATCGCTCGACTTGGAGACTGCAGGGTGCGGGGATCCCGCGCTGGGCTATCTTTCCGAGAACCGAGCCGAAGGTCTCGTGCTTCACTGACCCTAAACATTTCGGCTTTTGGAGCGTGAACCCGCTCCGATAGTGTGCGTATTGCCGTACTTCAGGCGAGGCGAATGCCGGTGGCTCGGCGAGCAACCGGGTCACACTCTCGGCCATGTATGCTGCGGCTGAGTATGATCCGAGCCATGGGCATCCTTTTTGCTGCATCTCAGTGTCTCTCCGAAGTCCGTTTATCCGTATGTGACCTTTCCGGGTTGGAAGAGAAAAGGCCTCTGATTTAGCATCGCTCTGGGAACGTTGTGGAGAGCAGGGTGTCGTGCAGAAACCTCATCTCGGCGGCGGTATCGACGCAAGAGAGCGGGTATTGGTCATTACCCAAATCCTACTCTGCCTTGCGACCTCAAACGTGCTGCTTCCTAGTTTTAATCGCGTTCAGGAAATGATCCACTTCCTGTTTCGAGGTGAAGTACCCCTCGAAATACCACTCGGCTGGATTATCTACGTACCCGTTGCGTGCTTTATCCCCGACATTCCAGGGCAGCATTTCGAGAATATCCTCTTTGGAGGTGCCCTGACCAAGGGACGCAGCGAGGACGTTATAGTACACTCGGAACTTGACACGGTCCTTGTTGCTTCCCTTTCTGTAGAGGTAGAAGACATCTACCTTAGAGTAGCCGAGCGTGTTTTGAGCGTAGTAACTCACGAACGACTTCGGCACATCGGGTTCGGGGAAGAGTTGATTGAGGACATCGGTGAGTGGCTTAACATAGTGGCTGAGGCCAATCTCGTTCGCCCACTTTATGTAATCTTCGAGTGACGCCATAGGGAGAGCCTGTGGGGCGGGTGATCTGTTCTGTGCTTTCGGATTGTCTAATACATTCTGGAACCCTCGAGCCGTCTGGGACTCAAGCGGCATCCCGGCTGTTCTCTCTGCTCCTTTGAGCAACTCTGCCCACTGTTCATCGAGTTTCTGGCGCAGCGGAGGAATCGTCTCTGCAAGTTCGCGGTGTTCCTCAAAGAACCGGACATCGCATCCCTCCTTGAAGTGGTGCCAGTAGGAGCCGATCAGGATGTGCAGGTATGGGCTCAGAATCCCGGTCATCATCTGGTCGGCGGGCTGCCCGCTGTCCCACCCGGTGAACGAGGCGAGCGCGGACGTCACCCGCGGCAGAAGCCAATCCGGCTCTTTTCGGATAAAGACCGGCCCCGATTCAAAGGCACACATGGAGTACCGGTCCCATTTCATCACCGTATGGATTTTTTCCTGCGTCGCCCGCGAGCGGATGTCGGCAAGGGCTGATGACGCCACCCCGAGCCACTCTTCCCGGCGAGCCATGAATGCACGGTAGGGCAGCGGTGCGAGGTGGTCGACTGGCCCCTCGGGTTGATCTCCGTCGGGAGCGATCCTTGAGAGGTCGAGGCCCAGCCGGAGGGCGTGGGTGACGAGTTCCCGGAGATTGGAGCCGCCGATTGCCTTTCCAGCGCCCGCTGCATCGAGAAGCACTTTGAGGTCCCGATACCCCCAGTCATTCTCATGCTCCTCGGTGTCGGTGATGAGCTCGTGTATCACTGTCTTGACCAGCATGTACTCGCAGAAGAGGCGGAGCCAGCCGTCGGTCTGCATCTCCCTTCGGTAGAGATCCCTATCAACTGCAGAGAGCTCCTGAACATCAGGGATTGCATCGGGTTCAATCCCCGAGAGCAGCGGACCTAGTGTGATAGATCCCTTTTCCCCTCCGACGTATTTCGGCGTATTCACGTATGCCTGAAACGGCGTACCATTGCTCGATGTGAGGCGAACCTGCTCGATGGGCTCGGCGGAGCGCGAGAAGAACGGTGCATTCCTCTTGACAGGGCGGGCAAAGCAGCCCTCAAGGTAGCGGAGTTTCACGGCGTTGGTGAGGTACTCAAACCGGAGGAGAGCCTCCGGCACTGGGACCTCGTTTCTCTTAACTCTGGAGATGTCCACATAATGTTCTCCCGGTTTACCAGGACTCTGTGGAGCAGTCGGGCTGCTTGTTGCGCCCGGTACTTCACGAGACACCGCAACCGCCGGGTCTCTCTCCTGGTTCTGTACTGTTAAATCACCTGGTTCAGGTAGTGTTGAATACATTCTCTTCTCCTCCAGAAGTTCCCGAAACCGTGCCACGTCCGCCGGATTGTCAGGATCAAACTCGCACCAGACCCTCTCGCGTGCATACAGTCGCAGGGTCGGCAGGAACCCCTTGCTCGCCGGCAGGAAATCGCGGAGCGTGTCGTACCAGGCGCGCTGCTCGTCCCGGTCCAAGGGGCGGTTATCATGCCTGTCAAGATCCAAACAGAGTTTTTTCCACCGCGAGATCGAGTATCCGACCTGCACCGCGGCGGGATAGTTCTCCAGCGCAATCAGCCGCGGCTCCGTGAAGTGCTGCGACTCGTCGAACTCGACGACGAACCCCGGGTCGGGGATAAAGAAGTCGGCATCCACGTAGTCCGCCCGCACAAACTTCTCAAAACCCCGGTGCTGCTGGAGCGACCGGTAGATCCCTTCGAGAGCCGGGTAGACCGGCGTATCCGCATAGCCGCCCGGGCGGGTCGCAAGGGTTATCCGGCGGTTCGGAACGACCGAACCGTAGAGTTTCTCAAGCATCGCCCGTACCGTTTCCTTGCACTTCCTGCACCGCTCGTTATGGGCCATCAGACCACTCCCGTGACTGAGTCTTCCCGCTGCTCCCTCATCCGGGTTTCGCTTTTGCACGGCCCCCGCACAACCGCTGAGGCGTAGGAGAAGAGCGCCATCTCCACGTCCGCCGCGACCCAGATGCCGTGGCTCCGGAGACCCGCACGCACGAACCCCGCCGGGTGCGGGCAGCAGACCTCCTCACGGTTGAGCCGGCAGGCAATCGCCTGCAGGGTTTCGGTCCAGGTCCCGTACTCCCCGGGCCATGCCGGCTGCGCGGCGAGGATCGCCCACCGGCCACCGAACGGTGAGGCAGTCAGGTCGAGCAGGGGATACCGCTGCTTCTCCGGGTCACCGCAGCCGAAGACACGCACCAGCCGCGTGTCGATCGCCCCGAAGACCTGCGGGACGGCGAACCGGAGCAGTTTGCTCGTATATGTCGGCCCGAACCCCCGGATCTGCCGCTCGACAACCCGGATGGTGTTCTCGGGTTCGCGCACCAGCCAGTATGCCGGGGCGTCACCGACATAAAGGGTGACGGAGAGCCGGTCGGCGCAGTGGATCCGATCCCGGTCCGGGATACCGCCCCAGCGGGCGACCTTCTGCACGTGGTCGAGCCCTAATACCTGGCCTCTGGCGGCGGCCGTCACCTCCTGCTCAAGCCGGAGGATATCGGGGAACCCCTTTGCCCAGGTGTCGTTCTTCCACGCGTACCCCCGGTAGAGGGCCGGGAAGTCGAGGTCGCCAGGCAGCCGGTCGACCTGTTCTCGCTGGTGCTTCTCCATCTGCCTCACCTCAACCCCGGGGATGCGCCCTGCTCGACCCTGCCGATCTTCTCTACCCTGCGGGGAAATTTCAGGCAGTAGTCGACCGCCGGCGGCCGCAACAGCCGGTCGTCGATCTTCTCTCCCAGGTAGCCTTTGACATATTCATCGACCGTGGCCACGAACCGGACGATATCGCCGCGGCAGAACTCCCCGGCCGCGTCGAACCCGGCGGTGTAGTTGATCCAGATATGGTCGGCAAGCAGCCGGCCGGAGAGATCGCGGACGTGCCTGAGCAGGATGGACTTTCCGCAGCATCCGTTGCCCCTGTAGGTTCCATACTGCCAGAAGACGGCGGTCAGCCCCACCCGCCGCCCGGCAAGCCCCTGAAGATTGGTTCTCATGTTCTGATACCTCCTATCGACAGTAGAGTGTATACCGGGACCAAACCATTAACAACTTCACGTGTATTTAGTGAATATTGTGACTCAAGAGAACAACCAGGCACTCACGGGCGGCCTGCGGGACGTTGTCCACATCATCCCCCTCGGCCACGAGATCGACCGGGCCGTGGCGCCCTTCACGAAGAACAAGGCCGACCGGGCCTACATCCTCGCCGTCCCGCCGGACGCCGACCTCGATCCCGGGATGGTCAAAAAACAGCACTACTTCGTCGGCCGGGTGACGGAGCGGTTGCAGGACCTCGGGATCGCCGTGACCTTCGTCCCGGTCGCGATGTTCGATATCCTGGACGTCCTCAAAGTCGTCTCCTGCCTCATCCGCACCGAGAAAGAGGCGGGGAACGATGTTTACGTCAACATGTCCTCCTGCGGGCGCAAGACCTCGGTCGCAGTGACGCTCGCGGCAATGGTGCATGAGGCACCGCTCTACTATGTCAGCGCCGACCGTTACGCGACGGGGGACGGGGAGGAGTGCGAGCACGGCCTCTCGATCGTCGAGAACGTCAGGACGGAAGTCTTCCAGCAGTTCCGGATCATGATGCCGAGGCCTGAGAACGTCGGGCTCCTCGTCGAGCTCTTCCGGCGGAAGGAGGCCGGCACCGACGGGATGACAAGCGAGGAGATCATCGGGTTCTTCCACGGTGCCAACGTTCACGGCTATGAGAAGCTGCACACGGCCGAGCGGGACGGCTACCTGCGGGCCGGGAAGAAGAGGGCGCTCCTGAACCGGACCAACCGCGGCTACCTCAGGGAGCTCGAAGAGCAGGGCTACGTGGAGCGGCAGTGGCGGGGCCGGAACTTCTCGATCCGGATCACGCAGGCCGGGGAGCACATCGCCTGCGTGAGCGGGCTGGTTCCCGGTCCGCGGATGTGAGGGGTTGTAAGAGCGGCACAAGGTTCAGCGAAGAGTCTCATCTTCCGGAGGGCTATGACCCCGAATATCCGCTCCCGGGGTAATGTCCGGTCAATCCCGGGCGTCGCGGTGCATCAAGGATGTGGTGAAGATATGCGAGGTCCTCCGGCGTCATAGATCACCACGGCATCACGGTATATTGCATCGGCAAGGTAAGGGCTCACGGCGTTCTCGGTGACGAGGTCCACCTTCATGCGGAGAGCCCGGGCGAGTTCGTCCTCGATACGGACAAGCGAAAAGAGGCTTTTTTTGCGGGCGAACCGGACCAGGATATCGATATCGCTTGCCGGGCCGGCATTTCCCCGTGCATAGGAGCCGAAGATCGCGATCCATTCGGCATCGTTTTGGGTGAGTATCGCGACGATGGTCTCCCGTGCTGTCCTGGTTAATGTGCGTCCTGCCATTGCGCCCGACCGTATCTGTATGCTGGGTAGTATGACGCTCACCCCGTATCAGTCTTTTGAAGCGGCTCATGCTCACTTACGGATGGGGTCGGATCGCCCGGAGGGTCGACGATAATTGTCAGCATGCACCCGGCAAACCGGGGGATAGCCTGCTACGGTCGCCTCAAAACGAGAACCCCGGCGGGAGGGGTCAATTAGACAGAGTCAGCGTCGAGCATCTCTCTGACGGCAACCTGCAGCTCCGGGAGTTTGTTCCGGACGACGTCCCACACGATCTCGCTATGGATCCCGAAGTATGCGTGAATGAGGATGTCCCGCATCCCTGCGATCTTTCTCCAGGAGATATCGGCATGTTCGCATTTGAGCGGCTCGGGGATGAGCTTCGTGGCCTCGCCGATGACCATGAGGTTCCGGATCACTCCGTCCTGCACCAGTTCGTTCTGCAGGAATTCTTCATAACCCATTCCCCGGGTATACCGGTCAATTCTCCCGATAGCCTCGAGGATGTCGCGGAGATAAATATTATATTCCCGGGGCATACCGAACACTCCGGAGGATGTGTGATCTCAGAGCCGGCTTTATGGCATCGCGGTCGACGAGGTCGACTTTCCTCCTGAAGAGATCTTCGAGGAAGAACTTGAGGTCCATGTACGTGTCAAAGGAACGCCCCCCTTCCTCAAACTCGATGAGGATATCGATATCGCTCTCTTCGCGCTCTTCACCCCGGACAAACGACCCAAAGACCCCGATCCGCCGGACGCCAAGGCTCCTGATCCGCTCCCGGTGTTCCGCCAGCGCCCCGAGGATGCTATCAGCCGTAAGCATGCCGCACCATACTTCTGTTACCCGCCGATCAGGATAACGCTTTTCCCCGGGTTGCCGGTCGCTGCAGAGAATGGAGGCGCAGGACGAGGAGTTTGAGAGCCGGATCCGGGCGCTGGAGCGGCTCTCGGGCGGAGAAGGTAGGCGAGGAGAAGAGGATCTCAACGATCAGCGCCGGGGCCGGCGGTGCTGGTGAAGGTGCTCGGCGGGGGGTGAGGGGACGCTCACCCCGGATCAGTCTTTTGAAGCGGCTCATGCTCACTTATGGGGGCGGACAGGATCGAAGACGGCATCAGATCGGCAGGGAGTGGCCGGGAAAAAGAGTTACTGTACCCCGCCCTTCTCCTGCACCTGCCGGTCGTAGTGCTCCACCTGATCCATCATCCAGAAGGCGATTGTTCGGAAGGTTTCGGGTGACATTCTCGCATCGAATACGATTCTGCGTTGTATCGATTCGACGCCCATCTCTCCGTCCTCACCGGCGCCGATCTCAGGCACATCATAGTAGAATGCCACCTGTCCAAGGAAGGGGGTTATGGTTCCGTAGACTCCGCCCACGTGGGTCACGCCGCACGCAGGCTCCCGTGACACCTCGATTGCCGGTTTTCCTCTCTTCTCATCAGCGGACATGCACCTCTGCCTCCCCCGGTGTTGAGATAGTAATCCTGCCCGTGGAAAACGGGCTCTCCTGGGTGTGTGCTCGTACCGGTCCGGACGGTTCTCCATGCATTCCCTTCTCCGGCTCGTCCTCCCGCGACGGCAGGAGTCCCCGGTAGAGAGCCGCGATCAGGGACTTCCCGAGGGTGGTCGGCACATAGAACGATGCTTCGATATTGCCGACATTGTCGAGGGTACGGGCCTGCCTGGCGATGAGGCCCGCATTTGAAAGCGCTTTTAAGGCCCTCGATATCTCCGGGGGCTCTGCCTCAAAGAGTTCGCGGATCTGGTTGAACCGGAGCCCTTCGTCTCTCTGCAACAACGCGATGTAGATCGCCCATGCCTTCTTATTTCCCAGGGGGGCCGTGGCGTTGATGATGACGGAAGGGACTTCGGATAATTTCCGCTCAAGGATTGTCTCGTTCATGCTCCACACCCTGATCCAATGGAGTTCTATTTTTGTTACTTCAAGACATAGTTTTGCACGTTTGGGCAACAAATTCGTTATCATCAGGGTTTATCCGTACAGGTTCGTACCTTTCACCGATGAATTTCCTCTCCGGGCTCAACAGGAACCTCGATTACCCGGAAAGGCTCAAGAGCGAGCTTCCCATCGAACTGGCTCGTTCGGGAGAACCCATCTGGAAGCCTTGAAACGGCATCTCCGTGAACGTGAGGGGTTTAACGCCCGGGTGTCATACGACCTTAAGACTTCTCATCCGCGACTCCCGGGAGAGGATAGCCGTGCATACGACTTCCGGCTGGCGAAAGCCCTGATCGAGGAGAGCAGGGTACGCATCATCCACTTTTTCCGGGAGGAGGAGGACGAATACGGCATCAATGATTCGGCTACCCTGGAGATCGGGATCCTCTACGGCCTGAGCGTTGCCTCCCCGCAAGAGGGCTGCTACGCCCTCATCCTCTGCGAGGCGGGCTACGATGCCAGGAACATCGGAGGTATGCGACGCGGCATACGGCCGTTCACCGAGAAGGAGTGGCGGTGGCACGATTTCATGGACCGGGACGAAGCAATTCTGCACGCGACGCAGTTCTGCTACGATTGCCTGCTGGACTATTCTCTCTCGCCGTGAGCGAGAAACCAGCCTTCAGACCTCCGGTATATGCTCGATCGCACGAGAATTCTTCCCGGGCTCCTCCAGCAGATCCGGGAACAGGAGATCGTGGCCGCCTTCACGGAGGGCAGGACTCGATGAGTGAGTTGACCCTCGAACTACACGCCCGCCAATCGTTCACCTCACCCCCACCCGCCCGTTCCACTCCCGGACCAGCCGGGCGTAGCAGCCTTCGCAGACCTTCGCCTGCGTCTCCCGCGAGCGGTAGACCGCCTTCTTCTCCCCGCAGACGTCGCACCGGCCGATCTCGACCTTCGTCCGGGTAAACGTCCGGTGGTCGAGGACCCCCGGGAGCGGCTGCACCTTTCCGGGTCGCTTTCCCTTCTTCAAACAGTCGTAGCAGAGATACTTCCCCCCGCCGCCCCGTTTCAACGACGACGTCGGCCTGCCGGTTGCAGACGCGGGCCCGGGTTCGTCCTTCTCCACCGGGAGGGGGATGTAGTCGGCGGGGTTGATGTTGGCAGCGTTGGCAGCATAGGTACAGCAGGTGCTGCCAATGAGTGCAGCCATATTCGGACCCGGATCTGTTTTTTCGCCCCGATGCAGGGTATCCCTCGGTTCATGTACAGCAGTGCGGAAAACACAGGCACCCCGGTCATCATCCGGAACTCTATCGACCGTGCTCTCCGTTCTCTCATTCTGCTGTACAGGTACGTACATAGATCGATCTATATCAGGATCCTGAACGTCTTTTCCGGAATCTTCCTCGCTCCGGCCGATCTCTTGTTGGCAGCAGTTGCTGTACCTATGCTGCACATCTGCTGCACTGCTGCCATCATCGGGGTCGTCGTCCAGCCAGACGGAGGCGCCCCCGCCCCAGGCCCGGTAGACCTCGATATCGAACGTGAAGTACTGCTCCCGGCGGCGAACCGTGACCCCACCGCCATCGCTCTCCGTCACGGTGGCATCGTAGAGGCTGATCGCCGGGCACTTCTCCAGGAGGCCGGAGTAGGGTGTCCCCCGGCTGACATACCCGTTAAGGAGCCGCCGGGTCTGGTAGTAGGAGAGACCGAGAGCGCTCTGGAGCTGCCGGATGGTGAAGACCTCGACTCCCATCCCGGCGACCGTCGCGAGCGCCGCCGCCTCGTTCTTCGTCAGCTTCGTCTCCTGGCCCCCGGCCGTCCCGGAGAGGGCGGCGTAGAGTTTGGCCGCCGCCGTGAAGTCTTCTTCCCGGGCGATCACCGCCCCGTCCTCCCCCCGGTCGCGCTGGAGGGAGAAGAGCCGGGCCCGGCACTTGATCAGGTCAAAGAGCATGCCGGGGTTCCGGCGGTTCTGGGTGGTGGAGGACTGGATCCGCCGGGCAAACGGGATCCGGACGGGGAGGACTTCGGCTTTGACGGCCTCCCAGATCGCCCGGCAGGTGAAAATATCGTCTTTTGCCGTATTCCGGCCGGCCGCCTCGGCCTCCTTCATGTGCTCAAAGACCCTTTTGTCCTGCTCGACGGTATCGTCGATCCAGACCGTGAGCATCCGGTTCATCACCTGGTCGTCGCCGATGTCCTCGACTTTGGCGAGCCACCAGACGCACCGAGCCGGGATGGTGCAGACCCGGAGCTTCCTCTCGGTCGTGAGGGTCCTATGCTCGATCGGCTCGCGGAAGTTCGCGGTCGCGGATTTGAGGACTTCCTGGAGATCGCCGGAGAGGGAGACGTCATCGAAGAGGAGGACGGTGCCGGCCCGGAGGTCGTCGTCGTAGTAGAGCGCCTTGTCAGAGACGGTGCCTTTGAGTTTGTAGGCCGCCGGAATGAGGTTCTGCATCGTCGTGCAGGCATGCGTTTTGCCTTTGCCGGAGTTGCCGGAGACGGCGACGTGGAGGCCGTTCGTGTTCTCGACCGATTGCGAGGCGAGGGACATCGTGAGGCACTCCGCGACGGTCCGGTCGCCCACGTGGCTCTTGTTGAAGGTGTCGAGGAGGAACGCGAACGGATCGCCGGTCTGCAGGATCGCAAGGGCACGCTCGCGATGCTCATCCTCTGCAAGGGTAGGAGGAGGGGCCGGCTGCTCCTCCTGTTCCGGCCCCTGCTCCTTTGTTCTTATCCCCGGTCTCCGTTTCTTCGGCTCGTACATCTCCCGGAGCTCCGGCCAGCGCTGCGCCCCTCCACCGCAACTTGCGTGGTGGCAGCCGGCGAAGACGGCGCCGTTCGCGAACTGGACGGCGAACGCACCGTCTTTATGCGCTGAGGAGAACGGGCACTCGGCGAGGGTGAAGAGGGTCCCTCCCTGCCAGGGCCGTGTGCTCCGGACGGCGATGCCGTGGTCGAGGAGCCAGGCGGCAAGGTCGATGCCGGGGCCGTTTTTTCTCTGGGGAGGCTCTTCCCGGGGGAGGAGCCCGGCGAGGTGCCGGAGCAGTTCCAGGGGAACAACATTCATCTCCGGTGGAGATTCAAGAATCCTCGCCCGCCGGTGGGGCCGCTCCGGGGTGGAGTCGCCTTTCCGGGACATGGTGCCGTAGAGTTTCCAGATCCGGGCGGCGTTGTGGTTCGCGGTATCGACCGTTATGGTTTCGTTCGAGAAGAGGGCGTCGAGGGTCGAAAGACAGCCCTTCACGAGTGCCGTCGAGGGTTCGTCGTTTTGGAGGTCGATCCGGTACAGCAGATGCGCCCCGTTGCCCGAGTCCGCCCGGATGGGCGCCGGAAACCCCTGCTCGGCAAGGTAGGCCGCGATCCGCTCCGCCGCAGCGAGCGCCGCGTCGTGCTCCGCATCCGTGGACGAGACCCCGCTCGGCCGGACCGGGTCGATGTCGACCGGGAACCAGCGCCGGCGGAGGATGTCGGCGTCGGCGGTCGTCGCGTCCTTGCGGGAAAGGCGCAGCTTGATCCGGTTTGCCCGCCGGGCGAGGAGCGCCGGGTTCACATCATTGAGGGTGACATAGATCCCGGCGACCGAGGGGTCGGCGTCGAGGGCCTCGACAGCCCGGGCGAGTGCCTCGTGGTCGTCGAAGTAGCCGGAGTGGGTGACACCGTCGGCGAGCGCCCGGACCTCGATTACGCCGTCGGCGAGGAGCCTCACGGCCCGGCGGATCTCCTCACTCATATGCCCACCTCGCACCTTCGGTGCTCAAACTCCTGCCATTCTGCCAGTCGTTCTCCGGGGCGAGGGGGAAGAGGGGGGCGCTCGCCGCCTCCCCGCGGGCGACGCGCCGGAGGCTGACGAGCGGGACGATCCAGCAACCAGCCCGGAGGTGGATTACCACCGCTCTCCCGGCCGGGTTCACCGCCGCATGCCCCTCGATCGTCACCTCGCCCGTGACAACACCGTCCCTGCGCCGCACCCGCTCCCGCGTGACCGGCGCCGGCCGGCCGGCAAAGATGAGCGCCTTCACGTCCTCCGGCGCGATCCGGTGGCGCTCAGCCTCGACCAGGATAATAAGTCCACCCGCCGTGGTACAGGCCAGGGTTCCCGGCGCGATGGTCCCATCGGACCGGAGCGGGAGAAAACCTTCGGGTTTCGACTCTTCGGTCATGGCCGGCCCCGCTCGACGCTGATCGTATACTGGTGGTTGCGGGTCCGGCGGACGGTGATCTCGCGGACCGCCCGGCCGTGGCTGCGGATCACGTCCGCGACCGCTCGCGGGACGAGGAAGAGCGGGACCGGGGAGACGTTTATCTCCTCCGGTGAAAAAGTACCAGTGGCGGCCTGGCGGAGCGCGTGGTGGCACTTTGGATCCGGGCTGCCGCCTCTGGTTTTCGGTTCGGTTCCTCCCGGGGTTTTGTTCTCCTCGGGTCTGTTGTCGTGTTGCATTCCTGATAACTCCCTGCACCGGGCTCCCGGTGCATGCACCATCATCGGGAGCCGTCAGATAAAAAGGTGAGCAGATGACCCTGAATTAAGCAACGGAGCCTATTTAAACGTTGCTTTATCAAAAAGAGATAGTTCGAAAGAACAGGCAGGAATCACCGATCGCGAGCAAAATCCGGGGTGACGATCGATCCGGAGTTTTTTGATCCGATACAGGCGGCGGCCACGTCCCCGGGGTCGTAGCGGAGCCGGACGTCCCGCTCCCTCCCCCGGCCCGGCCCGGGCACCAGGTCGACGATCCCGGCTTTCATGAGCCCGTTGAGGTGCTCGTGCCAGGTTGTCCTCCCGACCGGGAGGTAGTCCTGCGCCGCCTCAAAGACCGCTCCTGCCGTCATATTCTCTCCTGCAAGCGACCGCTCCGCGATGCGGCGGAGCAGCACCCGCTCGTCGTCCGAAAGCCCCGCGGCCCGGTTACGGAGCACCGGTGCGATGACCCCCGGGGTCGCGGCCGTCACGTCGCCGGGGGTGACCCGGCGGCGACCGTCCTTCTCCGCCCGGAGGACTGCCATCCGGACAAGGTCGATCCCGACCCGGACGTCCTGTTCGCCGGCAGCGATCCGCGCGATCCGGTCGAGGAGCACCTTCGAGACCACCCGCGGGTAGAGCCCCTGCCGGACGCGGTCGGCGAGGATCTCCCGGACCTCAACGTGGGTATAGGGCAGGAAGGTGACCTCTGTCGGGTGGAAGACCGACCGGACACTCTCGTCGGCCTCGGCGTAGAGGTTCAGGGCAAGATCGCTTGTGACCGCAAAGACCCCGGGTTTTTTGACGTCGCACTTCTCGTAGAGCCGGAGGATCTGGTAGAGGAGGGTGTTGTAGGTCCCGGCCGCGATGAGCTCGTTCGCGTCGTCGAGGCAGACGACGAGGGCTGCGTCATCGTCGTGGAGCCGGGTCGCGATCCCCTCTTTGATATCGTCGAGGTGCCACCCGGTCGGGGGCGGGGCGTAGCTGAAGAGTTGTTTGAAGATGCTCCGGTAGACGGCGAGCGGCGTGCGGTCGTGGCGGCAGTTGACGTAGGCCGGGACGATTCGCCGGGTGGTCCCGGCGACCTCGCGAAAGATCCGGCGGACGGTGGTGGTCTTCCCGGTCCCGGGGGGGCCGCGGAGGACGGCGGAGAGAACGCTCCCGCCCTGGAGGGCGGGCCGGAGGAGCCAGGCGAGTTCCTGGGTCTGGGCGTCGCGGTGGTGGAGGTGGTCGGGGACGAACGTGAACTCAAAGACGTCACGGTCGCGGAAGAGGGTCTCGTCGTGGCGGAGGAGGGGAGAATGCGTCATAGGAGAGTCTGGAGAAGAGGAGATTGTTAAAGGTGAGGCGTGCGCGGGTTGAAAGTGAAGGATGACATGAAGGCTGCAGCTGCAGGTTCCCGGCAGAACATTGGGGCAGGAAGTTACTCTGCCTGCAGGATCTCGACGATCCGGTCGATGACCGATGCGAGGGCCTGGTCGTTGAGACGGCCGGCCCGGTAGAGGATCAGGTTGGTACTGGCAGAGAAGAGCCGGTTTGGCCGGACGTTGCTCGACTTGCGGAGTGTTCCCTCCGTAAAATCCATGTCGGTGATACCGACGGCATAGCGATCCCGGACCTGCTGGCTCGTGATCTGACAGAGAACGACATCATCCCCGTCGGGCGTCGCGACAACAAGAGCCGGCCTTCGTTTCACGGTTGAGAGATCGGAGAAAGGAAACGGTACAATGACGACATCCCCTTTTACAAATCCTTCCACGCCTCTTCCTCCTCGGGCCGGAGCCAGTCTTTCCGGAGCGCAGGCTCGCTCGCGAGGGCGGTGTCGGGGGCGGCCTTCCGGCGCCGGGACTTGAGGTACCGGATGAAATCGAGCACCTCACCGTATGTCCGGGGCGGGAGGTCGTTCAACTCTCTGATGATCTCCTCTTTGACTTGGGTCATGGCAGCCTCACCTCTACGGTATACGATCCTCTGGTGCTTCAATCTACATATCTCTGTCTGAAGAGGGGTTGTTTACCGGGGCGATCTGTGCCCCCGACACTGAGAAAAATTGAGTGGGGGGAGAGCCCCCCGCTTCACGCCAGTGCGGGCACGGCGTCAGCCCAGGCATCGACCGCGGTCCGGATGGCGTCGTCCTGGTAGGACGAGAGCCGGACGGTCGTCCGGGTGAAGGTGACGTAATAGTCATCACCCGACGGGTCGTGGCACTTGAGCTGAGCGTAGTAGGTCTCACCGGGGGCGTTCCGGACGGCCTCTCCGCCCATCGCGGTCTCGAGGGCCGCATTCGCGAGAGCCTCCGCGGCGTTCGCCTCGAAGGCGGCGATCGTCGGGGACTGCAGGGAGACGTTGCCCACCCGCTTGCCCTCGCCGTCGAGGAAGTTCACCTTCGCGGTGTAGTGCTCGCGGTTCCGTATGACTGCCGCG
>Ga0209510_1000876_pt1 | contig 37673 bp, 33 predicted proteins | sample BiotimSIPDNA_FD_185749 | JGI IMG/M metagenome (GOLD analysis project Ga0209510, IMG submission 185749) | Anaerobic biogas reactor microbial communites from Washington, USA - Biogas_R1 time_0 SIP DNA (SPAdes) (version 2) | ecosystem: Engineered > Bioreactor > Anaerobic > Unclassified | place...
ACATTATAGGTAAGCACGTCGAAGACGGTGTTACACCGTGAACCGGGTACACAACTGGAAACGGGCGCTAGGCAGAAAGTACCCGGGTACAGAAAGATTTTGTGAAAGCGTTCGGGGCATCCCCGGACACTCGTTACACCAGAGGAGTAGTGGTTAGGGACTTCAGAGGTGCATTCACCTGTTAAGGTGAAAAGACACGTCAACAGGGAACAGGTGGGGCAGACCCCACCCGGCGATAGTGCCGCCGGGAAGGAAGACAACGGAACTTACGTGGGTACGTAGGCTAGTTCCATCTCCAAGTGCAGGCATTGCGTCGGCGATTAGAGAAAGGTATTTGTGTAAGGAAGTGTGGCCGGGATACCCGGCTTAGGTACACGCCAACGGTTAGCGGACAAGGAGAAGTCCGCACACCGTGGCGTTAACTAAATAAGCTATAGGAGGCGCCCCCGAAACAGGGACGCGTTAGGAAGAAATATGCGGGCAACCCGCATGACGGGAAGAACACCCGTCAAACCTACGGAAAAGGAGCACTCACTCCGACCTGGAGGAGGCGGAAGCCGTAGGTAACAGAAAGGTATTTGTGCGATATACGCCCGGGATACCCGGGCCAACCCCCTCAACTAGGGTTGGGAGATAACAGACGCGCCGCCCTGGCGGCCGTGTTGAAACAAGCAGACCGGGCTACCCGGTTGAATTCCGTACTGAATAACAGCACCTGAATTCAGAATTGACAGGTATGTGTACGTTAGAAAAACTCCAGGGGGAATCCCCGGGACACTTTAAAGATCAATTATCAGAGGAGGTAGGAACATGAACGAAATTACGGTAAGCAGGGCGCTGGTGCGCCTGAAAACACTGGACTCGCAGATACGGGGCGAGATAGAAGAGATGAAAGATCTGGCGCTGGCGAAACCGGGCAAGCGGGCCCTGACGGGGTACGCCTCGGAAGAGGAGTTCACGAAACAGGCGGTCCACACCCACGACAAGGTGACCGGCCTGATAGCCGAAAGGAAGAAGGTCAAGGCCGCGGTCGTAGCCTCCAACGCGCAGACAACGGTCACGGTGGCGGGGAAGAGCTACACCGTGGCGGAGGCGATAGAGCGAAAGAATTCGCTGGAGTACGACAAACTGCTGTTGAGGAAGCTCAAGGAGCAGTACCGCGCCGCCGTAGTGAACGTGGAGCGGGCCAACAACGATCTGGAGGCCAACAAGGTTGACCGCTACATAGAGAGCGTCTACGGTAAAGACGCCGGCACCAGGGACAGGTCGGGAGAGATACAGAAAGCCAGGCAGGACTACCTCGACCAGAACAGCTGGGTGATGCTCGATCCTCTCAATCTCGCGCAGAAGATAGAGGCGCTGGAGGAGGACATCCGCACCTTCGAGGCTGAAGTCGATGTAGTGCTGTCGGAGAGTAACGCGACCACCAGAGTTGTGATAGAATAGGTTAGTTATAGTCAACGACCCCCGGATTTATCCGTGAGCTTGTAAAAGTTCAAGTTGACCAGCTTAAGTGTTTCGAACACTACGTTACGGGTGAATATATAGGCACTCCGGGGTGACGTCACCAGCTCCGGACCCTGCGGTGGACGGTTAAACAGGTTGAGGGTCTAAACCAGTGTCGTTCACGTTAAACCACCCGATAACATTAGCGAGGTGGACTTTACCGGCGATTAGCCGAGAACAGGTAGGTAACTACCATCGCAACATGTATTTAGGAAAATGGAGATCATATGTCGAAACGTTCAGAACTTTGTCCCCTCCCATTCTAGGGTTATAGAATGACTAAATTCCATAGCGTAGTGCATACGCCACTGGGTAATATCATGACAGGAAAAGGTCAGCATTAAGCTATCAGGATTTAGGGAACAATGTTCAACGCTCTTGTTCCGGAGGAAAACCGGAGATCAACGAGCAGCGGACAACGGACAACGATCATGAAACCCCGGACACACGGCTCTGGCAGTGACGAACAGGCCGATGGACGTGCCGCCGGGCTGGCATAATGGTCTCCATATATTTTTGTACTGTACAGCGGGGATTACCCCGTTGTCGGAAGAGCATCCGACACACGACCCCTATCCGGAACACGGGAAGCGACAAAGTCTGGGCATCCGGGATACAGGGGGGTAAAAGAACCGGAGTTGTATATTTATAGGTGGTGTTGACACCACCGCCGTGTGGAGATACGGCGTGCAAGACGCATTCCCAACCAGAGTGAGTTGGGACTATGGTGTGGCGAAGAACAGATGTTGTGCAAGATACCTACGACGGTGAAACCACCGTCGGTACTCTTAGCCCGTGCGCGAGAGGAACATCGCAGCACGGGACCAAGAAGCACCGCTGGAACAAATTTAAAACTTTACCAGGCTTTTTGCGTGAGAAACATACGACGGGTGTAAACCCGCGCCCGTCAGCGAGGCTTAGGCGAACGCTATTGCCGGAGGAACATCGACACAGGATCCGCACGAGCCACCGCCGGGAGGGCAGAAAGAAACAGGGACAGTGAAAGTACAGTAACAGAAACAGTAGCGGGGGTATCCCCGCAGCGGCTCGTCCCATCGTCGAGGCAGCTTGCGTAAGGACCATCGACGAGAAACACATCCGCTGAAGGTAAAACAGGATTACGTGAGAAACATGTACCGGGTAAAACCCGAGCCCAACTTCGCGAAATGCATCGCCGCACGCGCGGGCCAAAGCGGTCCGAGCGTGCAGGCGAGTGCCTCCTCTCCGTTGGGAGCAGTGTTATTTACAGTATCAGAAACAGTAGCGGGGATTCCCCGCTGCCACGAGGATATGTGGCAGGCCAGTAAGGTACCTTCAGCCACATAGTCGCGACGGGTTATCAGTAATCAGTTAGTTAAGTTAGTTGACGGTGTCTTCACCGTCAGGTTCAGGGTAGGGTCGCGGGGAAGAGCGCTCGCGACCCCACCCCTGAAACCTGTACTACTGGGTTCTAAGTGTGTGAGGCTAGTTAAGCGTATGAGAGAAATTGCGGGGATATCCCCGTAGCGACACCTGTCCCCGTCGCCGTCAGCTGGCGCTACGACAGGCGACGAGGGACATAGTCGCTGAAGGTAAAAATAGGTGTTACGTGAGAGATACGACGGGTATAAACCCGTGCCCAAATTGGCTATCGGCGCCGACGAAAGTTCCTACCGGGAAGAGCATCCGGTTCACTTCCGTCAGGCAGCCGACCGCCACATTGGGACGCAAGGAGAGTAAGTGAGTGTTGGAAACAGTTTAGCTACAGTGACGGGTACAAACCCGTCTCCCGGGGCTAGGGGTCCACAACCCTCCACGGGCGGAAAACTTGCCCGTGTCGGTTTGCGGAATCCCTAGCCGAGGGAGGTCATCCGAGGAAGGAACAGTACGGAGTAGAAAGAAACAGTACGAAGTAGTTAATTCAACGCGGGGGTTACCCCCGCGGCCAGTCGCCCATCCAGCAGCTCGCAAAAGCTGCGAGCAGCTGACAGGGCTTTCGGCCGTTGAGCCTGTAACAGTGAAGATTTCAGTACAGTAAGCCATTTCGGCTAATACGGGGAAATCCCCGCACGGTCTAGGACCGTGCCGTGGACTATGGCGTAGTGTCGGGAGGAACCCGACAACCGCCAATAGTCCCCCGGAGGTCCGTAGACCATAAACAGAAGACAGTGAAGATTCAGTAAGGCAAGCCAGTGGAGACACTCCACAAACCTTGTAGGTCTACAAGGTTAGACAACAGTGTTTGACACATCCGGCCCCATGTCTCGGAAGAGACCGGGCCGGTTACCTTTTTCTTAACCCCGGGACGGCTTGCGGTGCTTGAAATACTCTATCTGCCGCAACCTTTTGTTGGCCTCTTCCCGGGTGCCGTATGGGCGACTCAACCTCTTGCCCTTCTCGCTCACCACGATATACTTTTTCTCGCCGTTGACTATAACGCTCTTGACCATTGTGTGTGCCTCCTGAAAACTAATCGATATGTTGGTATAAACATAATAAGGAGGTGAGTTTAAGTGAATAGAAAGCCCGTTAAGAAAGAAACCCCGAAAGCAACGAAGTTGAGGGGCCTACCTAGAAAATAGGCCCACACAAAAAAAAAAGAGGGGAGGATGCTCCCTCCCTTCTTTTTTTTTACCCTTGCAGGGCCTCCATCACCTTTTCCGCCAGCTCCAGGTCTATCACCCCGTTGGACGCTGCCACCATGTATGTGGGGCCTTTATCTTTAAGGTGCCTGTTGGCGAATATGAACGTCCGCCCGCATACCACGATGTGTACTACCGTTTCTTTCACCAGGATCTCCGGCGCGCAGGCTTTCTCGATCATCAGAAATGCACCCGCGCCTTTATAAACCATTCCACCTTGTTCAGCCATTCCCCTGTCAGACGCATCCCGACCTTGAGGTTGCCTGTGCCCATGTGCAGGCACAACCCCGGTCCGGTGCTCCAGAACCCTTCGGCTACAGCTTCCGGGGGCCACACGGTTATGAAACCATCGATCCCGACAGTGAAAGAGGCCTCCGACTCCACTTCCATTTCCCACAACACCCATAGAGTAACTCTGGAGCTATCCTGCTGCAGGAAGGGTTTGGAGATCCCGCCTCCCACAACATGTCCCCCCAGGTCTATGGAGTAGCCGGCGGATAATACGGTTTCCGTCGCGAAAGCGGTTATGTCCACCGTCACCGAGGCCGTCAGGAAGGAGGTGATGAGAAGTACCGCCACACACAGGGCCCGACGCATCTTACTTCTCCACGGTTTCCAGCAGGATCTCTTTCTCTTCCAGAGAGACCGCTGCCAGGGCTTTCTCAGGGTTGCGGTTGAACATGTTCACAAACCCCGCCCCGAACATCGTGGACGCCTCTTTTATAAAGCTGTCCCTGTCACTCGCCGCAATTTTCAGGAGATCTCTGTCTACCGGTGGAACGCTGGTTTCGATCTGCGTGGACAGTGTGGTCGCGAAGGGATCCTCTATGAACTTGTCGTAGTACGGCACCATGTTATGGGTCCTGTCGAGTGCGTACAGTTCTTCGGCGAAATCCGTCGGCGCCAGAGAGGCCTGTTTCTCCAGCAGTTCCAGGTAATCTTTCCTTGCGGCCGTCTTCATCCCTATTCTGTCGTTTATTCCCTGTTCAAGGTACATGGAGTAACTGTCCCAGTTGGCGTACTTCTGCAATGAGCTGTCTGCCGGTACGGAAACATCCATTTCCGCCGCCGCGTCACACACTCTTTTCGCCACCACCGGGCGCCATTTCACGGGCATGTCCGAATAGTGCTTTTCAAACTCCTCGGCTGCCATCTTTATGTGCTCCGGAGTGTGGATCGGGTACTTCCTGATCTTCTCTCCGGTGTAAGTCTCACCAACTATGGCGAATGCCATGTCCGGTAGACCTTCCAGGTATCTCTCCTCCGCTAGAGCGGCCACTTTTTCAAGTGTGTCCTGCACGGAGCGTTTCACCTCGGCCTGCTTGAAAAAGACAGGGCCGGGATTGACGGCGAGGCCCGTGTTGAGGGCTGCCTGTATCAGTGGGAAGTGTGTCAGTTCCTTCAGCGCGCCCAGTTTCACCAGCGCGTTTCCGATCTTCACCCCTACGTCCACCGCCCCCGGTTCTGGAAGGTTGTCCACGGTACGTTCATAGTAATAGGCACTGACCAGTGCTGCGTCTTTTGTCATGACTGGGTAACGTCTCATAGTGTGTCCGTCGGTCAGCGCCATAACCATCGCGAAGGCCGAGTCCGGATACCTCGTTACAGTATCCGGACTTTCGACCGACGCCGTCTTTATGAACTCCGGGCATTCGGCCAATATTGTGAGCAGGGCATCGTCGTATATGTCAAAAACCTTTCCCGCTACAGAGTATCTATTGGCCAAAATAGCTCACCTCTCTTTAAAGTCTATCGATAGGGACATCATGAGTAAGCTAAAGATGTCGCCGGGATAGGTTTTATCTCTGCCGGGGTCATGGTGACGTTCTCCATAACGATGACGTCTCCGGCGTTCGTGGCGATGGTGTGCGCGTTTATTATGCAGCGCTCCAGCGCGAACGAGGCGGCGATCTCTTCGGATACGTCCGATTCCTTCAGCCCTGGTTTGTAGAACATTATGATTAAGCCTATCGGGCGGTCGAAGATCTTCGATCCGAGGTTGAGGGCTATATCACCCGAGGCGGCGCTGTCCCAGTACTCCAAACTGGAATCGTTGCCATATATCCTGTGTAGCAGGTTCCTGCCGTTTATGAGTGCCCTGCCCAGGTTCAGGCTTCTGAAGGTCCTTCCGGGAATCAACATCTCCTTGTCCGACCCGATCTCGAACAGCTGTTGCACGTTCTTGTTCTGGGCCAGGGACATGGTCTGAAGAACCCCTACCGCTTCTATTGTCGTGCATTCGGTGTAGGTCAGGGCGTTCTTGCCCTCCGCTGCCAGCATCACTCCGAGAAGGATGAATTTCGAGCTGAACGGGGTCAGTATCCCGTTACCATACAGCGGGTCGTCCTTCTCCACAAAATCAGTGTATGGATTCCAATTTTTCATTATGGCCATCTACATGCACCCCCTTATACCTGAGTTGCGCTGGCCTGTACGGTAACGCGTATGACGTTAGCAGGGTACAGCGGTTGGTAATCGATCATCACTTCCACCGTGTCCGGTTCCTGTTCGGGGACGGTTATGGAGACCAGGGCGGTTTTCTCGCCGCAAACCCTGTCTCTTATCCCCCTGGTTATGATTGCCTGGCACGCGAGATTCACGGCCTCCAGGAACTGCGGGGTGATGTTCTGGCCTACTATCATGCCGTCGAGAGTTACTTTCAGGGCCATGGATACCCAGTCCATTCCGCGGACTATAGAGTCTTCCCTGGTTTCCAGGTAGGATTCGGCGGTGGTCATCTGGTGTCTCACCCTTACCACGGTAGGCGTCTCTTCCAGCACCCAGAGCCCTGCGGCCACCAGCGTGTCCAGCTGAGACTCGGTGAAGTAGTTGGGCTTGCTTCCGGGATACCGGACACCGTAGACTGAACCTTCGGTGTACTTCGTCAATGGTGTACTCGGAGAGCGGCTCAAGGTCTTCAAGAGTCCGGCGTAGATAGCGGTGTAGTAGATGCCGGGTACCGGATAAACTATTCCGTTGTATCTTATATATATCTCCGGGTTCATCAGGATTCTCAGCCTCTTGTCATCGTAGGCGTACATCGTGCGGAGGTAATCGGTGACGACTGTAGCCGCCGTTCCGGTGGCGTATTTCTCCGTCGCGGAATCGAAATCCTTGAACCCTAGCATGGCGACTCTGAACTTACTCTCCGTAGGCGCGGAGAAGGTGGTTATGTGGCTCATGAGTGTGGCAGACACGCTCCCCACATCCGCCATCACGGCTAGACAGTAGAGATAGATCTTTCCAAACTCCGTTAGAGCGGCGGTAAGGCTAGCCGGGTCGAAGATGTGGTCCAGATTGTTGGCAGACGGTGCGGTGGCCATTATGTAAACCGGGCCACTTCCGGCCTTTAGCAGTGCCTGGTACGCCCCGAATCCCAACGGGTTGTAGGGGTGAACCGGCCCCGCGTATTCCTCGATCTCTTCCTTCGTGCTCACCGGGATCGGCCCCGAGAAGACAGGGTTTTGGTAACTGTAAACGACTTCAAGAGGGACACTGGCTCCCACCGTTACAGCAGAACCTAGTGTTATCACACCGGTCACGCTGTTTATGGTGTAGCCATCGGTCGCGTCGTTGGCCTCGAGAACTTCGGCGTCTTCTCCGGTGTCGATAGTTACGGAAGTTACTGAAGACACCGGGTAATGCGCCAGAGAGACTACTTTCTGGGCGGCTTCCAACGTGAAGGTCTCCGTCGCCGTGTAGTTCGCGAGAATTATGGAGGCGTACTCTATATACACTTTTACTTTCGCCGGGTACCACGTGGACTCTTCTTTTTCCAGGAACGTGGCGGAGTTGCCGGCTGTTGCATTTAGTTCTGCTCCCGTTACAAGGGTTACCCCAACTTTTCCTTCCGATAGGTCTGCTAGGTCGAGGGCATCCGCGGAGAGCTCGTAGTAGGGAGTCCCACCATCGAGAATCCTCTGGCCAGGTTCCGCTTCCCCGCGGCTCCTGAACCATTCTCTGGTCAGGTGTTTCATGTTCAGCGCCGCACCCTCGGTGGCCACATAGACCTTTACCGTGGACGCTATAGGCAGGTGGGCCGTCGTGAAGCCGGGCAGATCTAGAACCTGCGAAGAATCATAGTCTTCAGAGGCTATCAGGCCGGCGTAAGCGTCGGTACCCTCCACCACATAGGTCGCCACTCCTATAATTCCAGGCGTGAAGTCCTGGAAGGAAGGCACGGCCCTTATGGTCGGAACTAATACCTGTTCAACTTGTGTACCTGGTCTCGTATATGCCATTTAATCTACGCTCCTTTCGTACTGTATCAGCTACGAATCTACGTTCTAACTACTGGGCCTGTAAAACTTACTCTGGATTTGTTTATGAGTATCTTGTTCAGAGCGATTCTCTCCAGGGTTATGTGGTCCAGCACCCTCACGATCAGTTGCCTGCCGGCGTACTTCGTATCCCCGGCACCCACGATATCCACTTTCGAGCTGCCCACTGGAGTGACGTCGGCGATCCCCATGTCCGTGGTGAACTTCTCCTTCTTCACCAGGAAGAGGGTGGCCAGCCATGCCACCAGCCGCGAGGCTTCTTTCGCCCTTCTGGATCGAACCACTATCGAGTAGTCTTCGTTTATGAGGTACGGGCCTATCTGTCCCTCGTTCTGGAACAACCGGTAGTTCTCCGTCTTGTCGGTCAGCCCACCGGGTCGCAGAGAGAAGCCTTCCGCGCCTACCGTGATTATTGTTTGGGGCATTTCCCGGGCAGACGCTACGTTGTCCTCAAGATCAATAACGGCTATGTCCGACTTCGAGATGTCGTTCCAGTCGGTGTGGTACGTGGTGAAAGTGTCGATGCTCACCCGTATGAACTGGATGAGCGTCTGTATGACTCTGTCCTCGAAAGAGGTGTAAACTTCTAGTTCCATCACCACATCACCCTGGATGTCTGTTTTAGAGGTCTGGGCGTTTCAAAATCTGCCGCCGGTATCTGGAACAGGTACGCTTCATCCGTCGCCGGCAACTCGTCCGCCCCCACCAACTGCAGGAGGGGGATTCGCTGCCTGTAGTTTATGGTTGTGACCTGCACCACCCGTAAACGCTTTCCATAGAGCAGGTCCACCAACACATCGTTCTCCTGAATGTACGGATATCCGGACACCTGGACGGTGTACTGGGTATCGAATTCCGTCACGGGGAATTTGGCGAACAGCTTTCCGATAACGGTGTTGTCCATGTAGCGCATCACCGTTTTTATCGGAGGCCAGAAGCCGTCTCTCCATCCCGTGCCATAACAGCTGCAGGGTTCTCCGCTGGCGGTGCCCATGCGCGCCGATTGCAGAAAGTTCCAGCAGTTCGGGCATCTTTCCGTGTCGCGCTTGACCAGCAGTATGTCCGCCGGCACTCCGTCCACCAGGCGCAACGCCTTGTTGAACTCATCGGCCATGGCGAAAAAGAGCTTGTCCACCGGACCGGCCAGGGTCGCTTTAGGGCTGCGTGAGAAACCACCGTACTGTACAGGGCCCTGGGCCTCCAACCAGTAATGTGGGTAAACGGATATGTGCCGTATGTTCAGGTCGGTGTCGATGAAGAGCGTCTCGGTTTCAGCGTTCGCCAGCACCACTTCGGCCGCGTCGTTGGAAAACCCGCGCATCAATCGGACCGTGTGGCCGGGCAGGGCCGTGAAACCTCCCCACTGCACCGCCAGTTCCCCGGAACTGGTCGGGACTACCTGTATCGTGAACGATTCTGAAAAGACCAATGTGTTCCTCCTATATACAATACTAACCCCGGTACGCCATACATGCAGGCACTACCGAATTTTAGAAGGGTGCATTACCGTAACAGGCTTCCACATTGAGTTGCTGCTTCTCCAGGTCTCTGCGGTTTTTGTACTCCTGGTTGTAGGATTCTGCTACGGACTTGTAAATTGTGCCCTTGTCCCTGATCCCCAACTGTATACCACTGGTCCCGTAGTTCAGCTGGTTTCTGAACTCGGCGAGTGCCAGAGTGTCGAAAATGATCGCCAGAGTCTTGAGGATTATCGTGTCAATGTACGGATGGTTCTCTATAGTGTATTTCGTCGGCAGCGGCGGGGTGGAGTTGTAATCCCGGAGCGCTCGGTCCAGCGCCTTCATTATCGCCGTGTCGTTTACCTGCTGGCCCTCTATGAGGATGTTTTCGTCTGGAAAGTCCATCATCCGTTCCCGGATCTCGGTGATGTACTCGCTGTAAATCGAAGACAACACCGCGAGCTCGACGTAGCAACCGATAACTTTTACCTGCCGCATATCCGACACGGCGGTGGCGAATATCTGCGCCACGGTTTCCGACAACACGGTAGCCGTAACAGAAGCCGGCAGCTCTCCGGGCATGGAAGTGGCTATACCCAGCGTGGCCGTCTTGCCCGCCACTACACTGCAACTTACCGGTATTGTTGTCGTAGCCATCGGCTACCTCCTCATTCTTCCGCCGGGGTTTCGGTGTCCGTGGGTGTCTCCGTTTCGGCCGGTTTTGGTGACGGCGCGGCCTTCTTCCGGCTCCTCTTTTTCGCCGGTTTGGGTTCCACTACCTCGCGCACCTCGTTCTCCTGCATGTCCCGGATAATTACCGTGGGCGGCGGCGTGTTTTCCGAGGCCTCTACCCTGGCGACATGCACCACGGGGGGCTTCTCTTCCGGGGCCTCTATTTTGGTGACCACGACTTTAGTTTCCGGGACCTCCTCGACCGCTTCGCAAGCCGGCATTATCCTGCCTTTAGCGAGCAGGCGGCGCGTCTGGGGATTCTCGTCGTCCATGTAGACGTTTTTCCCCGGCCTGTAAAAACGTGGCCCGTACGTCGTGGCTATAAGGATTTTATACAATCTCTTCATTGGTAACTCCTTCCTTCCCTTTCACTGTTTTCTTCCTGGAACGGGACGCCTTCTTCGGTTTAGGTTCCCCTTCCCCTTCTGCCGAAACAGGTTTCGGTTCAGCCTCCGGTTCCGTTTCTCCGTCCCCAGTCTCGATAGTCAAGATTTCAGGTACGATAATCTCCTCGTCCCCAGTCTCGATAGTCGTAACGACACGCGGCTCCGGTTCCCCGGTCTCGATAGTTAATATACCGGGCATGACTGGCTCCGGTTCCGGCTCGACTTCTGCTTTCGTCGCAGGCTCCGGTACTGGTTCCGGTACTGGTTCCGGTACTGGTTCCGGTACTGGTTCCGGTACTGGTTCCGGTACTGGTTCCGGTACTGGTTCCGGTACTGGTTCCGGTACTGGTTCCGGTACTGGTGCTGCTACCGGAGAAAGCGGTGCCGCCGGTTTCGGTTTGTACTCCACCAGCCAACCCTTGTCCATGGCGTGACGAATGAGCATGAGGTTAGGGTCGACATCCACCACCCCGTTCGGAGGAATGGTCATCTTCTGTACCGCCAGATGGAGCCAGCTACCGGACACGTTTTTTAGTCGCATACACTACTACCCCCTAAGAAAGAGCGGGGGCGTTACCCCCGCCCGTTCAGGTTTATTCACCGTCTTTCAGAGTTACGCTTGCAACCGCTCTGGTGTTTCCTATACCCATTCCGATGTATTCCCACGCCTTGTAGGTTATGAGGTTGAATCTCTGTTCCACCCCAAACTTCAGCTCTTCGGTGAGGACAAAAGCGTGGCCCAGGTAAGGCTGATCGGTGAAGCAGTAGATCTTGTCGTCTTCGACAATAGAGGTCTTGTTTGTCACAACCAGCCTCTTACCGAGTAGAACCGGGTAGGTGTATCCGTTCTTCACAACCTCGCTCAAGAGGGGGTCGCCGAAGTCACTGTCGTCCCATGCAAGAATATCGTTGTAGACATCGGTGTTTATCAGGATGGTCGTACCCTTCAGTTCGTCCCCGTCTATCAGCTTGAACAGGTTGGTGAAGTCCTTCTTTCCGAAACCGGTGGCGGCCACGGAGTCCGTGTCCTTAGAGGTCAATGTTATGGCCGCGGCTACCAGCGCCATGAACTTGGTGTCCTCTATCTCGGCTATGGCTAGTTCCGTGTTCTTTCTTATGAGATCGGTTATCGGCATCTTGTAGGACAGGAGCTCACCCTCGGTCACCTGGTTCTCGTCGGACGAGACCGCGAAGAAGGGGATCGTGTACCTGTCCCCGTATACCCAGGTCACCTGCTGGGACTGCCCCAGGAAGTCGACTGCAGCCGCTCCGCCGTCGGGCTCTATGTCCATGATCTTCACCAGTCCGCGGTGGTCCGCCGATCTGTCACACTCGGCGGGGCTTATGGTCACCGGCGGAAGGATCTGTCTGGCGAAGGAATCTTCCCTTATCTTCGTCCTGAGAAACAGGCTGGTGGCTAGTGCCACTTCCTCCCTATCCTCGGCCGTTTTCAACATATCTACGAATCGTGCATTGAGTACATCTATACCCATTGGCATGTCTTAATCCCTCCTTGTTCTCGTTTCAGGCCGGTTTAGAGGAGATTTACTCTCAAGCCTGTATTGGTAACCCCGCTGGTGATTACTTCCTCCACTACCCCGACACTGTGGGCGTGGGAGTCACCGTCGAACTCGATCAGTTTCCCATCCGTCCCCACCGTCAGAACGTCGCCCGCGGCGGCGCTCGCCAGGTACGTGGCGTCCACCTGCGTGGTCTCGATTCTGGTCCTGCCCAGGAGCAGGGTGTAGGAGTTGGCCGCGGCCACCGAGGGGTCTTCGACGTCGGACACGACCATATAGAAAGGTCCGGTACCGGCCGCGTCAGGCAGCGCCGCTTTTCCACCGGATATGATTACGAACATACCTCCCTCTATAGTTTCATCCGCATCGGCTATCTGTTTGGAAAAAACCTGTACATTATTGAATCCGTGTAGCAGTGTGAATGCCATGTTAGACTACACCTCCGTATCGTCGTTCTATCAGGGCTATTACCTGATTTTCTTCTTCTGCTGTTCGTTCGGGGAGACCCTCCAGGGTCCCCACCTCAAGAAGGTCCATTTTAGCTTCCTTACTCAAGGTCTGGTGCTTGTCGCTTTTTGGCTCCTCCGGGTCCGGGGCCGTAGCGGCCGCTGTTTTTTCGCCGGAGTGTCTTTTGTATTCTTCATAGGCTTTGAGCTGTTCCTCGTAAAGCCTGTCCTGCTGTTTTTGCGCCTTGGCCTGGTCCACGAAACTCTTCAACATCATGAAGGTGAGAGCCGCGGACCCCACGGCACCGGCAACGTCCATACCGACCTTACCGTAGTTCTTCGTTTTTTCCAGTGCGATCTTCCAGCCTGGTTGGGGTCCGGTGCTACCACTACTACTACCACCACCGCCACCGCTGGACAGTATCTTCTTTATCTGCCCTTTCGGGTACGAACGTATCCTGGCACCCTGAATCAGCTGGTTGTTAGGGGCTGGGACAAACCCCTGTGGAGTGCGTACATAGGTTCTGGCCACCTTCTCCATGGAAGCCAGCTTACTCATGATTGCAAGACCAACGCGGCTTATAGGGGTTCCGAATTCTGCCATACGAGATGCCCCCCTTTCACCCACGCACTTACTGTCCGGCCACAGCGTTAGAAATGGTCGGATTGGGTACTCCAACTACCTGTTGCATGGCTCCCTCGATGATGTTGGCTACTTCGGGATCGGCGGCTACCCTTAACAGCTGATCCTTCGGCATGTTGGAAGCGAACTGCACTATCTGCACCGGGGTCATGGCCTTCAGTGTAGCCAGGACTTCCGCCGTGCCGGCGACTTCCAGGGCCAGTGGCTGTGTGGCTATCTGCTGCGGCGCCACTGTCTGGGCGTCCACTCCCGCCGCGGTCGGCGCGAGGGTAGCGTGGGGAATGTCCATGGTGCCCGGAGCCGCCATTACCGGAGCCACTGCAGGGGGTACCTGTTCTTCCGCGGCTTCCGCGGCCATCTTCGTCATCTGTTCCTGCAAGCCGTCGGCAAACCCTATGCCGAACGTTCTACCCAGGTTGTAAATCTCCAGGGTCTCGGCTATCTTCTCCATACCTGCGGTTTTCTCCGTCGTGGGGACGGGTGCAGCCGTCTTCTCGAGTTCACTGTTGTCGGTCATTCTCTGTATGAGATCCTTTACCGTGAAACCTCTGTCTTTCTCTCCCATATGTGGGCTACCTCCTCATTTTTTCGGTTTAAACGTTAAGAAGGTTTTTAACGTTTTTCTGGATCTGGGCCAGATGAGCGCGGTCAGGCCTGCGCCCACCAGGTTTGGGTGCTTACCTAGCGCATCGAGTATTTCCGAGGGCCGTTCTCCTCGTTCCAGTTTTTCAAGGTTCTGCTTTCTGACAGCCGCCCCGATCAAGTGTCCACCGAGCATACCGGTTATAGCGCTTCCTACGAAGTTAGCGGCTGTTTTGTCGAAAAAAACGCCTGCCATGGGTCCGGTGGCTCTAGCCTTCGCCTGTTCCCCCAGGGCCTGCAAGTACATATCGTAAGGGGATAGTTTTTCTGATTCCTGTTTCGTGCTCAACAGCGGCACTCCCAGTTTGGATAACAGCGCCAGCATGAAGAGAGACCCCATGTCCAGCAGGGCGGCTTCCTTCACGAACACCTCCGGAAGCACCTCCCGGTAAGTCGTGTACAGCGCACCGTAAGTTTCCGACAGACTGCCCACCTTCAACAGCGGGACACCGTCTATCCCCAGCCGGTACACCACGAATGGATAATGGTACGAACGTCGGCACAACCACGGAGCCAGCAGAGACATTATTCCGGGGTGCCTTACGGGTTCCCTCGGGGTCAGCAGCTCCTGCAGGTAGGCTGGAGACATGTAGTCCAGGTCGTCCGGCGCCAGGTGCAACATCTCCCGGGGCTTCAACTGGATGCCCATATAAGTGGCCGTTCCCACTACGTCACTCAACGGGTAGTTCTTTAACCTGTCTAGTGTGTCTTCACCCAGAGGGGAGTCCTGCTCATATAGGGCGTCCATCAGGTTTGAAGCGCTGCTGTCGGCTTTAACCGGAAACGCTTCCACTTCCTTCTCGATCTCGGCCTCTTTCTCTCCGGCCGTTTTGGCATTTTCCAGGTTTCCGGACAGCATGGCAATTTTTAACAGCGCTTTCGCCGTGGGCTCGGCACCTACGGCCACAACAGACAGGTCGAAAAAGCTAGGGTCGTGGTTTATGGCGTATACCTGCCTGCCGTCCGGCAAGATCTGTCCCATTCTGTATTTCAGATGGTCGCAGTACTCGGCGCGGGTCCGGGCCCTGTTGTGACAGATGCTGCACTCGTCGAAAGGCACCCTGGTACCCATAGAAACATCGGGAAGTTCGCCGGCCTCGACCTTTTTCACCAGGTCCGGGGCAAGTTCCTTGCGGAAACTTATTATAAGCTCGACCCGGTGCATAACGTGGTTGTAGGCCGCCAGTATCACATCCCCTATCGCCTTGTTCGGATCCTTGTTCTGGTGTTGCCGGTATATCCGGGCGTCACCGAACGTTCTGTAGTTTTTCAGAAGAGATGCTTCCGGGAAGTAGTCGCCGTTCCTGTTGGCTCCCCAGTATTCTCCAGCCCCGAGACCGACTACTAGAAGATACATGGAGCCATCCGTTGCCTTACCGGAGGACATCCGTGACAGAGCTCCTGCTATCTCCGGTGCAAGATCACTCGCGGCCGCATGTTTTGTCACGCCGCGGACGCTCGGGTCCAGAAACAACAACAACTCCGTGTCAATCAGAGACAGGGAGAGCATCTTTTCGATCATCAGTTATCACCACCGAGGCCCAAAAGGGTCTTGTTTATTTTCCCCTGTTCGTGGATCATGGTTTATCATCGTCGAAACCCAAAAGGGTCTTGTTTATTTTCCCCAGCTCGTGGACCATGGTTGGGTCCAGTCCGCCGTACAGCATTATTTTGTTTATTATGCTTTCCACCAGGATCGGATCGTCGAACATTTTTGGGGCGACCTTCATCAGCGCCCGACCATACAACAACACCTGGTCGTCGTCCCACTCCGGGTGGTTCCTGTTCACTATCTCCAGAGTGTGTTCCAGCTTCTGCTGCAACCTGGGGTCCAGCGGGCGTGCCAGTCCGGGTCCTACCCTGTTCTTCAGCATGTAGGAAGCCAGATCGTTGAACACATTCAAAAATGGAGATTTATCTTCAGTACCCGCTGTCATTGCACACCTCCAATCACTTTTTGGACGATATCAGCGCGTTCAGGAACGGGGCGTTCGTTTTCAGGCCGGCCGTTTTCTCCTCTTTCTCTTCCTCTTCCTTCTCTTCCTTCTCCTCTTTCTCTTCCTCTTTCTTTTCCTCTTTCTTTTCGTCTGCGTCCTCTTCCTCTTCTTCTTTCGGGTCCTCGTCGGCGGCTTCTTTCGTGTTGGCCACAAACTCTTCGGCCTTCATCTCGGCTGCCAGCTTGAGCAGGTTGCCCGCCTGATAAATCAGATCCTCGGCAGTGGTAACTTCTTCAGGGTTGTATCCGGCCTGTTTTATGAGGTCTCCGGCGTACTCTTCCTGAGCGTACTGAAGCAGGGAGTCGGCTATAAGGTTGATATTGTCAATATCCGAAGCCATTTTTCCCAGTGCAGCTATCTTCTCCATATCCGGCATTCCATTACCTCCTTATTATCCTAAACGGAACATGCTCTGTTCCTTCTTCTCTTCTTTCTTGTCTTTGTCCATTAACAGTGCTCCGGCCGCCACTCCAGCCCCAGCCAGCGCCACCCCCTTGCCCCAGCGTGGTGTGGCCGCCCAGGTCTGTTTCAGACTCTGGCCAAAAGTTGGGTTTTTGAACCCTTTCACCTGGGCCTCCAGAGTTTCTTTGGCCACCTGCGTTTCACCCAGTGTGGCCTCGGTCTGCTTGAGTTTCTCTGCCCACTCAGTCTCTTTAGCGGTGCGCTCCGCCCGCTCCTTGCCGAGGGTGTCTTCCAGGTTCTTTACCCTAGGGTCTACCTGCTTACTTGAGGAGTTGTTGTCCATAGAGATGGTTGACCCTTTCCCCTTCTTACCCAGCCGTTTGGCATAGCGGGTGGGTTTTTTTAGGTCAACCAGTGCCCCCGATCGTTCCCCTTTTATTAGGATTTTTTTGACATACCTAGGCAGCTTATCTTTGTCTCCTATAAGTTTCTCCGCTATGTCAACCTCTCCATAGTTGCGTCTCCCAACAATCGCTGGAAGACGTTTGAACCCCGGGGCCGGCGTACCACCAACCTCCACGGTGGTGTCGATTTCTACTTTCTTTAGGCCTATATCGGTAAATCTAGTTAGCTGCCCAGGTGCTTTAGGAAGTTTGGTTGATGGTGATGTCCCAAAAAAATTCTTTAATCCCATTTTGGCTTTATCGTACAGCCCCCTGAAGGAAAAGGCCATCTTGACCATGCCGTCCGAACCGGTGAGGGTAACGGGGGATAGCTCGGCGAACTTCAGGTTTCCCCGGAGCATGTCGGGGTCCTGTTTAACGGACACCTCTTTAGGGGCTCCCTGTATCAGGTCCTTGCCCATAGACACGACGGTCAGGGGCATGAATAGCTTGCCCAACAGGTTCATCGCCTTGCCTCCAACATTCCACGCAGCCTTCAGGGCGGTACCCACGGAGGCGTCTTTTTCCAGTATAACCTTATACATCCACATCACCTTCCAGAGACCTGTCTATGTAGTAGTCCGGGAACAGTTCCCTGACCTGCCCCAGCTCCACCAGCAGCTCGGCTTTCTTCGCCATCGCGGCACGGTAATCGCCGGCATATCGATTCAGGGTGCCGATCTCTTCCGCTATTTTTTCCAGAGGTTCCTGCGACATGGCGAAATAGGGATCGTACTCTCCAAACTTCAACATTGACTGGTTCACATCTACCATCTGTTTCAGCTTCCCTTCACGGAACAGGGAGTTGACCACGTTCTGCACAACAGGCAGCGCCTTCTCTTTCAGGAACGCCGGCAGTTTCGCAAAAACCCCTCCCACGATGTGGGCCGCAGACATTCCGGCGCGGACCAGCTGCTCGAACAGTTTCTTTATAGCATCCAGCTTCATTCCAGACATCAGAGCTGCGGTCTTCTCTTCGGCCCGGGCCATTCTGATACCGTGCAACAGTTTCTCGATAGCCCGCTCGTTGGGTCTGAAGCTCTTACCGTCCACGATAACGTAAATCTCCCGTATCTTGCCTTCCGGCGGCAGTACTGTTTCGGCCTCGGGCATCACTACGGGAGCTTCGGGGCACATATCCGGGTCGGGGAGGTCCGCCGGGGTGTAGAATCGGGAGGTAGTCGGCGTCCTCTCGACCGGAAGCTCCGTTAAACTTACTCCTTTTAAATTATAAGCGGTGTCCGACATCCCCGCAGGGACCCCCTCTATGGTGGCCAGAATTCTATGTATGTCCGCTACTGGAAATGAAAACGTCTTGTCGTCGTTACCTTTATACATCTTCAGGAAGGTTATCCTGTTGGCGCGTTCGGCCACACGCCGTATCTGATGAGGGTTCAGCTGGTAGGCGACGGCCAGGTCGGCCACGGCCCTGCTCAAATCCCTGTTGGCCCCTATGTATTCATTGGCCGCCTTTAACGCCAGCTCCTCTATTAAAGCCACTTCGTTAGACATGGTGGCACCTCCGTTTCAATGTTCTTGCCCTTCTTTCTTTTTATCTGAAATTATTTTCACACCCTTCAGCGCCCCGCCGACGGCCACGGTCGCCCCGGCCACCGTGCCTCCTGTGGTTGCCATGCTGCGTAATCTACTCTGCACATTGTCGGTTATCTTCATACCTTCCGTTGTGGCCACCACCTTGCCTATGGAGGTGTAGTCTATGGGCAGTATGTGCGTGAGTTTCTTTTTGCCCCCCAATGCCTTCGCCGCCGGCGCGCAGTCGGCCAGAAATGTGCTGCACACCCTGTTTTTGGTTATCGGCAGCTTCACTCCGAAGGCGTGGTGGAGTATCAGTTGCGGTGTGTTTTCGTAGCCAAACTTAACGGGCTTTCCCCGCATCTCCTTCGTTTTGCGCGACAGGTCTTTCATTATTTCCTTTCTCTGTTGTTTTGTGTATGGCATCTTCACCAGCATGAAATCGGTGACTTTCACGTCGCTCGGGTACTCCAGATACTTCCGCACATTCTTCAGACTCTGTTCAGCTACCTGGGGCTTGTGTGCGAAAAAATCCCGGAGGCCCTTTCCTTTCGTTCCTCCCCTGTGGAACTTTCCGGTATAGATCTCCGTGTGGCTGACGGGCGACCCTCCGAAAAAGCGTTCCAGCTTGCTCATGGTTATAACCGGCACCTGCTTTGGCCTGCTCCCGGTGAGGATTATGTCTCCGGGTTCCAACAGCTTCTTCACGGTTTTAGAAAAGGACTTGAAATCGGTGTATCCTTCGGGTGTGGTGCGAATGACGGTACCCCTGGGAGCCTTTCTGAACAGAGACAGCTTGCCTTCTTTAGTGAGCCCCAGTTTAGCCTCCAGCTTCTTCTTGTGGTCCCGCTTCTCGGCAGCACTAAGCGCGGCGGCTACGGTGCCTACCGTGGCGGCCGTGCCGAGGCTGACCGCACTCAAGGATCTGATCCTGGCGGCATCGACATTCATGTCCCCCAGTTCCCTGTCCACATGTATCACTTTTCCCTTTTCAGCGTAACCCATAGGAGACATGCGCTTGAAATCGATTTTTTTATTCAGCTCCTTTACCCCGGCAGGCACGGTACTGCAGACCGGCGCTTTCGTGGTGGGCAGCTTCACCCATCCGCGGGTCAGGTGAGACACTCCTATCGCGGGGTAGTTCTCCCCACCGTAGCGGACCTTCTTTTTGGCCAGACCTTCCAGGTATTTGGCCACGGCCTTCCGTTCCTTCTCCGAGTACGGCATCTGCACGGCGGCGTAATAATTCTTATCCGTGAAATTACGGAAAGTGTCTGTTTTTACGCCTTTAGAGTCTATGTGTATAAGTTTCCTGCCCTTTCCAACGTACACGGTGTGGTTGACCGGCGACCCTAAGAGCCAGCGTATAACCCTGGAAGTGGCGGACCTTGCCTTCGGGGTGGTCAGAAGGACATCACCCGGTTTCAATTGTTTCAACACGGCGTTAGGTGCCACTAATTCCCTCCGTTGTCCGTTCCCGCGACAGGTTCTGGGGCCTCCGACCCTGCTGCACCGGGTGCTTCGAGAACTTCACGTATGGTGCTCGCCATAGTGCCCAGAATATCCTGGACCGCTATGGACGGATCGGCCGCGGTCTTGACCTGGGGCTTGGTCAACCAGCTCCACTTCCCCTTCCACGTCTTGTCGGGTGGGGGGACTTGCGGTGTGGTATCCGGGACCTTCATGGTCGGGGGAATGGGGTTAACTTCCTCCAGCGGCGCTTTCGGGACGGTCGGTGTGGGCACCTTTTTCGCCTCCGGAAGTTTGTTGACCGGGTTGGCGTCCGGGCCTGTGGCCTTCGCTGCCGTGGGTTTCTTTATTTTAGGTTTACCTACTGCTCCAGACATATACAATTCCCTCCCTGCTCTATATTTCTGTTATACCACGGGCTCGAGCACCCACGCAGACAAGGGTGCATTTACTGGTACGCGCTGGTTATATCCGTGTATGGAGATATCTTTCCGACACCGACCATCGCGGCCAGATTTAGGTAGTTGCAGGCATGCACGATATCGTCGGTACTGTCGGGGATCTTGTTGAAAAACATCACCCGCGTCTTGGTGGTGGCCTCCACCGTTATGTTGAAGAAGTCTGCCGCCAGACTCTTCCAGGACTCGTAGGCCGGAAACCTGATCGCCCCGGTCTTTATCGCCCTGAACATCGTGGCCAGCGACCGGGTCCTGTTCACCACGTATTTCCAGCCATGGGGGTCCCACGCGGCGAATTTACCGGAGTTGTGGGAATAGTAGAACTCTATGAGCGGATCATAACCCTCGGTCTTCATGGCGTTGCGGATGATAGTGTTCCCGCCGCCGCTGCCTATTCCCCAGTCGCCCCTATGTAACGCACCTTGTACTTTTTCGCCAGCGCCGGAATCATGCTAAATATGTAGTTCTGGTCCGACTCCAGCCCCATGAAACGCTTCAGGTAGCAGACATGGAGGTTGGCCCCGTCCAGGTAGCCTATCGCTATGGTGGTGAAACAGACGTCCCCGGACTGCGTTGCCCAGTCCAGCCCCATGTAGTACGGTTTCCTGTCGGGAGCTATGGGTGGCTGCTCGCTCATCGGGGGCAGCACGCTAGCGTTTATGAGGTCCTCTTCGGTCATGGGCGTGGAGGCGGTGGAGTATGGCAGCCCGAGGACTTCGTTGTAGAACTGCTCACGGGAGTAGGTCTGGTACTTCATCCACACCTCGCCATACGCTTTCCACGGGACTATGAGCTGCGAGATGTGCAGGCCCTTGAAGGAGAAGGTATTTTTCATATTTATCCACATACCTACAGTCGTGTCCAGCTTGTTGTCGCAGTTTGCGCAGCGCAGGGCGTCCGGTTTCAGGTTCCTTTCCCCGGGGATCTGCCACTTGCCGCAGTGCACGCACTTCACCACCCAGTCCGTCTGGGAACTAAGATTCCAGTACTTCTCTATAGTGCTGTTGTACGCTTTCGGCGTTCCCGCGTAAAAACGTATCTTATGCTCACTATGCGAAATTACTTCTTCCAGGACCGGCACGTTCGCCACCAGCATGTCCTGAATCTCGTCCAGCGCCAGCATGTCCCCGGAAGATCCCCTGACCGTGTCGGCGTCGTAGAAAGCGTAGTCCATCTGTATACGGCTATGGTTCAGGAATGTCTTCTCGAAGACCCTGTCTATGGTTATGGGCGGCTTCAGGTAGTACTGCTGTATGAAGGGGCTGGTGTTCAGAAAGAGGCTTATCTTCTGCGAGCTGAAGTTCCGCGTCTGTTTGGAAGAAGGAGCCACATATATGGCATTGAAATATGGCACCCGCAGGCACGTGTTTATGATCTTCCCCGCCATGGTGGTGCTCTTCTCTACCTGCCGCCCGGTGCGCATTATAAAATTCTGATGCGTCTCGTCGTAGGCCTTTTTCAGGTGCTGCCTTCCTATGAACGAGAAAGGCTTCCCCTTTATGCGCAGAGTGGCCGATACGAAATCGGAAGGCCTCACGTTCTTCAGCTGTTCATTCACCCTTCAACACCTCGCGCAACGTATCCATAACGAACTCCGGAACGGGTGTCTGGGTGAAGCTGTCCCTGTAAATGCAGTAGCAGCGCATCGGCTCCAGAGTTTCCCTGTCAAGCCATAGAAGGTTGTATGAGTTCAGCCGCTTCTCCCCGCCGATCGGTGCGGCCATGCCCCTGTACCACAACGGTAGGCAGTCGTCGCAGAAAAACATCTGGACGCCGTTTATCCACATACCCTTCGGAGTGGCAAGCACCTCCCCGTTGGCCCGGCTCACGACCCTGATCTCTTCCGGTATTCCCGATTCCTTTAGAAACACCGATACGGGCTTGTCGGTAGCGTCTATTGGTGCACTATTTGGAGGGGTTATTAGAAGTCGCACCTTCCACCTCCCTGCCGTAGCGGGTGGCCAGTTCCTCCAGCTTCTCCCGGACCTCTCGCTCGCTTACGGGTTTTCCGCTCTTCACCGCGGAGTCTATGAACGCGCCCACGGCGGTGTAGATCTCCCCGGCCTTTCCCACCCCCTGCTGGATATCGTCTATCTTTTTCTGGAGAGCCGAAGAATCTGTTTCCGGCAGTGTGGCCCTGGTGTTAGCTTCCCGTACCAGACGCCTCATCTCCGCCTTCAGGGTGATCTTGCCGAAATCCGGATGGGTGACCCTTATAAGGTAACTGCCCTCTGTAGGCATTACGGTATTGTCCAGAGGGACATGGACTTTCCCCTGCTCGTCGAACGGCAGGGACAGGGTGTGCTGCAACTCGCCCGTTTCGTTGTAAGTTTTCACCTTGTAGTAGTCTATGGTCGTCGGGGAAGCTGCCGGGTACGGCGCCGTTAGGGTCACTACTTTCCCTATGAAGTTGTTGACCTGCACCACGCCCCGACTCTTCAGAGGCAACCACCCTTCGGCCACGCCGTCGGTGGTGACGTATGCGCCCCGGGCGATCACCCTGTTCACTTCTTCCGGCCTCTCTCGCACGTACAGAACCCCCTGCGAGGGGGCCACAACCACTCCGGGCCCGGAAAGGGCCAGCAGGCCATAGATTTTGCCCGATTCTCTGTTGTGTATGATGGCCGTCCCGGTCTTCCCGGCGGCCGCTTCCGTTACCCCTCTCAATACGGTTTTCATGCTACCTCCACCTCTTTAACCAGGACCGTGAGACGGACTTTCATGGACACGAACGCGTTCGCGTACTCCACGGCCCTTATATATATTTCCGCTCCCTTGTAGTAAACGGTTACATACTCGGATTTACCGGCCACCTCTCCGGTAGCCGATTGCACATATACCGAGGGCAACGCCCCGGCCACCTCTCCGCTGTCCAGCTCCAGAGTCACGTAGCTGCCCGGAAGCAGCCATAGATCGTAAAAGACCGGATGCACGGTCTCCTCGCTGGGCGAGGCTTCGGTGAAGTTCATCGATACATACGCCGTAGAGGCCATACCTCCGGAGTTGTAAGGAAACAATAGTTGCGAGTAATCGCCGCTGCCCCTGCCGTAGGCGCTTATGGCCGTTACCGCGTTGGTGGCTATCTTTTCGGCCACCAGAGCGTCGGCGTTTCCCAGAACTCCGTCGGCTATGAACATGGCGGAAGTCTGCGCCCTGGTGTAGAAGATATCGTCGTGTGTGTGCTCGGCCGCGGCCACACCCATCACCGACAGTATGAGACCGTGGGCGGTGAAGAAACTCTCCGCGTCGGCCACCGGCTCGTCTATCTGCATGTACTCGCCGTGTGCGTGGGAGAGCGCCGCCAGTTCGGACGCCGACACCCCGTCTATTGTGTAGGCCGCACCGGCCACGAAGGACTCCGATCTAGGCACGTAGTCGTCGTGGGTGTGAGAGGTGGGGCTGTACTCCTCCGGAGACTTGCCACCCAGGGCCGCGGAATAACCGTGGGTGGTGCCTCTTTTACGGTACTCGCGGTGGTAGTGGAGCACCGAAGCGAGGGCGTCGGTGGTGACGCCGTTCACAAACTCGGAGGCCGTGGTCTCTCCCTCGCGCAGCGCATACGGATGCTCATGGGTGTTCAGTGCGAACTCCACGGGCTCCGTGCCGCCGAGAGTCGCGGCGTCGTCTGCGACCACCAGATAATCGGCCGCCAGATCGCTGCTGAAAATACTGTTGACAATGGTATAGGGCACCCGCAGGAGGGAGCTTACGGCGCTCCTGCCGGCATACCTTATGCACAACGCCGCCGTGGTGTAGGTGTGGTGCTTGTCCCGTAAGGAGGCTAGCGATCTGTTTTCTACGGCTACATCCGTTCTGTCCCAATCTAGTTGCACATCACTCACCTTCCGATACGGAGATCTGCACCGTGGCCTGCACCGCTATCGTGGAGCTGGGAGGCACGGCTAGGTTGAACACACCCTCCATCACCCTGAACCTATCGGATATTTCCATATCTACCATGTCGTCGGGGTTCAACTGCCCATACCCTGCAGGATACACGTATCCCGGCGAAGTCTCCAGATACTCTTCCGCCACTTCGTACAGGATGACGACCCGGATATACGGGGTCTCCGTTATGTCGTTGAAATCGTACATGTACACCCCGAACTCGTCATCTGTCCAGGCTATGTACAGCATCTCCTGCAGCCCCAGTCCCTGCGTGTCGGTCTCGAAGTTGTAGGAAGCCGGGAACACACCCTTTATAGTGTGGTTGGCGGACGACACCCCTATGAGAACGTAACTGCCAGGGTAAACGAAAAGGTCCAGGTAGTCCATGGTTATATATGTCGGGGAACCGGCTGTTGCCGTCGCGTCTCCCAAGTCCACGAAGGCGTCCGAGGTCACCGTGGCGTTGTAACCGGGGAGGCCCAGCCTGGTGAAGTTGGTGGTCCCGGGTTGAATATCGTCCTCCAGGTCTCCGACCGCCACGGTATATTCGTTCAGGGCCAGCAGGCCGGTGGTCGGCACCGGGTCGTTTGTGAACAGCAGCGCCTCCTCCGCGGCCTCCCGGGTGAAGTATCTGTCATCGTGGTGGTGTGTGACCGGAGCGATATCGCCCGCGGTTATCGTGGATGTGCCGTAGCGGAAGGCCACGGCGTCCAGCACCTGGTCATCATCGGAATTGAAATAGTATTCGTAACCGTGGGAATGTCCCTCGCGCGCAAGATCTCTGTAGCTGCTGCCGGATATCCTGTAGGCCCGGTCCACATATTTTGTGTGGTACCGGTCAAGATGGTTGTGGCCCACCACGGCGTACCTCTCCGGGGGCAGCCCACCCAGGTTCATGGAGTAGACCACCCTGCTCCCCAGAGTGACCAGCTCCCCGTGGTTGTGATACATCCGCGCGAAGTTGTGGGCGTGCCGGTACGTCGCTCCCGACACGAAACCCAGGGCGGTTACCAGTTCGGTGTCGCGCATGTACAGGGAGTGTTCGTGGTCTGCAGGTGAGAAGCTGTCCGGAGGCAAGTTGTCGTACCTGTCGCTGTTTAAGGCCATAGGCACGAGATCTGCGGACAGATCGCTCGCTCTTACGCTGTTGAAGGTGCAGTCGACCAGCGCAAGCAGCGAACTCATGTTGTCGGCAGAGTACGTGGTTATCGCTCTGGTCGTGATGGTATAGAGCTCGTGCAGGTCCCGCAGCGCCGCTAGACTTCTGTTCATGTCTCCTCCTCCGCCTTAGTCGCCCACATGTACAGTGTGTAGGGCTGCCCGCCGCTCCTAACCGTCACCAGGTTTCCCCCGTACCCCACCAGTCTGGGGCTGGTTTTCCCGTATGCCGGCGGCAGGTTTACCTTCACCGCTTTAGAATCGACGCCGGCCAGAGGATAGTACTGCGTAACGGTTTGCGGGGGAGCCTTCTCGTCGTCCGGGAAAGTGTCGCCGGCGCCTATCTTTCCTCCTGGAACCACCTGCACCGCGTTTACAGAGTAGGCTTCCGGCAGCTGGATCGTGTGGGTCCCGAAAACTGCGTAACTGTTGGCGCTGACGATCATGGGACCGGGTTCACGCATGCCGAGGGCCAGCCGGGACACCAACGGTATCTCGGAAGAGGCGTCGGCCAGCAGCGGTGATATGCCCAGTACCCGGAGTTGTTTGTACGTTTCGGAGGCGTAGGCCTCTTTAAGGTCCTTAACCAGCACCCTCTTGAAGAGAACGGTCTCCTCCGGGTTCGCGCCTAGCATCACCGAGTCCATTAACGGTGGTTTGTAGCTTAACTGCTGACCATCGGTCATCCACACAGCTATTGCGTCGTAATCCACGCCCCCGAGCGTCCAGGTGGAGGGTAGCTTCATAAGCAGGGGGTACCCGGCGCCCAGAATGTTGTTGACCGTTCTGGTCATGGAGTTCAACATGCGGGTAATCGTCCTGTCGGCCGCGCTCCCGGCCTGCAGACCCAACCACGCCAGGTTTGAGGCTATGGAGCCGGAGTCCTCGCCCCTGCCCAAATATATGTACAGGAAATCGTAATCGTCCATGCCCTGAAGGGCGTCCTGGAGCGACACGCACTTCAGCTTGCCGGCGTATGTTTCGTCGGGATCGTCTATCTGCAGCTTGCCGGTTACGGGGTCTTCCACCAGGTCAAGACTGTCGGGCATAGCCTCTCCGTCTATCGTGTCCGCCGCCCACAAATTGAAGAGCAGGCTCACCGGGACGGTTACCGGGGCCGGGGCCAGCAGCACGGAATCTTTAAAGAAGACATCCATCGCCGCAGCGATTTTTCTGGAGGTCCTGACCTCTATGTATCTGGACGGCCCGGCTTTTATTCTGTCTTCGCTTATGGCGGTGAGAACGTCCGACCCAACCGGCTCGGTGGCGTTCTCCGACACGCCTATGTAAGAGTATATGTTGGTTTCGTCTTCCGGAAGCCTTATAATGGGGGTATCAGATTCCACCGCGGTGTTGGCCCCGATCACGAGGACATTGTGGTAGTCTATGCCATCGAACAGCTCCCTATCGTCCCCGGTGCCAGCCAGCGCCTTGCCCACGATATTGGAACGCAGGGTGAAGGCGTCATCCGCTGCCACAACATTATCTCTAAAGCCGGACTCCCCGAGGAGATCTATGAGTTCAGGCGCGGTCAGCGAGCTGTCCTCCCAACAATAGATATAGGTCAGCCCGTTTGTGTACACCGCGGATCCCTTTATAGTATCTCCTTCGACCACCACCGGCAGGTGCCTGTCGGACAGCACCCTCTCGTTCAGCGAGGCCTCATACAGATAGTTCTTCAGGTTGGTCACCGAGCCGAAGATGTCGCGGCGCACGTTAAAGAAGGAGTCGGTGCTTATGAAGTCACCTGTCGTGTCGTAGGCCCCGACCGTGACGGCTATGTCCAGCGATGTCATGTCCCTCACCGGCTTGTAGTCTATGTTGAGAGACAGGGTCTGGTCATAGGACGTATCGGGTGTGATCTCCATTATGAGCAGTTTCTGCGCCGCACCATTTATTTCCAGGCCGGAGGCGGCGTCCACGGTGTGTGTAACCGTGACATAGGTGGCCAGCGCCGTCTCCCCTTCTATGTACTGGGTGTGGTTGTGGTCGGCCGGGCTGAAGGCCTCGGGGGACAGGCGGACGTAGTTCCCGGTGACGGTGGTCTTTAGTATGTGTCTGGCACTCAACACCGGTACTCCGCGGGCTACCAGTTCGGGGTGGGTGTGCTCCTTTCTCGCTTTCTCGACTCCGGGAGTCATGTAGACCCCTGTCGCCACCCACATCCTGTCCACCGCGTCTACCAGCGTAAAGGGCGTGGTTTGCAGGTAAGTCTTCAGATCGGAGTGGGTGTGTTCGCTGCCAGAGAAGTACCCGCTGGTCACCCCTCCCAGGGAGTCGGTGTTTTGTGCGATGGCATCCTTCACCAGCAGTTCGGGATGAGAGTGTTCGACGGTAGAAAATCCTGAAACCGTAGTGTTCCCCAGTCTGGGAGAGGTGGGCTTGTTTCCGCTGTCCAGCAGGTCTTCGTGGGTGTGGTCTAGGTCCGAAGGGACGCCAAACAGGCTGTTGATAGCGTCCATAACACGGTGGGTGGTGCTGGAGGTCATAGTCACGAGTTTCTCCAGCGCCGATAAATAGACCTTACGGATCTTATTCATCGCCCGGCCTCCTCACGTAGAAACTGCAGGCCAGCCAGTACGCCGGAGCCTCCACGGAAGTTGCGTCTCCGTCTACTTCGGGCAGCGTCTCGTCCCATTCCGGTATGGCGTCGAAAACCTGGCCGTCGGTGGTGTCCATTACCAGCGCCAATACATAGAAAGGTTTTCCCAGCGCTCGAACTATAACGGTCGCGTCGTGGATTCCCCGTATCCCGAACCCGGCGTGAGCCCTGGACACGAAACTGCTCTCCACCATGGCTTGCCCCGTGTACAGGGCATTGAACATATCCTCCAGATCCGACATGTCCGCGTCCATCTTCCCGCCGGGGAAGGCCCACGCGTTCATCACCCGCAGGTTTCCGGGAATAGTGAGGTAGTAGTCGGCCACCACGAAGGACGGAAATTTACGGTAGACCACCAGGTCTATCCCGTGAGGGTCCCACCTGGACGTGTACAGTGGGTCTCTGGTGTCCGTGTCGAAGGTTTCCTGCGCCTGTCCGGCCGATGCGAATACGGTGACCCCCTCGTCGCCAGGGCCGGTGTTGGTGAAGCTGGACTTGTATTTTACAGACTCCGTGCCGGTGTAGCCCTCTAAGCCGTTGTTGGCGTAGAAATACACCAGCTGGTTTATGTATTCGGTCAGTTCGTGCTGCTCCTCGTCCGTGAGGGGTGTCTCGTCCGGGTTCAACGCCCACGCCGCCAGTTTCGCCGTGAAGTCTGCCGTTATCCTGGCTTGTGACACATTTTCGGCCGTAGACAGCGCTATAGGGCCGTATCCTGCACCCAGGTGTTCCCATCTGTACTCCCAGTCGAAGAGCGTTTCAGTTTCCGCCCACGCAGGGAGACCCTCGCAGGTCACAAGCACCAGCTTCCCGCCGACGGTGCGGCCGTCGGGCATGATCCCCAGAGATTTTACCGCCTTAAAAGTCCTGCTCACGTAAGTGAGATATGCGTCCGATTTCAGCATGTACTCCTCGGGATCGCCCGTATAGTCATGATGGTGCTCTATGTGTGAAAAGTCGTCCGGGGTCAATACGTCAGGCATAAGTTATTCTCCATTCCCCTTGCCCAGGCCATATGTCTCTATCGCCACCGTCAGCTCCTCCAGCTTGTCCAGAAGCTGGTTTATGCGGCTATCGTCTCCGCTCATGGTAGTGTTTAGCGATTCTATCGACGTTACCAGCGTGTCCATGTTGGTGGACAGGGCCAGGGCCCTATCTTCCGCGCCACCCAGACTTTCCAGCAGATCGGTCAACGGTGTCGTTATATCGGAACCGTATAGGCGGGAGTTCCGTATATCTGCCATGGTGGCGAATGCCTCCGGCGTGGTGTACTGCGCCGCCAGGGAGAAGTAGTCGGCACCTTCGAGACCTGCTACGGCCATGTTAACCCCTACCGTCGTGGCCAGGTACGCCACGGCCTCGCGAGGGTTTCGCTGTTCTATGCCAGCTATGATCGCTTCACGGGTGTCTTCGTCCAGGAAGGCCAGCTCTTCGGCGGTGCGCAACTTCTCCGCCGCGTCCGCTACACTCCCGCCGGCGCCGATTTCCGAGGCTACCTCGAACACCAGTTGCCCGGCTCTGGCCATGTTGAGCAGGTTAGAGTCCTTGCTTCGCGCGGCCATGTTCAGTAACGGGTTGAATATAGCGGCGCTGTAGTCTTGCAGACGCTCGTTCGGTATCTCCTTGTCTTTAATAAACATGTTCAGGTTCTTCAGGGCATTACCGTACGAGGTGAGGTCCTTCACCGCCGAGTCGCCGTATTTTACGCGGACCAGTTCCCGTACACGCTCATAGGCGGCATCGTTCTCGAATTTCTGGAAGTTATCGGTTGCAGTTTCCACCTGTCTGGCCACTATCGCGTACTCGCTAATCTTCAACGCCTCGAACATGTTTCCCTCTCCGGACTCCATGTCGTCTTTTGAGGGCAGGCTGCTCAACAGCGCCGCCGTAGCTTCTGGACCTGCCACGGCGTATATTTTCTCCAGTTCGGACCTGGCGTACTCATAGGCGTCTTCACCTTCCGGGGCCTCGGTGTATAGCTTGTTGAAGGCGTACAGCGCGAAACGTCCCTTGTCCGCCAGGTCTCCAGTTTTTCCTATGTCAAGCACGGGCTGTCCTACTTTCATAAGCAGCCCGGCGGTTTGAGCCAGACGATCGGTGGTGGTGCCGGTAGTCTGCCCATAAGCATTTTCCAGAAGGGAGTACCCTTCTACAAGCAGGCCGCTGGTCTGGCTGTACCGTGCGAACTCTGAGTACGCCGTGGCAAGCGACAGAGCCGCCACCTGTCCCGCGGCCGGCAGGTCTTCGACTATTCGTCGCACCTCTCCGCTGTAAAAAGCCGCCGTATCCTTCACCCTGTTCAAGATAACTTTTTCCTGCTCGGTCTTGCCGGCTATGTACGGTAGATACGTAAGGTCTTTCGTGGCAGACGTGTAATACTCTCCCATCGTGTCCAGCATCGTCAGTGACCCCTCACCTGCCATGAGGTCGGCCACGGCACCCGCGACCTTCTCGTCTCCGAAAACTCCGGATGATATAAATATATTTCTAGCTTTTTCTGGATCATCTCCAGCCTGTGCCAGCGCCTGGCGCCACGCTTCCGCGGCCATGAGGTATGCTACCGGGCTATCGGTGTCACCCGGTTTATAATCCACTGCCGCTGCTAGCGCAGCCATTCTGTCGGAGTACTCGTTTACGCCGACGACCTGATCCCGGGCCTCAAAAAATGGCATGACGGTTTGCAGCAGCTCGTTGTGCGGGAGAATACCCTGTTCCTTCATAGACAGGTATAGGTCAACACTCGCCCCGTATTCTCCACTTCTATCGCCGATAACAGGTTCTAAAAGCAGCATTCCCCGCTCTTCAATTTCACTTAACCTGGCGTACTCGTTGACGCCCTCCACCGCTGTAAAGAGCTGTTCGTAGCCGGTGGTCACGCCTTCCACTACGGCCGGGATCTCTCCGGTTTCCATCTTCAGCAGTTCTGCGTTTTCCGTGGCGCCGCGCGTTTCCAGCAGTGTCACTCCCTTCTGTAGAGTTGCAGCCCTAAGATCTTTTTCTTTCAGAAAGCTGGATTCTTGCGCCGCCACCCCTTTCGACCGTTCCCTTAGAGTGATGAGCTCTTCCAGAGTCAGTTTTTTATATGTGGGACCTGTACCGCTTGTTGCAAGGTCGGTTATTGTGGCCAAAGGACCCTTCATGGTTTCCATCAGTTCTGCGTCCGCTAGGGACAGTTCTGGGTACGCTGTGGCTATGTCGCCGGTGGTGTCGTAGATAGCGAACAGCCCCAGGGCATCCACCGTTTCTGGAGCCATTTCTGGGGCATACTCCAACCTCCATTCCTCCAGTGCAGGGCGCAGGGCAATCGCATCGTAGTCCGGATTTTGTTTTTGCAGATACTGCACGGCATTGACCACGGCGGCGTAGTCCTTGCGGTTCTCTTCGGCTAAAAAGTAGTCGATGTAGGATGTAAATTCCGTCGTGATTTTTTTCTGGTTCAGTGCCTCCTGGGCAGTGCGGAAAGTCTCTTCCGCATCGGCTATTAGGACATCTTGTGCGTCCAGGTTTATGTTGGCCGCTTCCAGGCCCAGCTCCGCGGTATCCAGTAAGTCGATAACATCTTCCAGAGCCAACAAGTCTTGTTGTTGCTCCAGTAGTGCTTTATAAGGGGTTTCCGCCGCTAATGCTTCTTCGTACAGTCTCTTCAATTCAATTTCTGCATTGTAAATCCGTGTGGCCTCTGTGAAAGCTGTCTGGGTATCTGTTAAGGTGACTATATGATCTTCAACAGCAGCATTAGCCCTGTCCGTGGCGTTTTTTGCCTGCACAACGTCTGGAAGCATGTCAATACTCGCTATATTAGTGTGTAAGGGTAAGGCCTGCAGAAGAGGCTCTATAACTCCGGTTGCAAACCCCACCGCCTCAGAAGATAGGCTAAACAGATCCGCCGTGACATCACCCTGACGATAGAGGTCGTAGCCCAACCACAACGCCTGGACGACCTTTCTCTCTTCCGGAGTGTACTGTTGTTCGTCCATCCAGTTGACCATACCCTCTGCCAGCTTCATGGTACGCTCGTCAGGGGCTAGATCCGGAGACTCGTCATAAATTTCCAGCACTTTTCGAAGGACCGGCTTATACATGTTTAGTATCATGTCCTCGTCCTCAAAACCGGACAACACTATGGGGTATTCTTCGAACGGTTGATTTTGAGTGTAGCCCATAGCGGTGGCTTCAAGGGTGTCTATCTCTTTTGTGTACTGGTTGGTGTACCTGTTGATAAGGGCGCTATGAGCCTCTTGTAGTTTGGTGGCTTCGGCTGTTAGCTTATTATGGACTTCCTCTTCAGCATCCACGAAGGTTTCTAATCTACCCAGAGCTTCAACAGTGTAAGTAGTTTCTGGCGCGCGGCCCTGCGGAGGTTCGCCGTACAATTCCAGATACGCCCCGGCATATATGGCTGCAGCCGTGTCCGCCTGCATTTTTCTTTCTACCATATCTTTCCTAACTGCTGGCAGCACGTACTCCTCTATATCTTCCCTGCCGGTGACTTGTGTAAGATATTGTGAGTTGAAATCAAAAAGAGCCGTGTCAAGCTGCACCTGATACTTTCCCGCAGTCTGCCTGGCATCATTTACAGCCTCCTGTAAGGGCACCCTCGCCAGCCGTAGCTCCTGCAGGTTCTCGTTGGCAACATCGTATTCGCTGGTGTCAACCGCCGGGAGGTTTGTCACCCCTTCACGCAACACCGCCAGGTTACTCTCCAGCGTCTGAAGGTCCAACGCTTCCGCCCTGTCCAGCAGATCTTGAAGCACTTCCCCTTCGTTTATACTGGTTATCCGTTCCTGCACCTCGGCGATCTCGCGTGCCAACTCGTCCGGTATCTCCAGGTCTGTCGCCTCTTTCAGGCGTTCTCTGTATGTTTCCAGCCGTTCTTTAATAGTGTCAACTTTCAGTTTCTGCCGGTCGTACTGTTCCTTGTACTGCGCGTACTGGTCACGCATCTGTTCCGGGCCGGCCCACTGTTCCCCGGTGACATTCGCCAGAACATCTCCGGCCGCCGCCACGGAAAAGTTTAACCCTGTAGGATCCTGCTCCAGGATATCGAACAGCACCATGTTGGTGGAAACCCTGTTTATGAGATCCATTGTTTGGGTGGCTATGCCTACGTCGTTTACTCTCGATTTTTCGCTAGTCTGACCCAGCATGGTCTGTAAATAGGTGTCGGGACCTTGCCCTACATCTACGGAAGCCGTAATCGATGCCTGGAGTGCGGCGAGTTCTTGCGAGCTCATGGACTGCAGAAATTCCCCGATCTCTCCCTCTTCTATGTAGTACCCCTGGTCAGGGTATACACCACGGCGCCGGCTTAAGGCGTTGTACACGGCGGCCTCGGCTATCATGTCGTTCTCGGTGCCGAAGGCGGATATGAACCTTACACCGCGGTAGAAAGGATTGGAGGACTCATAGGAAGAGTTGCCCACGGCGCTAGTGAGCACGTCCGGCCCGACAAACTTGCCCAGGGCATATACCGCAGCCTCGGTCTCGGTTATGTCGGTAAGGCCCTCCAGCTCTCCTTCGGCGGGCTGCCCTACACCCAGCCGGTTGTACAGGTACCCATACTTGCCCATATCCTTATTTAAGTAGGCCATTAAGGGGTTGTACGTCTTGTCTTCAAGATTTCTAGGAGTGGCCAGAGCCTGGGTCGCTGGAGACTCGTAGGAAGTTCCCTCCCCGGTTGCTGGGGCTAGTCCCATCTCTGTTAGCTGCAAGTTGGACAGAAGTCTCCCATATATGACGTCGCTGTTCGCCAATTCTGCCTCGATATACTCTGACAAGGGTACCTTGAAGTAGCTGGCACCACCCACAGCAGCATCTAGTTGGACTATACTGGCAGGAGATACCCCGGCCTTCTCCAGAACCTCGGCGGTAATGTCATAAGTTTGTGGAATATATACATAATCTAGGTTCGTGTCCTGTATGGCTTCAGCCAGTCCCTGGACATAGGAGGTGCCTTTCGACTGATACGGTTTTGTCTCCAGGTAGGACATATACTCTGGCACTAACTCTTCTGGTACATTCTGCTTCTCTAAATAGTTCCATGCGGCCAGCTTGTAAGCAGTATCGTTAGCCGTCTCACCAAGGCCAGTTGTCAGGTAATTTTTTATAGTTCCGAGGCTTGTCCCTGTAGGCTGCACTATATCGGCGGCAACAGCTTCGAGTACGGCATCGCCGATATCTTTCATCATGTCGGCGACTATATCGTCAACCGATGTCGACATAACGATGTCGTTCACCAGGGTGGTTATGTCCCCGGACGGCATGCCTACGGAGGACGGCAGGGTCCCTGTCTCTACCCTTCGAGACAGTTCCAGAGCGGCCCTTAGTGGCACCGGCACCGGTTGTTGGGTTTCCTGGGGAAGGTTCAGCAGGCCGGCGCCTGTATCGCCGAAAGTGTTGGCCAGGTTCGCGAGCCGCATCTTGTCTGTAAAGGAGGCGTTTATATATGGGGACATGGCTCCGTAGTCGGTTCGGTCGTACCCCCACGCGCGCTGCCCCTGCTCGACCAGCCACGCCGAAGACCTGTCGGCCATGGCCTGCATCTGCTGTTGTGCAGACCTGAAGGGTGACAGGAAGAGATTCATCAGCTCCGGTCCCCAGTATGTTGGAGACGCATATTCCCACCAGTCGCGGTTTTCTCCCATCTGCGTGGTCATGGAGCTGTTGACCGCCTCGGCTACGAGGGCCTGGGTCTGCACCTGCTGGGCCACCCTGATATTTTCCGGAGTAGATATGGCCAGCAGCGCCCGTGCATCGTTGGCGCTCATCCCGAAGTTCCTGCCGGCGAGAGTTATGGCGGTATCCCGGTTCCCCGTGAGTGTCGCCAGCTCGTTCACCGCGGCCCTCAACAGGCTGGACATGGTCATAAGCAGGGCGTTCGGGTCGTTGTTGGCCGCCTGCGCCACCTTAGTGGCCGCATCATATGGGGTAACTATTCCAGTTTGCGCCGCCACCAGCCCGGCCTGCCCGGCAATAGCGGAAAACGTCGCGTTCGACGACATGGCCTGCGGAGACAGCGTAGTGTTCCTGGCGGCGTCCTGTTGCAAAAACCCTAATAGGTACATGGCGTTCGGTGAGCTTATGAAGTTGGACAGGGTGTTCACCATGCGGTTCAAGGTCTGCTCCGACCCTCCCAACCGGGTTATGAGTGAGGCTGTCCCGGAATCCGCGGTGGCTGCAATCCCCATGGACGAGGCCAGGGTGTTCACCATGCCATACCCAGACTGCGGGGCCAACCCGGCTTCCGTAAGTACAGGGGCCAGCTGCCCCCCTACGCTCAACAGCGCGGAAGGGTTCATCCCCGTCTGCAATCCGGTAGCCCGGGCCATCATGGCGGTTTGTGTGGCCATGGGGCCTATAAGACCGTTACTCTTCATATCCGATAGAGTTTTAGCGGAGTCCGATATCGTGGTGTGCAGGGTGTCGGCCAGTTCCCTCACGACCTTCAGGTTTTCGTTCACGGTTTCTCGAAGAGACTTCACATCGTCCATGGAGAAGTCTACAATTCCGGAGGCTATGAAACTCTTCACGGCAGTATCGTAGTCCCTGCGGGACATATAGTTCTGTTCCCTGCCCAGGGAAGCTATCTCGAAGTATTTCTCGGCCGCCTCGGCCAGCTTGCCAGAACCTCCCTGCAGTATATCGGTAGAGGTCACCATCTGGGTGTTGGAAATCGATCTTGTAGCCGCAGCCGCCTGGTTGAATGTGGCTATCTGGTCTATTGGGTACGCCGCATTCATGATAGGCTTCCCTATGAAGTTCCAAGCCAGGTTGGCCGCCAGCCCCCCGGGACCGGCGAACAGCGCGGCATAAGAGGCTATGTCCCCTGCGGCCCGCACCCCGTTCTGAACCCCCATGCTACGAGCATAACTCTGCCATTCCAGGGGCAGCATCCCGACAGGGGAAGAGTACAGCTGGGGAAAAGCGGACGCGGCCGGTGGGACGTACATCGGTCCGTAAGTGAAGGAATTCGGTGCGGTGAAGGCCGCCTGCTGGTAGGAAGGGATCCCCCGGGAACCCCCGGCTATGGACACGATGGAGGAACTCAACTGCCGAAGTGACATGTCCAGGGTGGAGAAGCCCCGCTGCAGAGTACCCAAAACCTCGCTGTCCTGCCGCATATTCACCGGAGCGAACCCGGTCATCCTGTTGTCTATAGATCCGTAGTATGTGGAAGGAAGTCCTACTATCTCGCTATTGGCCATGTTCGCCCCCGTTTATCTCAATTTAATCTTATCCCGTCTGGGGAGTTTCTTCTCCGTCTCCGGGTGCACTACGCTGAACTGTCTCCCCAACATCGCCATCGCCGCCGCCAGATCTCGCGCATCCTGCTCCTCTTCCTTTATGGTCGGTGGCATCAGCGCCGTCGCCAGTGCCTTCATCGCTTCGGTGTAGGCCCCGGCTGAATCGTTGGCGTTCTTGTTGTTTGGGGCCGCCGCCAGTATCGCGGCTGTCAGGGCTTTCGTTTCCAGAAACCGGATATAGTTCTCATGACGCATAGCGGCAAGTACCAGCTGTTCCCTGTAGGTGTCCGGTTCCACAAACACGCCGCTGGACGCCAGTTGCAACCTCTCCAGCGTGGGAGAGGTTGTCAGGCTTTTTTTAAATCCCCGTCCTTGAAGACGCTCTCTATCTCCTTCAGCATCTTGTTGTAAGTTTCCGCCAGCTGCTGGGTCACTATGTCCGGCAGGTCCATCAGTTTAGGTGCAAAAAGGTTCTGGAACAGATACGCCAAAAAAGAGTCAGTACCTATGTAGTCCACACCCATGAAGCTGCAGCGGCCATACAAATACATTTCCTTCCAGGCGCGCAACACATCCTCGGTGACAGGCGAGAAGGGCTGCCCGTCGCACTCATGCAACACGAAAGGCATTAAGCACTCCGTGCGCACCTGATCTATTATCATGTTGGATACTACCCGCTCGTTGCACGTTTTGGCTACTCTCCAGTCGAACACCCGCATGAACAACATGTATTCCGCGGAAGTCAGGGTCTTGACAGTGTATTCCGTGCCAGCCAGCGTAACCTTCCTGGTGACGAACTTATGCCCCAGAAGGTCCTTAACCAGACTTTCTCCAGTTACTCTGCCCGTGTCCTTATCCTTGCCATCCATCTGCTTCACCTCACTTATATTCTAACATTTAGTGTCCGGCTATGCAGACACCTCTGCTGATGCCGATGCTAGAAAACTCATACCCCTGCTCCAAAAAAAGAGGGCGGCCGTTGGTATAAATAAACCATGGGAGGTGGATTTAAGGTCAACGACCCCCGGCTAAAGCCGGGAGCTAGTAGCTCAGGTTGACTAGCCTAAGTGTTTCGGACACTGTTACCGGCAAATGTATAGGCACCGTAGGATGCGTTCCCAAGTCTTACGCTCTGCGGTTAGTGGTTAAACAGTTCTGATGGGTAGGAACAGTGCTGCTAACGAGAAACTGTCGGATAACATTGGCGATGGGAGAATTACTCCGTAAGGAGGCGGACTATATG
>Ga0209510_1000877_pt1 | contig 37665 bp, 62 predicted proteins | sample BiotimSIPDNA_FD_185749 | JGI IMG/M metagenome (GOLD analysis project Ga0209510, IMG submission 185749) | Anaerobic biogas reactor microbial communites from Washington, USA - Biogas_R1 time_0 SIP DNA (SPAdes) (version 2) | ecosystem: Engineered > Bioreactor > Anaerobic > Unclassified | place...
CCTCAATGACATTTCCGTCTTTGTCTCTTTTTACTTCAACAGCCGCATCAGTATATGCTAATGGTAAAAGCTCATTTATATTGCGCTCACGTATCTCGTTCCGTCTTCCAACATCATCCGCAAGCAACCGTTCAATCTCTGAACGCACCTTAGCCGTTCTTAGCATCTTACAGGCAGTCACTTCAGCGCTCTTTGCGGAGTATCCGGCTCTTATAGCCGCCTGCTTCCCGTTGAAGTCAACAACGTACTCCTGTGCGAATTGTATCTGTCTGTCCGGGGCTTTGTCTTTAGCCATGCACCCTTACCCCGATAGAATAAAGAATGGTTGCCAGTCGTCCCACTTGCCCCTCTGTGAGCTCAAGTGTTACTTCATCGCTGATTATGTGGATGACTTCATGAAGCAAAGTATCTTCCTGCTGTTGCTTCGTAATGTCTTTGTTTATTCTGATATAGGCGTTAGAGGTGTTACAGTCCCCGAAGTTACCTCCTAGTGTTTTGTTGTCCACGTATTCAATTTTGTATTCCTTGCCTAGTATCTGGATTTTCTTCATGCTTCCCCCATGCTCCCATTATACCGCATATTCCCTATTCCGGCAAGTGACATAAAGAAGCCCGGCTGCAGGGAATTACCGGCGGGCAAGGAAAGAAGGAATGATTGATAGTATCATGGCTTTCGCTGATAAGCAAGTGCTATTCTACCTTATCCACCACGTACCCGCGCGATATATGACAGCCAGGGCAGATCATGCTCTTGAGTATACGCCCGTCCAGGGTCTTTGTGTAGACGGTTATGTACTCGCTCACCTTATGCCTGGTCTCGCAGATCGGACAGCAGATTTCGTCCGGGATGGTTACGGATAGAATGTTCATCCTTTCAGCCTCTCTGCTAGCCTGCACTCTTTGACCAGCCGATAGTCACCATAGCCGAATATGACATGAAGCTGTTCAAGCATGATTTCCACGTCCGCCATTTCCTCGAGTATGTTCTCCGTGTCCCCGCGTCCATCCAGTGAGTGAAGCAGTGCAACAGATAATTCTGTCAGTTCCTCGACTGCTTTGCGCACCTGGCTTTCTGCTCCGTATGTCTTTACCGCCTGTTCAAATAGAGTCATGCTTCCCCCTTGAGTTCTTCCGCGTATCTTTTGAGAACACCTTCAACGTATTCGATGTCCTTTGGATCGCTGTGGATTTCATCGTTTATTCCGCGTACAATGTTCTCCGCTATCTGTCTGGCGCGGGTTTTCGGTATCTCGCGGGTGTATAGCTTTGAATACATCTCTTTGTCGAATCCGTTTGTCCAATACACTCTTCCATTCGTCGCCCATTCCGGCGCGCCGTCCCACACCTTCGGCTTGTCCATTTCCGCAAGCAGGGAGGTGGCAAGCTCTATCGCAACTCTTCTTGAGCAATCATTATTTTTGTAGTATACAATCATTGCTTTAAGTTCATATTTTTCAAACACCCTTGTAAGTTCTTCGTTCATTCATTCACCTCCGAAAAGTCTTGTCTGTCCGCTTAATGTCACGGATATTGTCGTAAGATTTGACCCATACCGATATTCACCGGCGGACATTGTTTTATTCTGTACGGGGTGATCACATTCATGTTCAATGTTGAAACGGATGTTGTCGTTTGGTTTGATCTGGAACCCGATAGAATAGTCAATGCGGAATGGTTTGAATTTCCCGCCGCTGCCATCCGGGGCATATTGAAAGTTTTGCATGTCGGTGTAAATGGTAAAAAGTTCGTCTTCGGTTGACGCAGATAATCCGATCTGCGCAACGGTTGCGATTCTACCGCTGTCGATTTCTGCGGTTTTAACATCAACGAAATCAGCCATTTCGGGGACATACCCGAATGTCAAAAACCAGCTAATTACTAATGGAAATACTGTCATTTTGTCGCCTCCTCATGATTCACTCCTCTCCTTTCGCGGTCTTCCGCGTGCCCCGGTCTTGCCGGGGAAACGCGGTTACTTTATTCCGCAGACAATTTTTGCCGCCCGCAGTGCATTCGCGGTATGTTTCCGGCACCAGCACTTCCAATGCGGTGACCAGCGGAATCCGTTTGCCTTGAGTGCCTGAATAACTTCCGGCTCCGGCTTTTCATCGTGCCGTATAACAACCCGGTCATTCTCAATGTCAATCGTCCCTCCGTCAAACTCTATCTTCTCGAAGGTGTCCCGGCGTTCAATCCGTGCTTTCATGACAAGCAGTTTCTGTTCAAGATTTTTGATCCGGGCATTGCTGTTCGTAAGTGAGCAAGATGCAAACCCACACCTACCAAAGCAATCCGGCTCCATGAGCTTCTCGACCAGTTCCGGAGCAAGCTCCAATTCCTCTGCAAAGGCTTTCCGCTTTTCTTCGTCGCTTACCTTCCGGCGGTGGATCTTGTTCACCTCTACCATGAGCGTATGCGCGTTCCGTTCTTTCTCAAGCCGTATCAATGCATCGTCAATCTCTTCTTCCGGGGTCTTTGTAGGTACACGTTTTGCCCGTTTAATGTATCGCTCTCTCCACGCTTGAAACTCTTCCCATGCTCGTCGCTCTCGTTCAAACGCTTTGCGGTTACGCTCGGCCGGAAAGTTAGCCGGTCCGGTAATCATCGGTGACATTGTGCAGGATTTCGCGGCTGTCCACTTCCGGAGATGCGCAAGGTACTTCTCCTTGTAATTCCCCGCACTTCCACCGAGTGACCGCAGATCAGCTTCAAGCTCACTTGAAAAATCCTGAACACATGATGCCGCCCGTCTTTCCGGTGAAAAACTGGTTGCGGAATGCGCTCTTTCAAAGTCCTGCCTCATCGCTTCAATCTCTGATACCATCTTTGTCCTTCCTTTGCCGGTCTTGCCGGGGAGGTCTAGTCAAACAATTCCTGCGGTGCCGTTTCTTTCGTCAGCTCCACCGGATCAAATAATGACGCCTGTGCCGCGTGATTTTGGTATCGTTTGCAAGCCGCTTCATAGTAATCCGCGTCAAGCTCCATCCACGTCAAATCATACCCGAGGTCGTGACAGGCGATACAGATTGAACCAGACCCGCCGTGGGTGTCGAGGATGCGGTCGCCGGGTTTGGCATATCGGGACAGGAGCCATTTGTATAGAGCAACGGGTTTTTGTGTGGGGTGGAGTCTGTTTATGTCGGTAGACGATTGCTTGTATATTTTAGATGGCTTGTCAAAGCTGGTCCACCCAAGCTCCCACGCTGATAGCGTTGGCATTTCTTGTAACTTGTCCCAGCAAATCATACAGCGGGAAGGAGGTAAATTAAAATAGTTTCCGCCCCAGATTATCTGATTTTTCGATACGCGAAACAATTCGTCAAAGTATTCTTGTTTCGGGGCTGTGTCCCATTTGCTTGATTCTCTATACAGTACCGCCATCGGAGTGTTCTTAAGTTTTCCACCACCGTCCGAAAGCCTGTCCCCAATCCCATACGGCGGGTCAACGCAAGAAAGCTCCACCTCATTATCTTTAATATGTTTCATCACTTCCATGCAGTCGGCGTTAATCATAAGAATGTTGCCGTTTCGGTAGTGAACAGGAAAAAGCTCTTGTAGTCTATCTTGCATTATATTTGGCTGAACCATTCCGTCACCGTGAATCATGTTAATCAAAATAAACCTCCTTGCGTTTCTTTCGTGAGTTCAACCGGATCAAATAATGACGCTTGCGCCGCGTGGTTTTTGTATCTCTTGCAGGCTGCTTTGTAATAATCCGCGTCAAGCTCCATCCACGTTAAATCATAGCCGAGGTCATGACAGGCTATACAGATTGATCCAGAACCGCCGTGGGTGTCGAGAATCTTGTCGCCGGGCTTGGCGTATCGTGACAGGAGCCATTTGTACAGGGCGACGGGTTTTTGTGTGGGGTGGATTTTATCAAACTGATTAGGCGGTATTTTAACAATTCTTGAAACTTCGTTGAAACTTGCCTCGGCTATTTCACATTCGGAAAACGAACGTCCGTACATTGTTTCCCCTTTATCCCAAACAATAACGCAACGATGTCCCTCGATATTGAAATAATTAGCACCCCATATTATGTAGTTTTCTGACACTCTTTTAAGTTCTTTGAAATATAAATAATCTGGAGGCTTTCCATTAACCGACTGAATCCCTCCCCATTGTTGAGAATGCCCGCATGGTCCTTTTAGCTGTATTCCATATTCTGGATCAACTATCGCCAGATCGAACGCCTTATCCGGCAGGGTCGCCATGTAATCCATGCAGTTGGTGTGCAACATTTCTATCATTACGCACTCACAAAACAAAAAGGGCTTATAGGATGCTCGGCTGGCTGGCCGATTAGCAACGTGCAAGCGCTGCTACATCCTATAAACCCTCTGCTATTATCGCCTCTTGCAAGGCCGATTGTCAAGGTCGCCATCCCTGACTATTCCAGTCTACCATACCTTACTTGAACCGTCAAGCACGTTACCAGCATCGGGAATCGAACCCGATTAAGAAGGACAAGGAGCGGCCTTCCATGTCTCGCATGAAGTCGGCAATGTGTAACCGACTACAAGCCCTGCATCACTGGTACGCTGTTTTTTATAGGGACAGCTCCCGGGGGATGCCTACTGCCGGAATCGTGTCCGCTTCAGCATCTTGGAGCGGCAAGGATTCGAACCTTGCACCAATGGAACCTTACAGGGTTACCCGTCGGTCTTCGCCCGTTCCTTTCGGAAGGTTTCGCGCCGATACTTGATCGCGGAATAGCACGTCCATCTTACCCTTTGCTAAGCGGCTTCCCAGTCCGCCCACGCCCCATGCAAGCCGGTGAGTGTGCACCGGTACACCCCTACTGCGTCCATTCTACCACAGCCTACACCAGCGCGCAAGCTCTTTTTCTCTGCCTTCCCGCCTGATACTGCCTCTTTTCTTCTCTCTCGCAGTCCCAACAGGCCGTCTCATAGCTACCGCTGGCACGTTGACGAAACAGGGCAATCGGTAAGCGCTTTCCACAGATACGGCACTGCTTCAAACCATCGTCCGTGCTATACCGATCAGCGATTTCGTACACGTCGCGGGCAAGGATTCTAGCGCGTTCGTTCAGTTCAAGGAAGCTGACAACGTACTTTAAGGCAGCACGTTTGATTTCATGCTCAAGATGCTGGCTTTCCGCGTTGTTTTTACACACACGAATGATGCTTTCCTCGTACCTGCCGAACTCATAGTCACTGATATCTTTTATCGTTACGGAAGTAACAAACCGCGCAACAGCATCATTGATTTCAACTGACGCTAACGGGCTTTCCATTTCGCAACCTCCAGCGCTATTTCGACCAGGCACCAGTCCATAACACCCGCGAGCATACACGCACCGAGTATATGCCATCCAAACCCGAAAAAGTAGTACACCAGAATTACGAATCCGCCGGATAAAAACCCCATGAGCGGTGCCATTATTAGCAGATACCGCTTCATAAAAGCCCCGCGATTACGTCAGCGCACATCGCCGCAAAGCCAAGAACGATTATTACTCCGAAACAGATCAGCAACACGGTATGCGCCAGCCTCCACGGTTCTTCCCGTGCGTTCAGCGAATCGATCCGCAACCGGTCGGCCTGTTTCCGAAGCTCAAGCGCTTTGATCGGGTCCGGCTCGGTCTCGGCCCGTTCTTCCAGTTCCCAAGCTTTCATCAGCAGCCTATGTGATTCTCTCATGATTCCCCCTTGCTTGTTATTGTCGGTCTAACATTTGGATAACTTGCATTTGTATTTTCTTGTAATGCCTTCCTCGGTGATATCCATGAGCGCGTCGCTTTTCTTGCACACCGGACAACGCTCTGCATCTTCGTTTTTTGCATTGATATAATCTTCAAGATATCCTTCGTAAAATGTGCTCATACAATGATTGCATCGCACTCGTCTTTCTTCACTCATAATCTTTCCTCCCGTTCGATGTCGGCATAACTTGTTGTGCCGCGAGAATCGACCTAACATTTGCTTAACCTGCTCGAAGTGTCAGGTTGAAGCAGTTGTTAGAACCTCTTATTCCATAATCCTTGACAAAAAGCTCATAAAATCTTTTTTTGGCAGTCTGCAATAGAACTTTAATTTCCGCCCGTCGTTTCCTGCTTCGCCATTTTCCATAGAGCGTAATTCTTTTTCACGGGCAAGCATTTCCCTTTCCGTACCGCTATCGAGCGAAAGTCCGTAGCAATAATAACGGTTGTTTGTCGTTCTAACACATATTCCACTGGTCAGCCTAAACCGACGCCAGCCTCCGCAGATACGCGAAGTGTTCCGATACTGTCCGCCCTGTCGGGAGCGGGATGCCGTGGTACAGTGTGTACCAGATGCCGTGTACGCGAAAGCCGGTCATGAAAACACCGCCGGATTTCCCGTCTTTGTCATTCTGCCGGGAAGCTCGATACTCCCGGTGTTCCGCCACTCACTGCCGAAAATCTCGACCAGCTCACGATATGAGCGGTTCGCATATTCCGGCTTCACCATTCGTACATACCACTGCTTGAATCCTTTCATCACTCTCTCCTTTGCCGGATACGCTCCGGCTTATCCGTAAATCCGCTTATATTCTGGTTCGTCGGCTATCATTGATTCGTAAAACTGCGCCTGTCCAGGAACGGTTGTTTTTACGTTAATTGTACCATCTGCATCTACCCAACAAGTAGCACTCAAGCCGTTTACCCAGTGTCCGCCGCCGTTTTTTGCGTTGAAGCGGAGCGGCTTGCGCTCTGACGCTTCAAGGTCAGCACGGAGTCTGTCACAAATAGCGTCTGATTCTTCTTCCGTGATCTCGTTGTTCCACAGCTTTTGTTGTTGTGCTTCATATTCCGCTTTCGCTTCCCCGGTCAGTCTCTGCCACCAAATCTTTTCCATCTTTCCCTTCCTTCGCGGTTTCCCGCTCTCTTGATCTACTTTCATTATCGGGTACATTGGCCATTCTGTCAAGCATTTTATGTACGATTTTTGTAATAAAATAGGGTAAATATCTAGCATTAAGATTTTACCCGTCCGCTTGCTGTATTTCGCATCCGTTGCTATCCGTTGACAATCAATGCGCGTATGTACGCTGTGAGCTCGTCTAGTGCGCCACGCCGCGCTAGGTCGTATATATCGCGAAGTACCGGCTGGGAGTACTTGACGACCCGTTTCCGGGCGCTCTCCATCCATTCCAGTTCTTCCGGGCAGTTCTCTTGCATCCACTTCACATAGCAAAGTGGGTTCCGCTGGTGGTGGTCGAAGTGATGTTTGCTACACTGGCCGTGAATGTTCGGCGGGTAGAATCGCAGGCCCCCGTTTCCGCCCTTGCCGAAAAAGTGAGACGCTTCTAGGTTCCCCTTGCACGTTTCGTCCTGATTGATACAGACGCCGTCTCTCATGCGGATAGCGTAGTTCACCGCATCCTGGACCTTTGTTACTGTCAGCTTCTTGACCTTCTTCTTTTTCGGTTGTGATTTCAAAACAGTTCCCCCTGGTTTTCTTCTTCCACCGGATCCGGCACGATCTCCCCTTCCCATTCGTCGCAACACCTGTATAGCTTCGTCGGCAGGTCATGAAGTACGCATACAGAACCTCGTACTGGGTGCTGTTCCCGGTACACGCAATTCGCGCATGATCTGCCGTATTCCCCGTAGGCTATCGCTTTGTTTTCGATCTGCATTTTGCCGTTTCCTTCGGTATCAGTGGTTTATCACAAAACGGCGGTGCGTACACGCACTTGTATGATCCGCCGCCCTTCCAGCATCTTGAAGCGTGAGGGCACAGTTGCTTCATTCCTTACACCTATCTATTTTTTCGCAGTATTCGCAGTACTCACGCTTGCAAACATATTCATATCTTTTCCCGTTTTTCCTTATTCTTTTTTTATGAAAACCAAGATTGCACAAAAGAATCCCGAGATATCTTCTCCAATCGCTTGTGTAAATATAATAGTTCCCACAAAGAACACGCCTTGCTCTCATTCCTTTCCCCCTTCGTATCGCTTATCGGCTCGCTTCTTGCGGCGATAATCTTCCCCGGTCATAGTCACAAGATGCCCGTCCTCGGACAGTCGGCTCATGACATCCTCGCTAATATAATTTTCCAAGCACTTCTCACATCCTCCGCTCGGGCATGATTTCCGCGCGTGCTTGTTTGATATGAGCATAAGCGGTAGGTTGCGCGTGTGCCGCTTGTCGATAATGTAGGAAAGCCAGTTCGTTTCCGCCTCGCTCCCCTTCGTTCGCCCGATTTCGTCAATGGCAAGCATTTCAACCCTTGACAGTTCATCAACAATATCTAGTTCCGTTTCATTCGCGCCGGATACATAGCTCGCCCTGATCCTGGTGGTGATTTCATACATCGAGTATAAGCGCCCGGAAAGCTCCCGAACCACGCCAACGGCAAGATGCGTCTTTCCTGTACCATTCGCGCCGAGCAGTACAAGTTTTCCCTCTTTCGTCCCGACCATTTCTCGAGCGTATGCAAGCGCCTTTTTCTGCTCGTCTGATTCAGCTATGAAAGTGTCGAGTGTTGAATCATAGTACATCGGTTCTATGTTGCATTTTTCAAGAAAACGAATGCGCGCACTTTCTCGAGCTCTCTCCTGCATTTCCTCTTCCTGACGCCTCATCTCTTCATCATATTCCCTGTCACACTCTGGGCAAGTTCCGAAAGTCATAATTCTTCCAGCAAACTCTTTTTCTCTTTCTTCGTAGTCAAGATTGTGCTTGTCACAATGTTTCATTCTAACTCCTTTAATCTAAGTCTAACATGGTTTCGCGGTTGTGAACAGGAAGAGGTTTTGAATATCCATTGCGCTTATTATTTTCGTTTGCCTTCCACTTCCTCAAAGCAAGATTATGATTCTTGTACTTATACCCCTTTACCTCAATCCCTTCATCAAGTTCTTTGATCATTCGCAGTAGTTCTGGCTCTCCCCATTCTTCGCATAGCCTCAAGTATTCGTCACTGGTGAGAAGTACGTGTTTGTATTCCCCGTGTTTGTGTTTTTGAGGCTTAGCCGGTTTATCCGGCGTATCTTTTCTCTTCTCTTCTTCTCTCTTCTCATCTATTCTCTTCTCTTCTTGCATGACTGAATCATGATTTATCATGACTTTATCATGACTTTGTTTCGCGCTTGTTATTATTGCCCTCATTTTTGTGCTTGAAGTCATTGAAGAATCAAGGCGTTTTAATATCTTGTAGCAGAATATATGACCGTTGTTTTCTTCAAACAATCCTAGCGAAACAATGTACCGCATGATCTGGTTTACGCGGTCAACCGGTGAAGTATCGGACGTTCCTTGTATTTTTAGATTGTCCGCAATGATCTCCGCGTCATGTTCAAGCTCAAAGGTTATATTGTGTTCTGATACGTTGCCGACAATAAGCTCTATACAGTGAAAGTATATTGCGTATCCGTCCGCGCCATATCGCATTAAAAGTTTTTTAATCTTCGCGTCCGTTGCCGCGTCAGTGTCATGTTTGAACCATTGCATTTATTCAGTCCTCCCGTATTCACCGTGATATTTTTTTGATGCTTCGCAATATGCATCGTGGGCTTCTTGCGGGCAAGAAAATGACCCTAAATATATTTTTCTCCCTGCAATACCTATTTGTGCAACATATTTTTTTGTATCTTTATTAACATGAACACCCTTATATCCCGTTTTGTTTCTACTTGACTTTAGCTGATTAAACGTATTAAGCGAATGTTGACATATACGAAGATTGCTTTTCCTATTGTCAAGACGATCCCCGTTTATATGGTCAACATCTTTTCCGTTGTATTTATCGCAATTCATAATATACCTGTGCAGATAGAGCGTTTTTCTTCCATTTTTTCTGTCTGTATAGCAAAAGTAATACTGCCCTTTTTCTGCTTTTTTCTTGTCTTTTATATGCCACTTAATTTTGCATACTCTTTCATAATCTTCATCGTCTATCAGAACCTTATATCCACATAGTTCAATTTCCATTTTTCAACCCCTGGAAATAAAAAAAAGACTTGCGAAACCGATAGGGTGGTTAGTCCTATCATGTGCGATGCACGTCGCACTGGTTTCGCAAGTCTTTCTTGTATGGTATCCCGTGCAGGAAACCCTTGTCAACGGAAACCACCCCGTCAACTCACAAACACTATACCATGGGTTGCCGTGATACGTCAAGCACCTTGCCACAATACGGGCAGTACAGGTGATCGTTTTCTTCCGGCGTTCCGGTGGTGAACTCATGTGCCTGTCCGCAGGACGTGTACCAGATCCCGTCAGCGTCTTGTGTCCAGGTGCATGAATCGACAGGTATGAACTTTACGCTTCTCTTGTCTTTCCTTCGACCTTCGGTACACGCCCAAACGGATTCACATACGCCTGTATTTGAATAAAAAACGCAACCGCTACAACCTTCTTCTTGTGCAGACCACTCAACGCACTTTACCAGCACCCCGTCAACAAGTCCGGTTTCACCTATCGCCAACTCTTTCATTCTCTCCCCTCCAATAATTCCGGGTTCTCGTGGATATTGCCGATTATTTCGCATTGTTCTTGAATATATCCCGCTGTTTGCATATTTGCTATCGGCTCTGCAAATCGAAGCATTGTAATTTCGTCTTGGAACGAGTTTATAACAAACCCGCCAGCAACGCCAAAAACACGGTAAATATATCCACGTGGTGCAATCTCTTTGAGCAAGTCCCCTTCGTAAATCTCTTTACCGTTCTTGTCGTGAAGTCCGGTGAATTGCTCTGATGGTATGTCTAGCCTGTTTGACAACGGGCTAGTGAAGTTGTCAGAATTACAACCCCAATAATGAAACCGATCTGATGACCATTGCCTAAACTTAATCTCCCTCATTCTCTCCCCTCCAATGCCCCGGCGATCTTCACACCGGGAACGTAACGATATTGACTGCGCTTCCGGTCTACGCAGTAGAACTCCGCACCCGCCCGGTCTGCGTAGTCTCGGCAGGCTTCCCGGACGGTATGCGGCATCGTGCGTTCTCCCTTGCGGAGACCGACTGTATCGGCCAGACCCCACAGGGAAAAAACGGTTTCGGGAGAGTTGTCTAGTAAGTCCGTGACTATCTCCCGAATGGTCATTCCGGCTTCCCCATCACCAGGACTGCGATCAAGCCGACGATTGGACTAAGCAAAAGAGACAATGCCGTCCAGCCGAGAAAGCTCCGCCCGTTGTTCGCCGCAATCGCGCCAATACCTACGCTCATAAGAATCCAAAGTGCAATCATTTCTCATACCTCCATACAATTTCAAGCCGGTCGTCGTGCCGGTCTAGTCTATACTTGCAGACAGGGAGTAGCCCCGCTGCAACCTTTGCCCGCATGAACCGGTATCCGCCGTCCAGCTTAGCCTCGGGTACAAGCTCGACGGTCCCCGGGAACGTGATTACCGCACCGGTCTTTGTCGGCTCGATAGCGCACGTCTCGCCGGTTGTCCATTTCGTAGGGAACCGGTAGTAGATATATTTCCCGGAGCGTGATACCTGCGGTGTGTAGAACTTCGATTCAGGAATCATCATGTCCTCCCCATGCCGTCCAGTATTTCATGGAACTTCTTGCTATTCACTCCTGCCTGTATCATTGTCGATATAAGCAGATCCATCGTTTCCCGGCGTTCCTTCTTCGTGTACTTTGACCAGCTTTTCAGCTTGCCCCGGATATGCGTACGCGGTGTGCCAGCGGGAATCTCTTCCTTCGTCTTTACCTCGTGCATCCCGGATTCATCCGCGTAGACAAAAGATTCAAAGCCAGCGCCCATGTCTCGCTTGATGAAGTCCTTCAGCTCCTGCCAAGTTGAACAGTTATATGAGTGACAGCCTGACTTAAAGAACTCCTGCACCAGCGGATGGAAGGCGCGATTCTGTTGCGGTGTTCCGTCCGTTGCATCTTCAAGCGCGTACTTCCTTCCCTGCTCGGGAGCGTCCCCGGAAAGAACAAGGTATCCCTCCGGGGTGATCTGGATAATGGTCAAAAGGGGATTCCCTCAAGGGAGTCATCCTGGAAGCCCTGCGGTTCTTCTTTCCGTGATGGTGCGGGCGCGGCCTGCTCGGTTCCCCCTCCGAGTAGCTGGATGTTGTCGGCGTTGATTTCGACTTTGCTGCGGGACTGTCCGTCCTGCTCCCATCGGTTCTGATGAAGCTCGCCTTCTACCGCAACCTGCTTTCCCTTGACAAGGTACTGATTGAGCGCTTCACCTATTTTTCCCCATGCGACAACATCGAAAAAGCTCGCCTCGTCAACCCACTGGTCGCCGTTCTTCTTTCGTCGGTTCACTGCGATTGCGAACTTACACACCGCCATACCACCGCTGGTGTATTTCAGTTCGGCATCTCTCGTGCACCTTCCAATCAAAATTACGTGGTTTACGTCTGCCATTTAATCCTCCAGTTTCTCGTATTCGATTTTATTGTCGATCATGTACTGACGCAACGCGAACAGTACAGAACGTTTTGCTTTGAAGCGGAGCGCGTATGTCATCTCCGGGTCTTCGTCTACCGGAACACCGGCGGCTTGCTGTGCAAGGGAAGCAGCGGGCGCTTGCTCTTGAGCTTTTACTTCCTCGCGTGCAAGTTCCGTCTGCTGTTCCTGCATCTTCGCTTTCTTCTCGCGCTCGGCACGTTCTGCGGATTCTTTTTCCAGTCGCTCGCGGTTTTCCTGAATCGTCCGTCCGCGCTCGATTGTCGCTCCAATGTCCAGCGTTTCAAGATACAGCGGCTTGAGTGTTTCAACGTCTACGCCAAAGGCTTCGATGGTTTTGATGTCCGCGTAAATCTTTTTTATCTTCGCGTCTATCTCTTCCTGTATGTCCTTCATCTTGACGGTCTTGTTCAGCCACTTATCGTCAAAGATTTTCTCAAGCGGGACAAGTGAGAACTGCCTGGTGTTAAAGAACTCGACAATACCAGCTCGCTTGACTTCTTTTTCTGCCGCCTCCTTTGCTTTGACGATTTCATCCAGCGCACAGGCTGCCGCGTCAATGTTTTTTTCAAGTGCTTTGCAACGTGTTTCAAAATCTTCAAAGGGCTTCATCAGTTCTTTGATTACCTTGATCCGTTCCTGTGACAAAGTTTTCTTTGACGTGTTCAGCGTAGCGCGGTCTCTCTTTGCCGCGTCTGCATCACCCTTGTAATTATCGGGCGTGTACTCTTTGAGTTTTTCCTGTACGAATGTTTCGAGCTTGTCGATATTCGTAAGAAGAACTCCCTCTTTTTTCTCGATTACCAGCAGTTCGAGATTATCAGCCATTCTGTGCCTCCTTTTCCTTTGCAACCGCAAGCGCCTTTTCCATTCCGGCAAGGTTCTTGTCAGCTATTACCTTTTCTACATTTTCCGGGTGTTCAAATACACCGGCCTCGAGATATTCAAGAAGCGCTCTGGCAACTGAATCGAAGCGCGAGTTTTCCCTTTTCTGTTCCGGCTTTTCGTTTGGATTGTGTGTACCGTTCAGCGCGTCAGCCTCGACAATCTCAAAAGCATTCTGGTATAGATACCGCTTGATGTATGTTTCAACCGCGCCGAGGTTCTGCACCTCATGACAGCCCTTAAGACTTGCCGTGCTCATTGGAGAAGTGAAAACAATCTCGCCTTCGCCAGATATATCTTTGACTGTCAACAATGCTAGATCGTCACTAAAAGAGACAAGACAAACAAAGCCAATCTCTTTCCCTAGCCGATTGATAATAGGCAATATATCGGACAGCTCAAAGTATTTGTACTTAGCAAAACTATTCTCTCCGGTCATCTTTATGTTTGATTCCTGAAAGCGCACCCGTGCCTCTGCCAGTTTTTCGTAAATCGTCATTCCTTCCCCCTATTCCATGCGGTCTATTTCGTAGACCAGATTTTCCCGAAGCGTCTTGCAAAGCTCTTGCCGCGCTTCCTCGACTTGCTTGATCAAAAGATTCTCCAGGTCGTCCTTTATATGATCCAGCTGGCTCACATTTCGGATTTTGCCAGCGTCCCATAATGCGGTGATGAAATCGTCTACCGCGTTGACCTGATCCGCCATTCTTTCGGCCTTATTGCTCCATGCCATTCTTTCCCCCTTGCCGGGATTCCGCCCGGCGCGGTTTTCTTAATAGTCGAGCGTTTCAATCAGCTCGTCTTCGATCCGTTTGTCATTCGCCATTTCCGGCGCGTCTACCCAGTCGTAGCCGTCCCATCTTTTTACTGACAGATCGACGATTTCCAGGTCTTCGTATTCGTACTCAATTCCCCATTCCTCGCGGGAGCTGTTTACTGTCTGATACTCTGCCTCGCCGTCGCAGGAATACTCAACGCCGTCAAGTACGATCTGGACGTCATAGAACTTGATTCTTTCTTCCGCCATTCCTTTCCTCCTTTCTGGTCCAGTATAGCCTGATTATCTTTTAACTGTCAAGCGTTTTTTTATCTTTTTTGTGTTAGTTTTTGTACTTCGGAACACCGTCAAAATATGACAAACAACACTAGATATGGATTTTCAGAAGCCTTTTTCGGTTATGGTTGCGCAAGTCTTTACAGTATATATGTTTATAGCGCGGTTTTAAGGGTACGCTATATGTAGTTCAACAATGTATCCGAAAACTATTTTTGCGCTTGATCATGGCCGTTCTCGCGCGTGTTTCGGCCTCGACTTCTGGGATGTTTATGAATAAAAGCACATTTTCGCATTATTTTGGTATTGACGCGGTGGAGGTATGGGTGTAAAATACTCTTAAACACGCAGGGCTGCGCAGGGTTGCAACGCAATACCGTGTTAACGTCCTTGCGGACAAAGGAGGGGAAAAGATGCCTAAGCGGGCTGTTTTTGAAGCGACGGATTCCCAGCTTGAGCGCATGAGCGCGCTTGATCTGCAGGAGAAACGACTTGGCTCATACGCTGCGGATGCGTTTGAGGAATGGTTGAAAAGAAGGGAATCGCGTGCTATGCGTGCTGCGGTACAGCGCAAGCGGTACGCGGAGATGCTGGGGGAGTTAGACGGATAAGTCTAATATATGTTAGGCTGACAAACAACCAGATAACAAGTTATCTGGATAATTTGCAAAGGAGAATGGGATGAACTTTGATTGCGGTGAATTAGTTGAATTGAAAGATGGCGGTATTTATTATGTTACTGGTGTAATTCACGACTCAGAAAGACTGTTTGTTACAGGTATAAATGAATCAAAGGAAAAAGAAGTTAAATTCTCCGATGTTATGACAATATGGAGAAAAGAAGCCTAACAACTGCTTCAACCTGACAAGTCCTAACGGCCTTGCAGGTTAAGCAAATGTTCGGTCAACCAGGGAGGTGTAACTATGTACGGAATGTCTGATGCCCATTGGGATTCAGAGTATTTTATTATGAAGGCAGTAGCAGAAGAACAAAACAAGCTATTGCAGGAAGTTCTTACAGAAATAAAAAGTCCAGAACTTATGAAAAAAACTGCGCTTGCCATAGTTGATTTTAGCCAGCGCATAACAACTGCTTCAACCTGACAAAAAACCCCCTATCACTAGGGGGCGAATCCGGCCCGCGGTCTTAGCGCGTCGCGGATTTTTAGACTAACTTTTTAATGCGGGCATAGAGGTAGAGAAGTAGCAACGTAAACAGGAACCCGAGTATCAAGATAAGCGCGAGCCGTTGCCCCTTGAGTGTCGCTATCTCGGTTTTCTGTTCCAGGTTCTCCGTGCGTAGTTCTTCGCTCTGTCCTGCGAGTTTCAAAGACAGTTCGTTTGCAGCCGTGACTTTTTCTTCCAGTGTCTTGTGAAGCTCGACAAGTTTCCGGACTTCCTTCGCGTGTTTCGCGGTTAGATCGGCGTACTCTGTGCCAGCGGTAACGTCGGCTATCTCTTGCGCTGAATCTGCGGAATCCTGGATCGCGTCGCCGAGCGTGTCGGTCGCGTCGGTCAATCCTGTCTGTACGTCGATGACTTCGGGAGTCATGGAAGGCGTAGAAGTGCAACCCAAAAACAAAGCACAAGCAAAACATACAACAAGAATACCGGCCATTCTTCTTTTTTCATTCATGACAACCTCGCTTCGTATTCGTCCGGCGAGTGTCCTGTCACCATCTCCACGTATTCAAGTATATCAAGATTTTTCTTAGGTGTGTACGGTTTGTTGAGTATCATCACCTGCCCGTAGGTTTTTCCCCACGGCGGAAGGTTTGCGACGATATCGCCCGGCGTCTTTCGGTGAACAACCTTTCCGAAAATATACGGCTCACCAAGCCCAAGACGCGGGCATCCAAACGTAAAGCCCGGAAGTCCTGTCTCCGCAGAACTGTAAGCGGCCAGCCATCCACCAAGAGAGAATCCTGCTACTGCAATTATCTTGCCTTCTTTTGCAAGACGCTTGACAGTTCCCTTTATAGACTTCCATATTATCCATGCGCCGAGCGGGAAAATGAACCATGTGCCGCCGAGCCTTCCCGGTATCCGGAACACTGAAAGGAAGTTGTACAGCCAGTCTATTTTGTCATCTGTTTCCTCAAACAGCAGAATCTTTTCTTCGACCTTCCAGTCTACGCCAATGCGGTTGTGATTATATCCGCCGCGACGGATTGCGCGAAACATTTCAAGTATTGTCATTCTTATCCTCAAAGTCTATCGACACCGGACCGGCTTTGATTTCGTCTATCCCGGAATCACGGAGCTTGCCGATAAATAGTGCGGCTATAGCAAAGAGCACGGCAACGGCAGCAACAAGGCCAGCAACAACCAATAGGAACGCGCCCCAGTTATCAAGTATTTTTTCCATACGTCACCTCATATATCCAAGTATAGCATGGGATCTGCGATAATGACAGCCCCACGTCCCCATGAAGGCGTACGCTCTACAGGGTAAGCCTCACGAATACAGAATGTAGTCCACGCCTCGGATATGTTCCAGCTACTGAATTGTTCAACCAGTTCCTCCGTTACTTGTGCCGGATTAAGATTATTCTTTCGGCAATGGTCGTAGATATACGCCGTGTTCAGCGTGTTCCCGTCGCGTATACATACGCCCTGCTTTTTGAAAAAGTCGTAATTCGCATCAGTGTATTTAATCCACCATTCTGTATGTGTGTGTATTCCTTTTGATAGTCCGATGTCTCCCGGGATCACTGGCAGTTCCTCGCCTTGTCTTAGCCAGTAGTTAAGCGGATCTTTCTTCCCGTCTTTCCTTACCATGTGCGCTATTTGCAGTTCGGTGTATTTGTGATTATCCGGTATCATCTTTGTGATAGAGCCGAACACTGAATCCTCGGACAAGTACCGCCAGGTCATCGTACCGTCAAAGCACATAACCGCCCTGCGTGGTGTCCCGCTTCTATCATCACCTGGATGGTATGGAGAACCGAAGCCATCTAAACGTAGCCCGAACCTGTCCCCTGTCCTTCCTGCTCCGGGGCGGTACGGGAAGTCCTTGCGTATCCATGACTGAATCATATTACCCCCATGGCGCGTTTTCTGTTTCGCCCTTCTTGTTCTTCCAAAACCCGCTTACCCCTGTCGAGCATCTCAAATGCGTTTTTTGTCTGCCCGTTTAGCCCGAAGTTTTTAAGCGCAATTATTACTTCTTTTTGTGATTCTGCAAAACAAAAAAGAGCCTCGGAGCCAGCAACAATATTCTCGCTCTGTGCGGCGTTTAGCTTTTTCATTTCGCCGATGTCTTTTATAGATTCGCGCATTACAGCAATAGCCTTTGCTACTTGACGGCCAACGTACGTCAGCGCCGCCGTTGTAATCAGTCCTACTGCTGTAAGAATGATTTTAAGTACGATCTGGTGTTCCATGTGTTACTCCTCATCCGGCCAGACAATATTATCCGGCCAACCCTTTTGCTTTTTTACATCAAGCAATTCCTTAATTTTCATTTTATATGATTTCTTGAAGTCATCATCCACTTCTGCAAGCGCCTGATTCTCTGTTGTCATGAGAGACTGTAGCCGCCGGTCAAGTTCTGATTTTGCGTGGGCTTCGAGTTCTTCCATCGTTTTCTCTGGGACAGAGAACTCGGCAATCTTCCCGTATTTTCCATCGAGGCAGTCTTGATAGATTTCGGGGCCGTAATCTGTACAGTCGTTTGGAGATGCAACGAACGGAACAGTTTCACCATTGAGGTCGATATCAACGATGATGTTTGTATGATTATTGTCTGCCCACTTCGGATTCCTTACGTTTTCTATTTTCACTAAGCTACCCTCCTCATTAAGTATGTATATGAATTTGAGCCGGACCCGCTTACACCGCAACAACGCCACGTCCCCGGAAGGGAAACACCATAGGCATCTCCACTATCAAAGGTATAATCACGAGTACTCGAATCCCGTCGATAAACTGGATAGGACGCATTTCTTGGTCTATTCGTTTGAGAAGCGTCATAAACGCAAATGTACGATCCCATCGGAAGGTAAGTAAAATAGACGTCAGACCCTGTATATACCTGTGCTAAGGGAAAGATACCGGCGGCAGTATCGAGTCTAGGTGTTCCAGTAAAAATCGGGCTTGCTATCGGTGCATAATAGCTCCCATGCTGTCCGTCGAGGAGATCAGCGTTAGCTGCGTTAGCTGCGTTAGATGCGTTAGCTGAAATACTCATGTTACCAGCACCAGATGAATTATAAACTTCCGTTCCGATTGGTTCTTGTTCAATAAGCGTTGCCTTGCCATTGTTATTAGCATTTATTTTTAGATAAGTGTATACATATGTTGGAATGTATATATATAAATAAAAATTGTTGCTACCATCATTTCTAATTGAAAACTGAATCCGTCTTTCAGAAGTGGCAGATAAACTACCGTAATGCATATGAGATGCATGAAAAGTTCCGCCTCTGGTTGCGGTTATGAGTCGTGTTCCTGCACTTGATGCTGCTGCAATATCCCTTCCATTATAAACCTCAACATCTATGTATCCTCTTTCAGCAGCACCGGAAGAACCAGAAGTATTATTTATTTGTCCAATTTGTATCCATCTACTTCTATCACCCGTAGAATCAATTATAATTGTCTGACTTGCACCTTTGACGCTTTTAACGGTAAGATTATCACAATCTATATTTGGACAAGAAAAATCCCTCACGACTTCCAAATCTTCACCGCACCGAACGAGTCCGCCGTTGTTATTGAGATAAAGCGTTCCCGGTGTAGAACCATTAGACTTAGCCATGATCTCGTTTTCATCTATGGCAATGTGTGCAGCCGCAGGTTTACCGATGAGCAGTCGTCCTGTTCCAGGAGAAAGCGAGACATCACCACCGCCGGAGACGATCGTTGCACCGGTAGTGTTATCGACTTTCAACCTGGCGATTGTACCGGCGGGATTCCGTACTTCGAACTCTCCATTGATAACCGAACCAACGGCAGTGACAAGGAACGATCCGACCTTGAACTCCAGGTTATAGCTTGTCACCACACCACCGGACACAACTGGTGTACAGCGAAGGTACTGATTTGAGTCTCCAACTCGCAGGGTTCCTTCGTAATATTTAACGGTAGTCCCGTCATCCTCGTAAATCCGAGACAGTGCCCACATGTTGTTTTCATTACCTTGCAACGCACCATCGGTAATAACACCGAGGTTTGATGACAGTGCCGCGAGGAAATTCACGTAAATCTGGTCAGCACCGAGAGCGCCGTCAACCTTTACCTTCTCTCCGAGATCGTCAAGTTTCCATGCGCGAATAACGTCCTGAGCACTTGATGCGTGTGCATACACGAGCGTCCAGGTCGTCCAGTCGCTCGTTTCTCGACCGCTCGGTGCAGCGGTTGTTGGTTGATTCGATACGCTCCGGACCCGGATATAGTACGGAGTATCCCGGGAGGAAATCGGATCTTCATTCTGTCCGTACAACGGTAGCGCGATAAAAAAAGCACTTCCGGCGCGAGTAAGAAATCCGTCAGGATCACCCTCTCGGTAGTTTTCGTAACTCGCAACAGGATCAACGCCGGTTGCTGGTGCATACGCGACGAGGGTGCCGGTATCGGTGATGAGTTCTATTTCACCATCTTCATCAACCGTGTACCCCTTGGCGATTTGCAGGTCAACATCGCCCTGGCCGTACCATTTTTTCGCAAAGCTCCAACCAACCGACACACCCCGACCAGAAACTCGTGTATTGATTGCCGGTGTCTCCGGAGTCCAACCGATGTACAGCGAAGAGTCAACGGCCTGTCCTGCATCGTCCGGGCCGTATTCTCCGACAATGCCGTAAACATTCTCTGCCTTCACGCGGACTCGCCAAGTCGAGAAATCATCGGCTTCCGGATATCCGTCATCATCACGATCAAATGAATACGCAGCGGTGTTGCTGTTTGGCTCTGCAATAATCTGCCAATCAGTCCCGCCGTTCTTTGTGAGCTCAACGATAAATCGTTTTATGTTGTTAGCTATTCCGCTGCCGGACCACTCCCAACTAATCGCTATCTCATTCTGTGATGCAACTGCTTGTACAACGGAAACAGTGTCCGGGATCCATTCGGGGTCGCCGATATCCGCTATCCTCTCGATCGCATCTGCAACATCGTCTAGCGTTGCGGGCGGGGGTGCTGCAGGGACATATCTCGTTATTCTTGTCGGTGTTATATTCGGCGTATACACCGGTATCTCGCCGTACTCATAGATAGCCTCGTTATAGTCAACCAAGTCTAACCGATACCCGCGCTCTGTCTGCGCCATGTTGGTTATCATCATTTCGTTGGTTATCGTGTTGAACTCGCCTGCATCAAGAAGCCCGTAGGAAAAAATATCACCCGCATGCGGAATTACTGACGCAGTTGTGGTGTCTATCGGTACTGTGAAGGTTATCGTAGAAACAAGTCCGTCGGACACTGCCGTGTATGCCTTCGCAAGAATAGATGAATAAGAATCGGTTACGCACTGGATGACAGCGCCGAATCCCGAAGCCTCGGTTGAGTCGTAGACTACCGGATCATACAAGTCAAGGCCGATCATGTCAGTCCCGCTCATGACAACATTCTTTATTTCAGCGGACCCAAGACCGTTCTTTAACGATGGATGCTGTACAAGGACCTTTGATAACGGGGTATAGTAAACTCCCTCATTGCCGATTTCAACTGTGGTTACCTTTGGCCGTGCGGATTCTATCGCCATGAGCCGCCACGCGTATTTGACTATCTGCTCATACTTGGTAATTCCATCAACGGTCAGCGCGCGAATCTTTGAGTTAGCGTCCTTCGTTACTCCGGGACGCATAACCTCGTAGGCGTCTTGTTCGTAGTCAGTGTCTTCATTTATGAACGTTATCCTAAGGCCGTCTACCTGCGGGGTCAGGTCCTTTTTGTTTGTGAACGAAAAGCAGTTTTGTGTGTTGATTATCGCAATGGCGTTTTCTTTATGCTTGTCGGTTGCTACTGCAATTTTGCCGTCGAGGTTTTTGTACAACGTCGAGTAACAGATGTCGCAAATCTTTTGAATGATCTTTTCTTTTGGCTCTCCCTCGAGGATCACCATATTGACCTCAATCCCTTCTTCTTCGCAGTACTCGTACAGTTCGCCGAATGAATCAAGGTCAATTTCTGAAAGCCCTATCTTCGACTGCGGGTGGACGTCGCTTGTCAAAACTTCAAGCAGCCATGAAGCAGGATTTCTCGTCGTGGCCCTATTCCCCCATGTTGTGCCGTTCCAAGTCCGAGCCATGCCCTCTACGATGAAGGCAAGGTTTCGGAAAGCGTCCTCGTCTATCGAGTTCCTGGCTCCAGCGTGCAGCCCGACTATACAACATTTTTTAGCGACGTCTTCGTCTATGACCGGAAGGAAAACATAGTCATTCCGTTCAATAGACGCCTGCGGATCATACGTGAGTGCACGAATCGACTGCACAAAGACGTCTTCAAGCGCTCCCGATGTCATGTTGCTTGTGCACTCTATGCGTATCTGTATCGGCTCGGTCAAGACGCTTGTTATTTCGAACGGAAGGGAAAGGCTTTGACGTGTTCTGAATTGTGTCGAGCGGTTGTAAGATACAACATAATCGCCAGTTGTTCCGCCTATCGACGTAAGGGGATTCCATGTCGTACCGCCATTTATAGAATACGTCAGTCGCAAGGTGATAGAGTGGGCCATGTTTTTTCCGTCGCTCGAGTATTTGCGCAGACCGTTGAACATAAGGAATACCTGGGCCTCGGCGGTGTTCTCCGGGAGCGTATATGTAAGCGCCGTGTAATTAGGATCGTCTGCTTTAAGCAGCTGGTCCCCGGCGTCTATTGTAACATATGTATTTTTCATAAAGCTAGGATAGGCTGTGTACTGTACCCCAGTCTGCGCAACGACAAGGGTCCCCCGAGAGATATCCGGAACAGAGAACCGTCCTTGCTGCGGGGTGTTGCCGGTGAACGTATAGACGTCACGACCGTTTGAAAAACACTTACGCAAAACAAGGTTGCTATATCCGAGTATGTAAGGAACTTGCCGGTACATATGCCCGTGTTGCCCCTCTATGCTTATTACACCCTCGCTCAAAACATACGGGGCAACCCGCGCTTTCCCGATGATGTAAGGAATCGACCGGTCAAGAGCCCGGACGTTATTGGCCCCTTTTACGTTCGGAAGGTTTGTGACGGAATCGCCGAAAGATGAAAGGCCCTCTTTGTACCTCTCCATTTGCTTGCGCATCTTGTATACTTCATATCCGGCGTATGCGGCGCCAGCGACAAGAAGAACACCGGCGGCAATTATCAAGCCGGTTACGATTCCTTTCGGTACTTGCCGTATGAATACAACGTCTTCATCAGACACAACGGTTTCTGGAGCAGCTATCTTTCCGTTCACCAGGGCAACGGCGTTTCCCAAACCAAGCGAAGTGAATATATCTGACAGCGTACCTGGTTGTACCGATTCTGTTACGCTGTGATCTGATAATGTCTTACATACGGTTACTGTCATTAAATCACCTCAAAGTATCGTTTGTTTTTCAAAGCGGAAACCGGTGTTACCCGGACTCCACCATACGTCATGTGTAGACAAGTCTTTTTATCTATCAGGTAACCGATATGTAGATCACCGTTAAGCGTACACTGCAAAATAGCCCCCTTAACCGGGAAGCCTATCTCTTGTACGTTCAAGGTACGGATGTATTCCGGAAGCGTCGCCGAATCATTCCCGAACACGATATCCGGTATCGGTGTTCCTGCTCGTTCGCAACACTCAAGAACTAATCCATAGCAATCCATTCCATTTTCATCGCGTCCGTTTTCTTTGTACTTGACTATCAGTAAATCTTCGTATGTCATACCCACCCGCCTCTGGGCAACCTGGCTCCGGTCATTGAGCCAGCGTTCCCGCGATTAACACTCGGATCAAGTATTACCGCCGGGAAAGTCATGGAGAGTTTCTCATCTTTCTCAAAGGTAAACGACGCCTTTTTTCCGTCCCACGAAACCGATCCCCACGTGTGAGAGAATCCTTGTATCTCTGTTACAGTAGAGTCTACAAGCACACCTACAACGTCAAGTTTTACGCTTCTGTAGAGCTCGATCATATCTATTACCGAATTGTCAGTAACAGCGATATCAAGTGTTCCACCGCCGTCCATTCCGTGAACAGATTCCCCGGGCGTGTAGTTGAATGTAGCCGCTGAATAAATACGGCCACCAAATGAAACGTCCTCATTGTTGTTCACGAATCGAAGAAAGGGACCTGGCCCTGTTAGCTGAATTAGCCATGCAAGTTTATACCCGCCGGTACGTCGGCAAAGTTTCGCAAAGTTGACGTTCACATTTCCTCCACGGTAATAGAGACCTCTTTCCACTTTTGGCCGGTTGCGGAATATGTTCCGATAGGCCGGTACTCCGTGTAGCCATCATGGGTAATGAGATCCGGGAAGTAGAACGAAAGAGACCCGCCGAGCAGTGTATACTCCCACCAGGCAACGAACTTCTTGTACTCTGAATTATCCCCGACATCATCCATTTTCAACATAAACGAATGTGTTTTTTTAGCGGCGGTGTTCTTCAGGAATGTTCTGGCTTTTCCTGATTCAAACTCGACGCGCTCGACGTTCTCCATCGGAGCCGTGTCCATCCCATAGGCTTTTTTGTTTACATCTGGATGCCATGCTACTGCCATGCGTTTCTCCTATGTGTATCTTACGCCGGATAATTGATTTTGCATAGACTGGTAAGAATCATTATATCGTCCCTGTGCCATGTCTGCCGCAACCGTCTTCCTGATAAACACCTGCACTCCGCGTTCGTTTACCTGTGCGGTTGCGCGTACGTCGTTGGATGCTTGGTTGTATATCTGTACGTTAGTGCCTCCAAGGTCTCCTGAGTTTATCCGGTCAAAAAGGTTTTTCTGCTGACCTGCATTGAGAATCATTTCCCTGGAATTGAGTAACGCGATGTTCTCGTCACCGGTGTATGAATTCCCGCCCATAATACCGCCGGTTGTGAATGAAGGCGGAATAGGTTTGTTCGCGAATATCATGGCTAGCTGTGCCGCACCTGCCGCGGCCACAAGGCCACCGGTGATTATCCCGAGAACACCGCCTTCCCCGAGCGCCTTCGTGACGCCCAGTGCGGTGTTGGCAATCGCCGTTGCTATGCTCGCCGTCCATTCCCACATAGCTATTTTATACCGGTCTTTTGCGGCCTCTTGTTCTATCGCGGTTTTCTTTTCTTCAAACTCTTCCGCGCTTATCTTGCCCTTGTCATACTGTTCCTGTAGTTTTTGCGTTTTGTATTCCGCGTCTGTATCAATGGCTTGATTGGCAAGCGCAGCTATGGTTGCCATTGACTGCTGGTACTGGTTTGCAAAGTCTGCGGCTATCTGTAGGTTTGCCTCGAACGATTCACGGATCGAGGCCTTACGCGCTTTCTCTTCTTCCTTGATCTGTTCGGTAAGCTGTTTCTCAAGGATCGCGCGCTTGTCTGTGTATTCCTGATATATTTCCAGTTTCTTGTCTGCGGAGATATTCTCGCTATCCTCGACCTGCTTATACAGTTCGTCAAGCGCGTCAAGCTGTTCTCGCATCTTTTCGCTTTCGTCGCGGTCGTCTATTTCAGTGATGGCGCCCATCGCCTCTGTGAGAGCCTGTTGCAATTCTGTAGCCAGCGCAAGCGCGGCGTTCTGGTCATCGAGTGCCTCTGCGGTGTCGCGTATGTCTTTAAGCCACTCTTGAGCAAGCGGGTGCCCGTCGGTTATTTTTCCATTCGACTCTGAAATAAGAGAAACAAAAGACTGCATCTTTGCATTAAGAATGTCTGTCTCGCTTGCTTCTTCTCCGTTTGCCTCTGCGGTTAAGCGAATAAGTTCAAGCTGCTTTTCTCTTGCAGCCATCGCGTCTCTTATATATTGCGCAAGTTCAAGGTCCTGTTTTTTCTCACGCTCTTTGTTCTTTATGTCTTTTTCTGCTTGGCGCCCGCCCTCTCGCGCAAGTATCTCGTTTGCCCGAAGCTGTTCATACTCTGATTTTAACAACTCCATTCTAGCGAGCAGCTGGTCGTTAACCTCTTTTGAGTTATATGCCAGACCTGCCTCGTAATCTGCTCTAACGGCAAGGTATTCGATAAACTTATCGCTTGCTACTGCTGATGCACCCAGCTCTGTAACCTCTCCGCGAAGTGCCGCCTCTTTTGCTTCGGTGTAATCTCGCGCGGCTCTTTTTGCATTAGCCCATCCAGAAACAAACTCGGTGAAGAATCGGCGGACAGGCGCAAGAGTCTTTTCAAAGCTCGCTCCGAACTCTTCTTTCAAGTCGCCGATAGCATTGGCAAGCTGTTCGCTTGTTCCGGTTGTTTTTGCTGTCTCTGCAGCGATTCCCTTGTACCGTTCGGCCATGAGCTTTGTAGCGCCGCCGTTCTTGAGCTGTTCAGCGGTAAGCGCTTTTATTTCCGGGATAGCTTCACCAAGCTCTCCTGACAATCCGCCGTATGCTTTGTTCAGGTTCCGGACAGCACTGTCAAGAGAAAACTGACCAGACGCCGCCATGTCAGTAGCCGCGCTCATGATTTCCATTATCTCTACTTGCGTACGCCCTGACGCGGCAAGCTGTGCCATGAAGGGAATCAGCTCTTCGTCACCGTATACAGTTATTCCCTGCAATTCGCTTGCGTAGTCTTTGAGTGCTTTTACCGAAGCGGTTGAAAGCAACGGATTATTACGCGCTGCTGCTTCGAGTTGTGTTTCGGCTTTCTCTTGTTTCTTGTATGCTTCAGTGAGGTCTTTAATAACAGCGGCGGCGGCTTTCGCGGCAACGGCAACGGAACCAATGGCTATACCTGTTTTTGCAAGTGCGGCGGTTGCTTTCTTCCCAGACTTCTCGGATTCCTTGAGACGCTTGTCAAGTTTATCAAGGTCTTTGTCTGCGCCCTTTTGGTTTATCTCGGTATCTATGATAATTTTGCCGTCAGCCATTTATTACCTCACTTGAACTGCGCATGGAAAGCCGCGATTTTCTCTTTTTCTTCCTCGCTTACCTTTTCCGGCAAAGCCCATATTCGTTTCATTCTCATGAGTTCGGTGTTCTTTGAATCTTTCGCACATCGGTAGCTCATGATCTCGTTCAGCATTGTTCCGTGTAGTCCGGATATCATCGCTCTGACCTTGTGCCAGTGCAATTCTTTTTCAAACAGGTCTACACCGTACTGCTGGAGAATCCCGGCGTACAGGTAGTCTGCGTCAATGTCATAGTCAAGCACCCTGTCCCCGGGTTCATCCAAAGAACGCGGTACTTCTTTCTTTTCGTAGAAGAACTCGGCAAGCGCATCAACGCCCGCCTGCTTGTCTTCGGGTACATCGTCAACGTAAAGATGGTCAAAGTCGCGCAGATATATCTTGTCCTGTTCGATAATCTGCGCGAACCTGAACCACCACGGATGGCCCGTGTGAATCTTGTAATATCTCCCGGAAACCTCGACGGAATCCGGGAGTACCAGTTTTGTTAAGTCCATTATTTCAGCGTCAAAGTAATCGCCGGGGAGTTGGCAGCAACAGTCTCGACTACGGAATCCTCTGCCGTCGCGGTGTACGCGCCGATGACGTAGGTCTTGCCGTTAATGAGGTAGAAGACCGCCTCTCCGGCAGCGTCGGTTGTCTTTTCAACACCGCCGATTACAACAGTTGCGCCTTCAATCGGTTCTGTTCCGTCAGAGGTCGCGGTTACGGTATACGCAAACTCGGTCACTGTGGAGCTGGTGAATGACGGTACACCGTCGGTTACAACAACGGTTCCCTTGTCGGTAGTGCCGTTGAATGTAATTGTTGCGGTGATGGTCGATTCAACCGGATTCATGTTGTCGATCTGAAGGATGCAAGACGCTTTCCAGGCCTTGTAAGCTGACGAAACGTCTGCGCCGTAGAATACAATGAGGATCTCACTGTGAGCGGCAGCACCGACGGCCTGGTTAAAGAACTTGTCAAAGACAAACTCATAGTCCGGCTCTCCTTTGTACATTGTTATCGGTTGCGAAAGGCTCGGAGCATACCGATTGATTTCGGTGGTCGGAGATTCGTCAGTAATGTAGTCGAACGTCTGCGTCTCCGCGTTCATCGTGATTGTGTTGTCCGTACTCTTCTTGATCTGTTTCCATTCCGGCTCAGTCGGTGTACCACCGTTGAGGAACAGCGCAACGTGATACTTTTTGATCATAGTCCCTGCATCTAATGCCATATTAAACTCCTATAGGGTTATTCCCGTCGAACGTCACGTCAACGGTTGTTGAATAGATGAACTCTCCGGTCTCTTCCTTGTTCACGAAAGACACCGTAGAAACTGCCTGTACTTTCAAAACGCCTACACCTGTAAGCGCTATTTCCTTTTTATCCACCGTTGCCCTGACCGTCTCAAGGTCGGCTTGTGCGGTTGCTGGGTTCACGTTCCGCGCGTAGATCGATAACTGCTGTGTACCGGTGTATGAACCGTCAACGTACTCGATCACGTTAGCGGTTGACGGGTCACTGCGGATCATCACCGCGTTTTGCTCCAATCCGAACGCATCTTCAAAGATGGTGGTTAGGTCAGTTTCGTCGAGCAGGTAGGTTCTTACGTCACTTGCTATACTCATTCATGCTCCTTGAAGAAAAGCGTAACAGTTACAGATTGTACTGTAGCTTTGTCAAACAGCTGGGAAGTTTCTGCCTTATAATCGGTAAGAACTCCGACCCCAAGCGGGCGGATCGCGTTTGTAACTTCAAGCATTTTACTTGCCAGTTCTTCTATCCTAATTCCCTTTTTCGTACTCATTCTGTACCAGCGCCTCCCATTGTTTCAGCTTTGTTGACTTCGCACGCTCGAACCACTTTGTACTCGCGTTCGGGTTCTTGTCTTTCCGCTTATTCGGAAATCCGTGATACTGCGCTCGCGCATACGGTGTATCCCAAGAAACAGCAGTTCCGGAATCCTCTACCCGTCCGGACCTCATCAACGTCCCCTCTGCATCCGGGCAGTAGTAGTTGCTGTCTTTCAAAACTTGTACGCTAAGCGCCATTTGCGCGCGGCTTACGTTGCTTGCTATCTTTGCTTTTACCATTGTCTTGTCAAACTCTACTTTTACCATGATCCCACCAATGCAAGCCGGTAATGATGCACGCCGGAACTGTCCCCGCTCGGGGCGTTTACTTCGCGTACAAAGTACGTCTTGCTGTTATACACAATCTTGTCGCGCTCATTAAACGTGGTACCGAACGGTAAAGAGTTGGTACAATCAAAGGTTAAAACAAACAGATCGTTCTTCGCCTCGCCCAGCGCCGTTAGCGTCATTCGCTTTGTAGAAGAAACGCGTATTTTTGTCAGCTCGACTTTTGTCGAACTCCATGACGGCTGCCCGTACTGGTTTTCACCGGTGCAGGAATAAAGATCAGCGGAATGTACTAACAACGCCGGGCTTATAGGCTGGCTCATATCGGTACCCCAGGGTATCCGTACATCGGATCATTCTCTGACAATGCCTTCGTACCAGTTCCGCGCCGGTCTCGGTAGTTTGTAACAGCTTGCGGAATCTTTACAGATACGCGGCCCCACTTGCTTTTTAGCCCGGTTTCAATGCTTGAAGGATACCCGCTTCGCCCTATTTCAGCGCGTGAATACGAGTACCCGTCTATGCTCTCGCTCTGCATTGTTGCGACGTTTCCGGCGGCCACCATCTGATAGGTTATCATCTGTGCCGCATAGAGCTTCATTCCTTCGGGAAAGTCCTCACCCTGTCCAAAGTCGTAGTTGCAGATTGCGATGATGTCGTCCTCGATTAAAGGAATAAGCGCTGTGATCTGTGCGTCTTTGTCGTTTCCGGTTATTCCGGCGAGCGTCTTATACTCGGCGAGCGTTATAACTGCCATGTCTACGCCTCGTATAACTCTATGTAGAAATGGCCAATGTCACCATCTGCAAGTGGCGTAAATACAAGACCATAAGCGGTGCTTTCTTTGAGCTTGAACTTTATGATGATTTCATCATCTGGATTTATATAGTCAGTTACTACAGCAGTACCGGCAGTTTGTCCAGAAGTACCTAATACATAATCTTGTTTTACAACAGTTAAAGGCGTAGACGTGTTTGATTGATCACGCTTTGCGAAAGCTACAGAAGTTCCCTCATTTGCACTTCCCCCGGTTCCTATTACAAGACCCGTATTCAACGCAACGGTTGCCGCTGTTTTAGCTTTTACGGTAATTTTAACTACCGCCTTTTTTGCTCCGGTTGTAATTGATATTTGTTTTGGTGACCCAGTGTCTATATCTGCGTCATAAATAGTAGCAAGATATGGAAAACCAGATAGTTCCCTCTCCACTATTTCGGTCAGTCTTGGTGTTGACATTTTATACCCCCGCGCCAGTGGCGTGTCTTTCGGATAAAGCAAGCGGGGATTGCTCCCCGCCTATTATTACGCTGTCAGTATTGCGATTCCGCCACCAGCGGCGTGTACCGCACCATTGGAAACGTATACACGGTCGTTTGCAGCGGTAGCATCCCATGCAGCCCATCCGAGTTCAGCCGATTCGTTCAGCCAAACACATCCGGAAGTCGGCGCGGTGCCGATAAACCATGATGCACCATCATCGGCGGCACTCATGCCGTTTTCATTCCACATTGAGAACCGGCAGCGGTCGAACAGCAAAACACCTGACCATGAGGTCGCGTCTACCGAGCTAAGACAGCCTTTGCCCTCGTTTGCGGAATAACAAAGCACTTCGCAATCCTTAAACCGGATACGCCATGCTCCACCGTCTACAGCAATTTCACCGTTTGCGGCATCCTTCAATACCGTGTCAGTACCGATAGTACAGCGTTCAAACAGAACTTCTTGCGCACCATCGATAAGCACGTTACGGGCGGTTGTCACCGCTCCGGGCGTTGCGTGTCCTGCTCCAACAAAGTGACAGTTGCAGAAGTATATCCTGTTACCCGTTACTTTGATTCCGCCTACCGATCCAGCCTGATCAGAAAAGTTTCCTATGTTCAGGTTGTACACTGCGAGGTTGTCACCACTGAAGGTAACCAGGTCTGCAATGTATGAGGTAAGAACACAAGAGACGGTCTCGGCTTTCGACTGTACGTTCAGGGTCTCCGAAACAGTAAGCGTAAGATCCGAAACTTTGGTAACGGTAAAGGTTTCGCCGTTGTTTGATCCGGAATCTGCAATAGTCCCGGTCATCCCAACTTCCCAGCCTTCATCAATGAACGATCCAGTCTCCCGGCTGATCGAGTTCGCGGCTTGGCTCATGTTGTTTGATGCTTCGTTGGTTACAGCTTTGTTTGCAATGCGCGCGCGTCCGAACATGGTTGGAGCGGCAACACCTACAATAGTCAGCCCATTCTTTGCAATGTTCAAAGTCTTCTTGAGGTAAGAGGTAGTTTCAGCCGAGGTGTTCCCGTAGGAAAGAACAGCGATACCGTCACCGTCGAGAACGCGGTCATTTGCCTCTGCAAGAGAGGCAAGCGCCGTGTCGATTGATTTCCCGCTGGAAGTGTCTGCACCCTTTTTTGGGTCTACAAAATACCAGCGTCCGCGAATTGCCGGAAGGGAGCCCGTGTCAGCGATAGTTTCGAGGGCGTTGCCCAATCCCTTCGATATGGCGCTTGATCTTTCAAACTTGCTCATGATTCACTCCTTACGCAGTGGTCGCCAGACCAGTGATCGATCCGTGGTACTCTTCGGGTCCGTAGTCGAATCCGAACTGGGTATAGAAGAATCCACCGCGCGCCGCATTAGTTATCGCGGTAGGCTGGTACAGAATGTCAACACCGTTTACGTTGTCTATGGACGGGTTCACGTTCCCATCATCGACATATGAAACAGGTACGAACACCGGAGAACAGACAGACCGGTCTACGATGTAGATTTCATCGGTCGGCATCTGCGGGCTGAATAGAGTGGGAAGATTCCCGGCACTGGGAACCATAATACGATCAATCGCAACACCGCCGGTAGTGCGATCCTGTGGGGCGTATCCGTAAATGTCTGAAAGGCGCTGCATCTGGAAAGAGTTGCAAAGAATAACCGGGTCCATCATAAGAGAACCGCTTGCAAGCATTTTTCGGATCAGTTCTTCAATCATTGCTTTTTCAAGTGCAGCACTTCCACCGACTACGGTGTTTGTCGAAATAGCGTGCTTGAGGCCGCGAGTTGACTGTTCGGTTGCGCTGTTCGATTCGGCTACATACTCACCCTGCAAAAGAGTGAACTCCATGTCCTTTGCCATCTTCATGAGGGCTGCCTGTTTCTGGAATCCAAGCTCATCAAGAACGGGATTGGCATCGTTGGTGTTTACACCGGACATCTGACCATAAACAGACTGCTTCTTGAAAGTTGTCTTTACTGCATAGAGCATAATCTGCGCGACGTTTGTGTCTTGTGAACGCGTTACAGTGGTCGGGGTAAGCGTACCGGCTGCATTGTCTTCTGAATAGACGTTCTGCGCTCCGTTTCCTACGCTGTAGGGCTGTGCTATCGGATAAGTAAACGCATTGGCGCGTTTTGTCTTTCCGCCGATTGACGCGAGAAACGGGGCCTGGTTAGCTCCGAGTGCATAAAGTACTCCCCGGTAATTCAGGACATCAGAATCAGTAGTTGCCATGTTTATCTCCTACTTTGAGCCTGCATCTTTTCCAAGATTGCTAAGGCTTCGGTTCCCTTGCCGTCTGCAAGGGCTTTTTCATATTGCGCCTTAAGGTCGGTAGGTGTATCACTTCCGCCCTTTGGCTTCGGCTGTGCGCCTGCTTGTGCAAGTGCCTCTTTTATTGCCGCTTCTTTATCTGCTTCATGAGCGGCTTTCATCTTTTCAAAGAACGCCTTTATTGATTCAGCGCCCTTCACGATTTCCTCGGGGTTGTCTGACCGGTACAATCCAATGGCCGCATCAAGCTCATCGTCGATCTTCGCTCCAAGTTTTGCCCGTTCACGCGCGAAAGATAATCTTTCTGCTTCGCGTTCGCGCTCGACCTGTTCAATGCGCTGTTCAACGGTTAGCGCTTGGTTTTCCTTCTCCTTCTTTTCAGACAGGAGCTTGTCGAACCTGCTTTGCCATTCCTTGTTTACCTTGTCGATACGTGCCTCAAGGTCCTCTTTTGTAAGACCGGCTTCTTTTACCGGCTTTACTTCCGCGTTCTCTTCGATCTGCTGGTCAGCAGCACCGTTGATTTCTTCGCTCATGATATCTCCTTTGCCTACAGATCGGTTCCCCGCACCTGTATAGTATTTAATACACTGTATGGTTTTTCATACGTGTATACATTACTTCACACTACATTGTACACATAATCATACACTTGTCAAGTGTAAATCGCCTCGCGGTCTCTTTGCCGTGTTCTTCCGGTTTTGTCTATGAATCCTCGAAGCTCTGCCTGTGATTCTTTGACGCGCGCTTTCCATTTTGCCGCCTCTTGTTCGCCGCCTACGGTGTCACGTGCTATCGCCTCTTTCCGCTTGTAGTAACGGATCTTCCGCTCATACGCCCGTTGTTGCTGGCTTTGTTCGTAGGTCTCGCGGTTTTCTTTTGCAGGAAACGGACTGTATGTTTTTTCAGACACCCCTTCCCAGAATGGGTAGAATATGTGCCCGCAGTTTATCCCGTTCAGTCCGTCCGGTTCTCCGTACGATGTTGAAGAAAGTGGCGGGTACTTTGGATGCGTTCCTGAAATAGAGAATATCTTTCCCTGGTATGGCGCACACTTTGGACGCGCTCCGGCATGGCTAGAGACTTCCACCAGATCAGTATCGCCTTCCCTTGCAGCTTGAAACATCGTTTCCGTAGAAACGCGCCGTTGATTATCGCGGACAACCATCTTGACATATCCCTCTGGTGTCCACGTCCTACCGGCTGAATCGACAAAGGCATCCAGCTTTTCAAGCTCGCCTATTGACCGCATTACAGACTTTTGTAGAGTATCTGTTCCAGTCACTACAGACAGGCTGGCTTTTGACACAGCCGCTACATACTTTTTACCAGCGCTTTGTGCAAGCGTTGCCATTGCTGTGTTGGTTTTACTTGTCGCGCTTGATACCCATGTATTGATTATATCCCGCATTGCATCCGTTCGTGTTGCTACCAGTTTCTTACCCTTCGGGCTGTTCTCGCGGATTAAGCGAAGAATATCATCGGCTGATGCTTCGACCTCGCGCCCTGTCTGTAAAAGAATCCGTCCACGGTATTTGTTTATGATTCGCTGTACGTCATAGCTCAATAGTCCTAAATCCCGCAGCTTCATTGTCTGCCAGTCTGCTGACGCTACTGAACCACGGGAAAGGTAATAGGCGATACGCCCGAGTATGTCGGTCTCTAACTGGTAGACTAATTGCTCTACCATTCAGAACCTGCGAACGGACTGCTAACCGCAGGAGTCTCTGCCTTTACTGCTTCAATCTCCGCTTCTACGTCCGGTATTATCGTTGACGGGAACATCTTCAAGAGAGTTGCCTTGCTTACTACCTTTTCGCCTCCGGAAAGCGTAGCGACGATATTCGCAGTAGATTCAACATCGAAAGGCAGATTCCGCTTGAAGGATACAGTTACCGAGCTGGCATCTTCAAGACCTTTTACAACCGAATGACCGGCTATAAGCCTGATACGATCGTACAGGAACTTTGCAAAGTAGCTCTCCATGTCTGCTATGAGATATTCAAAGCCAAGCAACTTATACGCCTGTGCTATCCCGCTTGAAGTAGCAAACGCGTCATCATTTGGATTGAACAGACAGAGCATTTCGTATATCAGCCGTTCGTATCTGTCCAGTGTGTTTGATATAAACGTATCATTGACGTTGCGCTCAAGGTATGCCGCAGCGTCGCGCACGTTGTCCCCGAGCTTATCCATCACGCGCCACAGGTTCACTTTGTCGGCATCGGTAAGCCCGTTTTCATCTTTGTTTACACTATCGAGATAATCACGTAAAAGAAGGATGCTGTTAGCGAACTTCTCATGCTCATTCCCGACCTCTGATATGATCTTGTCGTACATATCAATAAGCGGCAGGCAGTGGTCAAAGACGTTCCTGCCGTCCCTGTCTATGTTTGCTTCAAGAACGGGCACCCGGTTATACAAGTGTGTCCCGCTTGATTCTTTGACGGCCTCAAACTTCCCGTCCTTCTTGCGGTATTCCAGGTACTCGCTTGAATCGTAATAGGTCGCCAGTTCTTCGTCTCCGTTCTCGCGGTACCAGATAAACGCAATCAGTTTCTTTTTCAGGTCATCGGAATATATCGGAATGCACTGCGAAACAGGGATAACACAAAACTGGAACCCGTCGTCTTTATCGTACCAGTGCAATTCAAACGCCTTGCCGTAACAAATTGCATCCTCGAACATTGACGCGGTTTCCAACTCTTCGTCGTTGCTGTCGAATATGTCAGCGAGCGTTTTCTCGAACCATCCGGTAGAATCTGAATAGGTGATATTTCCGACCTTTGCAAAGTATCCCTTGATCAGCTTTGTTGCCCTTCGGATAAACGGGACAGGGATTCGGTTGTCCGGGGCAGGCTTCGGGTGAAGCTGTTGTATCGCCGCGTTCTCGCCGATCTTGTACGCCTTCTGGTCGAAGTACCGCGTCGTTAAAGGCTTATGTTCTTTTATCAGCTTCTCGATTGTTTGCGCGTCCATACCCACCCCCTGTGTATGAAATAGTATACACTACTTTTTAGATTCTTGCAACTGCCCGGACGTTAGAGGATGCGCCAGCCCTATTCATGCCTGTTCCAAACTTCTCTACCAGCCCCGTAAGTGCGTCTGGTGCATCATCGTGTTTGTTCTTTCCCTCTTTCTGATACGTCATTAAAGCGTTGTAAAACTCCGGCCACTTGACCGCCCATCCCTCGGGGAACAGTACATACTGTTGCACTACAGCGGCGTTAGTGAGTATCCGCGCTTGCTTGTTTGCGCTCTGGTGAAACCATCGTATAGACGTCCGGTATCCGCGCTCATTCGCTATCCTCTGAATGTTCCGCGCAAAGGCTCGCCCGCCGTTGTTTGATTCTATAACCGACTCTTGCGTTTTCGTGTCCTGTAAAAGCTGTACGGTCGCTGGTTCGGTGGTCTCTTGTGCGTCCTGCGTGTAAAGAACACCGGTTACATATAGATGCAGCCCTTTCTTTCTTGCGGATATACTGCAAAGATAATCTTTGCCTTCGTCTGCCGTGTCAGTATAGTTCACGCTTGCAGTAGTGCCTTCTGGTATCTCTGAATAGGTGTTGAACCCAGAATACAACCGCCCTTTTACGTCGAGACGTTGCATATCATAGTTAGCGGAAATGATATTCTCGTCTCCGATTTTTTTCATCTCGTCATATTCTTCGCGTGACAAGATTTCTGGACAAAGCATTTCGCCGTCTTTAAGTGCAGGGCAAGATAGTACAAACCACTTTTCAGGCTGTATCTTTTGCAGTCTTCCGCCAAGATCGCCGCTCGCCCACGGTGTCATACAAAGAATCTTTATCGCGCTTTCTGCACGCTGTATAAGAGTGCCGGTATACCAAAGCCATATTTTTTCTAATGCGAGCTCATTATATGCTACATCTGCGCCCTTGACTGGATCATCTATAATTATGACATTCCCGCCCTTCCCGGTTATAGAGCCGCCTATACCGCAGCCCTTGTAGTTGAAAAACTGACCTTCAAGCGCCCACTTGTTTAAGGCGGCATCTCCTTTCTTTATTTTAGCATCGAAGATGTCAGAAAAGACAAACTGCTCCGGCACGTTTTTTTCCTCTGCGATTATATCCCGCGTGTATCTTGAAAAGTCTTGTGCAAGGTCATCGTTAAAAGAGGCAGTTATAATTTTATTTGAGTGTTTCTTCCCAAGTATCCATGCGCTAAAGTTTGTGAGCGTCCTGCTTTTCCCGTGACGCGGTGGTATCTCAAGTATTAGGTTTTTGTATTTATTACCTTTCCCATCTATCAGCCGCCCTTCATAAAGCGATTGTAGTGTATCGCATAATGTTTTAAGATAGGTTCGGTCTTCCTTGTAGAAATCAGGCGAAAGCAAACGGCAAAACTCCCACAGGGAACGACGCGATAGCTCTATCCTTACTTCTCGGTTAGTCGGTAGTGTTTTCAATTTTGGCGGTTAGTTTTTCGAGCTGCTTCAGCTCTTCGTCGGTGAGCTTTGATAAGTCGTGGACAACGCTAAGCGATCCGCGCAAGTCCACGTCTACCTTGTCAGTGAACAGCCCGTGCATCTTGCAAAGAAGCTCTATAGCCCGGAGCTTGTCACGGAAAGAGACCTCAATGACATTTCCGTCTTTGTCTCTTTTTACTTCAACAGCCGCATCAGTATATGCTAATGGTAAAAGCTCATTTATATTGCGCTCACGTATCTCGTTCCGTCTTCCAACATCATCCGCAAGCAATCGTTCAATCTCTGAACGCACCTTAGCCGTTCTTAGCATCTTACAGGCAGTCACTTCAGCGCTCTTTGCGGAGTATCCGGCTCTTATAGCCGCCTGCTTCCCGTTGAAGTCTACAACGTATTCTTGCGCGAATTGTATCTGTCTGTCCGGAGCTTTGTCTTTAGCCATGCACCCTTACCCCGATAGAATAAAGAACCGTCGCGAGGCGCCTTACTTGTGGCTCTGTTAACTCTAAGTCCATTTCATCGCTGATTATGTGGACCACTTCATGGAGAAGGGTATCTTCTTGATGCTGTTTTGTATTTTCCCTGTTTATCCTGATATACGCCTTTTTTGTACAACAGTCTCCATATGCTCCGCCAAGAGACTTGCTATCCACATATTCAACTTTATAATCCTTGCCAAGTATCTGGATTTTCTTCATGCTTCCCCCATACTCCCATTATACCGCAGATTCCCTATTCCGGCAAGTGACATAAAAAAGCCCGGCGGCAGGGAATTACCGGCGGGCAAGGAAAGAAGGAATGATTGATAGTATCATGGATTCAGCGGATTGGCAAGCGCTATTTCATTCCCGGCAGTCTGCCAAGAAACAGATAATAAAGCCTGTTGAAAAATCCTGCATAATTGTATTGAGTGACCACCTCACCTAGCCGATCGTTCTCTTTGTCAGAAGCCTTCAGCTTATCAACAAGGTCATTCATAACCTGATCCTTGCCCTTGTATTCCCAAGAACTGTTATATACATAGCCATGGCAATCTTGCCACTTTCTTTTATAAATTAGAACATTTCCTTCGTCTGTAGCAATTCTTTTCAGATCATAAAGCTCTTTCTCTTTCGCCTTGATGTTCCGCTCAAGCGCAGTGAGCTCCTCGTACCGATCAATAGTCAGTTCTACTTTACCGTCCATCGTTACCTCCTATCATCTGTTCGCTCGTTTCGTATGAGATCTTGTA
>Ga0209510_1000882_pt1 | contig 37528 bp, 36 predicted proteins | sample BiotimSIPDNA_FD_185749 | JGI IMG/M metagenome (GOLD analysis project Ga0209510, IMG submission 185749) | Anaerobic biogas reactor microbial communites from Washington, USA - Biogas_R1 time_0 SIP DNA (SPAdes) (version 2) | ecosystem: Engineered > Bioreactor > Anaerobic > Unclassified | place...
CCTCAATCCAGTGACCTTACGGAAAAATATTGACCTAAATGTTGGTAAATTGTGGAAGATTGTAAAGTAACATTTTTATTTGAGGCAACCATCAGATTAAAGTAAGCTTTTCTATTGAGGCACTACGTAAGCCGCCAGGAATTTTGATTTGGCAAAACAGGCACAAAACATGGCCATTATAAAGGAAAAACTCACATTTTTGGCTCCAAATTCAGGCTGGCAATGGGTGCAGAAAACAGGTTGCGAATCCATGGCAGATGAGCCTATTCAGTGATTGCGCAACGCTTGTAAAACCTTACAGCTTGCGAATAATCATATCCCAATCCTATAATAGGGTTATGATCAATAAGCGAACCAACAAAAAGATGAATAAAGGCTTGAAAATCACGCTGATCACCCTGGGTGCCTTATTAACCATGATCATCGTAGGACCTTTTCTCATCCCTGTGCCGCCACTGGATGATACCCAGCCTTATAAAACCCTGGCAGACCCAGACAGCCTGTTCATTGAAATCAACAACCTTGATGTTCATTACAAGCGCACAGGCTCCGGGGACCCGGCTTTCATCCTTCTTCACGGTTTTGGTGCCAGCACGTTCTCATGGCGTGAAGTAATGACGCCGTTGAGCCAATTCGGCACCGTTATCGCATACGACCGTCCGGCATTTGGATTAACTGAGCGCCCCCTCACATGGGACGGGGACAATCCCTACACCCAGGAGAGTAATATCCAGCTCTTGCTGGGACTGATGAATCGATTGAGTATTGAAAAAGCCGTCCTTGTTGGCAATTCTGCTGGCGGAACGGTTGCAACCGCCTTTACCCTGGCGCATCCCGAACGTGTCTTAGCCCTGATCGAAGTTGATGCCGCAATTTACCAAACCATGCCAGATTCTGTACTGCTGAAGTGGCTTCTAAAGACACCTCAAGTGGACCATATTGGTCCATTGATCGTACGCCGCCTGGCTGGCGTTCAGGGCGATAATTTCCTTGCAAGCGCTTGGCATAACCCCAGCCTTTTGAATGGAAAACCTGAAATCAGCGCTGGTTATCGATAATTTCTCAAGGTTAAGAATAGGGACCGCGCCCTCTGGGAACACACCAAAGCGACCCAAGCTGCCAATTTAGCTGACCGACTGAACGAGATCAATGTCCCCACACTGGTCATCACAGGGGATGATGACCGTATCGTCCCGACTGAGACCAGCATTCAGCTCTCACAGGATATCCCTGGTGCAGACCTGGTTATTTTAGAAAATTGTGGACATCTTCCCCAAGAGGAATGCCCACAGGCATTTATGGAAGCGGTTGAGACATTTTTATTCATAGATTGAAGGGAAAGCATGAGCGAACATCGAATTATGGTGGGTGAATTAGTCCCCGATTTTTCATTAGAGGACACCTTTGGAAACGAAATCGTCCTATCAAATTTTAAAGGAAACCGCAACGTTTTCCTTGTTTTCAACCGGGGTTTTTTGTGACCGTACTGCCGCCGGCATATGGCGCAGTTGCGCCAGGACTATGAAGCGTTCGTTGAAAGGGATACCGTGGTTATTGCAGTTGGACCAGATTCAAAGCAAGCATTCAAAGATTATTGGGCAGATAACGACATGCCATTCATCGGTTTAGCTGATCCTGAACATCAAGTTGCCAAACAATATGATCAGGAGGTTAATTTGCTAAAATTTGGCCGGATTCCAGCCCAAATGATCATTGATAAACAAGGGATAGCCCGCTTTGTCCATTATTCAAATTCCATGTCCGATATCCCTGCTAATCAGGATATATTAAACATGATTGATGAACTGAACGCCTGAGTGAAATTTTGCTAAATGATTATCGGTAAAAAATGATTATAGATGAATGTTAAAGGTACCCATGTCTGAAAATATACTCATTGCTGGTGCGACAGGTCGCACAGGGTCTCTCATTGTTAATCGGCTTCTTCAACATGGCGTCCAGCCGCATGTCCTTATACGTGATTTGGCTTCAGCAAAAAAGTTGTTTGGGGATGCTGTCATCTATCATCAGGGTGATATTCGCCAGATTGCATCTTTGATCGAACCCATGCAGAGCATCCAAACTGTTATCGCGGCTGTGGGCGCAAGTTCCCCAGTTGGCAAGAATTGCCCGTACCGAGTCGATTATAAGGGCGTTGAAAATCTGGTGAAGACTGCTGAAGATCAGGGTGTCAAACGATTTATCCTGATATCTTCGATTGCAGTCACCCACACCAAGCACCCCTTAAATTGCTTTGGTAAAGTTCTGGATTGGAAATTCAAGGGGGAAGAAGTTTTACGTAGAAGAAGCATGACATACGCCATCATTCGTCCTGGCGGCCTCCTTGCCGTCCCAGGTGGAAAACACAATCTGGTTTTTGATCAGGGAGACCAGATTATGGGGACAATCAGCCGTGAGGATGTGGCAGAGATTTGCATACAGGCCGCGTTCTATCCCGGACAACTTCAGCACACCTTTGAGGTCATTGAAGGGGACCAAAAACGCGAAGAAATCCATTGGAATACCCTGCTTGCATCTTTAGCATTTGATGAAACCAAAGTTGCGCCAATTCAAACGGTTGAGCATTAAGGATATCCAGCCTTTCATCGCACCTTATGCCCCTCTGATAGACTTTCCTGGAAAAGCGTACTAATCCTTAAAGCGTATAGCACGCAAGCCGTTTAGCGTCACCAGCATAGAAACACCCATATCCGCGAAAACTGCCAGCCACAAGGGCGCATACCCCAAAAATGCGATCACCGCAACAGCCAGCTTGCTGATGAGGCTGAAAGCAATATTTTGCCGTACCAATCGGTTGGTGAATCCGGATAGTTTGACGGCAAAGGGCAGCTTGTGAATACCCTCCGCCATCAGGACGACATCAGCGGTCTCCATTGCCTGGGCGCTCCCGCTGCCGCCAATGGCAATCCCCAAATCAGCCGATGCCAGGGCAGGTGCATCATTGATCCCATCGCCCACCATAGCAACAGTCCCATAATGTTCTTTGAGGTCTACAACAATTTTCTGTTTATCACCAGGAAGCAACCCGGCGCTCACATCTTGTACCCCGAGTGTTTTTGCCACCACGCCAGCAACAATTGGGTTATCACCTGTTAACATAATGGTGTGTTTGTTCAATTTATCTAACGCTTTTATAACCTCGCGTGCATCCTGGCGCGGGGTATCCGCTACCGCAATGAAACCACGCACTCTTTCACCGTCGCAGATGAGCATAGCCGTATGTCCTTCCGACTCAGCCTGGATGACCCACTGCCGAACGCTTTCAGGAATAAAGTGCTCTTCCTCAAATAATCTGAGATTTCCAATGGTCATTTTTTGGCCATTAATCATGCCTTCCAGACCCAGCCCACCGCGTGCGATCAGGTTCATCGCTGGAGGATACTTTTGTGTCACGCCACGCCATTCAGCTTCTTCAGCAACCGCCTGAGCCAGCGGATGCGTGCTGTGGTGCTCCAGTGCATAAGCCAGAGCCACCATATCATCACAGGCTTCGCACCCTGAATCACCCTGGCATCCCAGGTCACGACACGCCACCACCTTTGGCTCGCCATGGGTGAGGGTGCCGGTTTTATCAAAGGCAAAGGCTTTGATTTTTGAGAGCATTTCCACAAAAACGCCGCCTTTAAACAAAACGCCCTCCCTGGCAGCCCTGGTCAGGCTGGCAACCATCGTCACAGGCGTGGAAATGACCAGCGCGCAGGGACAACCGATCACGAGCAAAACCAGGGCACGATGGAGCCAACCTCTGGTGCCATTCGCGAGGTTGAAGAATGGTTCGCCAAAAAACAGGGGGGGAATGGACGCCATCAAGATGGCAAGAATGACCATGGCAGGTGTGTAATATTTTGCAAATTGATCAATGAATTTTTGACTGCGTGAATGCCGTGACTGCGCTTCGGTCACCATCTGGATGATCCTGTGCAGGGTGCTGTCCGCCGCCAGGTGGGTCACTTCAAAGATCAAACGGCCGTTCCCATTGACTGTCCCGCTAAAAACCGGGTCCCCGATGCTTTTCCACACAGGCAGGCTTTCACCCGTAATTGGCGCCTGGTTAATATCACTCTGGCCTTCAAGGATGGTGCCATCGATTGGAATTCTATCACCGGGTCGCACCAAGATATGATCGCGTAAAGCCAGTTGCTCGACGGGCACTTCCTGTTCCTGGCCATTTCTCAAAAGGATCGCATGGTCAGGAAGGAGATCCGACAACCGGGATAAAGCACGCCGTGCCCGCTCATTGGTGAAACCTTCCAGCGCCTCTGCAATATCAAACAAAAGGATCAATGTGGCCGCTTCGGCGTATTCCCCGATCACAACGGCACCAATCCCAGCCAGGGTCATCAGGAAATTAATATTGAAGGTGTGGTTGACCCATAAATTAACAATACCGCTCTGGGCGATGGGCCAACCAGCTAACAATAATGCGCCAATCTGTAGGGTGATGACCACCCATTCTTGGGCACCCACCCATTTTAAAATAAATGAAAGCATGATGATCAAACCAGCGATCAAAGCAAACTGGGTTACCTTTTGCTGAAGGAGATAATGCCAAAATCCTGCCAGGTTGCCTGTTTCACCATCAGGGGAGGAAGATGAATTTGTTTCATCCTCAACACTGTAGCCCAGTTGTGTGATCATTTTACGCAGCGATTTCTCGTCCACATCACCGCGCACGATCAGCGTGTTGTTAAAATACTGAAGTTGTGCTTCAACAACATCCGGAAGATTTGCCACAGAAGCTTCCAACCCCCTGGCACATTCCAAACAATCCAAACCAGTAATTTTATATGTTCTTTCAACCATTAAAACCCCTATACCTCAATCACAAAGGATGTGTTCAATTGACCTGGATAAAATATCCCTTACGTGGTCATCTGCGAGAGAATAAAAGACTTCTCGCCCTGTTTTATGAAAGCGAACGATATTCAGAACCCGTAATAGACGCAGTTGGTGAGAAACTGCACTTTGCGAAACATCAAGACGATTTGCCAAATCACTGACACTGCGTTCATTATCAATCAGCATGGCAAGGATCCGTAAGCGTGTGGGATCGCTCAATGCTTTAAAGATCTCAGACATAGATAGGATCGTTTCATCTGAGATCTGGCTTTCACCGAATTCAATATAGGTTATGTCTAAATGATTCATCGTTTATCCTTAAATATATGAACACTTATTCATACATTTATTATAGACTATCAGAGGACAATGTCAAGAGGAAATAATTGGTTGGTGGATAACATCGTGAAACAATAATTTGTCTGATAGTGGGAGTGCCTATAGGTCACTCCCATAAATTGATTGTAATGACTAGAAATTTTATTGGGGGGAAGATAAAGGCTTATTGGCTTTTCAATAATTCAACACGCTCATTACACAAGTTGACATGCATCAAATAGCCTGGGCAGTGAAACCAGGCTCAGGACAACCAATTTTAGAAAACCAGGAAAAGAATTTCTTATCTTCTCTGGGCAGTTAAACCAGGCTGGTAATTAATAGGGTCGCCAAACCAAGATAAAACAAGTATCCCAGGGTATCTGTAGTCGTTGTCACAAGGATCGGTGAGGCCAGGGCTGGATCAAAATTCAATCGCTGCATCAACATTGGCATCATAACGCCTGCCAATGCTGCGCAGATCATGTTCAAAAGTGTGGCAATCCCGACGATCAACCCAAGGATAGGCGTTCCCTTCCAAATCAAAGCAATCACGGCAACGATCAGGCCAATGCTGATTCCGTTCACCAATCCAATTAACAATTCGCGTCCTATTGCCTTGATCCCCTCCTTGGGAGAAATATCTCCCAAGGCCAGTCCTCTGACCGTCACCGTCAGCGTCTGGGTGCCCGCGCTCCCGCTCACGCCCGCGACGACTGGAAAGAAAGCCGCCAAAACCGCCACCTGGGCAATCGTATTTTCAAAAAGGCTCAAAACAGTTGCTGAGATCAGAGCAGTTAGCAAATTGAGGATCAACCAGGGCAGCCGGGTTTGCATGGCAGAAGTGACCCTGATATCCGCCGGTTGTTCTTTGGGGACACCACCTAACCGATAGATATCCTCTGTGGTTTCCTCTTCAATAACATCAAGGAAGTCATCGTAGGTGATCATACCAACCAGAACATTCTCTTGATCCACCACGGGTAAAGCGAGCAGGTCATACCGCACCATTAATTGGGCTGCCTCTTCCTGATCCGCATTGACTGCGATTGAAATCGGATCAGGATCCATAATGGACCGAATGAGTGTGCCGGGTTTGGCAACCACCAGATCACGCAGAGAGACAACCCCCACAAGGTGATCCTCCTTATCCTGAACAAAAAGGTAATAGATCGTCTCGGAATCCGGCGATAGCTGGCGCAGATGCCCAATGGCTTCATCGACGGTCATATCCTCCTGGATGCGGACATCCATGGAAGTCATCACCCCACCAGCGGTCTCATCAGGATGCTCAAGCAATGAACGGACCTCATCAGCCCCATCGATCAGCAAGAGGACCTGTTCTGCTTGCTCAGGGGGGATATCGCCCAGAAGGTCTGCCGCTTCGTCTGGTTCCATTTCATCCACGATCTCGACCAGCTGTTCAGTATTCATCCGGTTTGCAATCTCAAATACATCTTCGTCATCGAGCTCTTCAAAGATGTCTGCCGAATTTTCTGGGGTTAGCAAGGGTAAAATTTCTTTTTGCTGCTCAGGATGCATATCAGAGAAAATTTCTGCCTGGTCTGAACGTCGGAGTGTTTCGAGCAAAGAGGTAACCTCATCCCAATGACCTTCGGAAAGCCCAATTCGAATTTTTTCTAGGATCTCATCAATATTGATTGTATCTATGACTGCCATTGCCGCCTCCAAAAGTGGATCGATGATTAGAAAAAAGAAAAAGCCCTCACGGTGAGAATGTCGTGAAGGCTTTCAAACATCAAAAAACAGTGGCTAAACTGCCTATGAATCCATCAAAAATCCTTTCAAAGGCAGTTTATCCTTTTGTCCTTCCCAACATCTATCCGCAATAATATCGTCATCAAGCATCGTATTAAAATTATACTCAAAATTCATAAAAATATCTAAACAATTTTCAAAAAAATCAAATTATAGGCTCATTCTCGAGATCGTACAAACGTTGATGGAAATGATATTCAAGCCTGGCCAATATCACACTCAGCACGATCAATCCCACCGCTAAAAGTGCTGCCCACAACCTGAACCAGGATGCAAAGATCAAGGCAGCGATGATCCCAACCCCAAGGATAAGACCCGACAGGAGTAAAAACCGAAATAAGACGGCTAATAAGCGTTTCCACCATGACAGACGTTTTATCTTAGCGTTCAAGGGGTCGTTCTTTGACTGTTTTTCTTCCATATTTACTTGGCTTTCCTGAGATTCAATAAAAACCTGTTGCTTCAAACATTATTCTTATCCCAATTATAATCCGGGTTGATCCTGTTCTTAATAGTGATCCAAAGCTAAGTCTATCTTCAATAGAATCTGCAATTTAAATTGAATAATTGCCGAGGGCTAATATTTCTCCGCCCCGAGAGAGAATTCGCCTTGCCAGAGCCTTTGCATCTCTCTGCTGGTCTTCAATAAGTCCTCCAGCTTGCCCACATCCTCTATGATCCCGTCTTTCAAAACAATGATCTGATCTGCCCGTTGAAGGACAGGTTTTCGGTGGCTGACCACCAAACAGGCGGCATCACCCTGACCCGAAAAAATTCGATCCCAGAGTATTTTTTCAGTTTCAACATCCAGCGCGCTGGAAATGTCATCCAGCACCATCAACGAAGCTTGGCGCACAAGCATGCGTGCAGCAGCCACCCGCTGTCTTTGCCCCCCTGAAAGTTTGACGCCCTTTGCGCCGATTTTCGCATTCAAGCCACCCGGAATCCCCGAAAGATCCTGTTCCATGACAGCCATCCGGATCGCTGACCCCAGATCGCACTTCTCCTCAGGGAGACCCAACATGATATTGTTCTGAATACTCTCGCTGAACAGCAATGGCACCTGGGGTGTGTAAGCGCTGCGCGGCGGGATAAAAAATTCACCAGGATCCGTAACCAGGACACCATTCCAATAGATCTCACCCGATTGGGGCGGCAGCAAACCCAACAAGGCTTGCAGCATCGTGGTTTTTCCTGATCCAACCCGACCTGTAATAACGACAAAATCACCAGCTGTGAGATGCAAGTTGATCCCCCTGATTCCACGCCCAGTCTCAGGGAACAGGTATGTCAGGTTATGCACTTCCAGGGTCTGCAACTCATGCACATGAGTCTTTTCCACATAAGGCACTTCGGGTGGGTCCGTATGTATGTAAACCTGGGCACTTTCAACGAGTTTTTCAGGATCTTCACCCTGCAAGAGGTGTATCATTCGGTCGATTGAGACGCCTAGGCGTTTGAACCAGGCAATTTTATCGCCAATGATGGCCGAGAAATCCGTCACCCAAGAAAGGTAATACACAAACAAAGCCAGGTCGCCCACTGAAAATTGACCTGAGCGCATTGCGGAACCAGCCGTAATTAAAATGAGACCGGTAAAGATTTGCGATGTGTTGTGAAAAGCTGAGTGCAGAATTTGTGTAAAAAGCTCATCCTTCAGAGCAGCCTTTTTGCGCGTGTCGTTCAAATTACGCATAAATTTAATGCTGCGCTCTTCAGCTCCAGCCACCTTAACCGCCTGCACGGCACCAAACAGCTCTCCAATGAAATCCGTCACCCTGCCTGTTGCCTTCCGGCTAGCTTGCCGGTATTCTGTGATCTTCGAATTCGCAAAGTTCGCAATGAAAACCACGATCACCAAAGGGACAAAGACAACCAGCGTGATCGTCGTGTTGATGCGCAGCATGACGATCAAGGCGACAATGGCGAAAAAGCCAAAGCCGAACACGATCAACATCTCAGACATAAAGAAAGCCAGTTCCTGGGCATCATCCCTGAAACGACTCACCGCCTCCCCGGGGGATTCGGGGACTGCCCGGGCACCCGGGCGGCGCAGGATGGTATCAAAAATATTATGCCTCAGGAGGGCTGTCACCGAATATTGAAAGGTGAAATACAGAACCACATCCGTAAAAAAAGCCATCCCTCTGCCTAAAGCGATCGCAACCAGCAATGCCGCCAGCGATACCAAGCTGAAGCTGGTCTGGACCTCACCAGCAAGCTGATCAAAAATCGCCTGGATCACAAAACCGCTCAATTGGGGAAAGACACCAAAGATCAAAATTTCCATTAGACCAAAAGTTCCGTAGACCCAGGGTCTGAATTTCGTCAGCTGCCAAATATACCACCATGTGCTGGGGCGTGTGTATCCCTTTGCTGATGCAATCTGACTCATTCCAGCACCTCATCCATCCCAGCCTGCAGCAGGCTGCTGAACTTTGAATGTGGGTCAAGCTCCAGGGCTTTACGCTCACCAAATTCAATGATTCGTCCATTTTCGAGGATCAAGATCTTATCGGCTCGCTGCACGGTCTTCAACCGGTGAGCGATCACCAGCGCAGTTCGCCCAGCAATTAACCGGTCAACTGCTTTTTCAATCATGTGTTCTGTCGCCGGATCCAACCGTGATGAGGCTTCGTCCAGGACCACAATCCCAGGATCCTTCAGGAAGATGCGCGAAAAAGCCAAAAGCTGCGCTTCGCCTGCTGAAAGGCCAGCATTCCCCGATTCCAGCAGTGTATCGAGCCCATTCTTTAATCCTGCGAACCAGTGTGAAAGCCCCAATTCATGGATCACATCCAGAATTTTTTCATCAGGGATAGCTGTGTCGAAAAAAGTCAGATTATCCCGCACCGAGGCATGAAAGAGTTCAATCGATTGTGTGACCATCCCAATCTGGTTTCTTAGAACAGGCAATGCCAACTGCCGGATATCGACAAAGCCGTCCTCATCCAGATCAGTTTTCAAGGAGATCTTCCCTGACTGGGGATCGTACAAACGGAAAAGCAGGCGGGTGAGCGTGGTCTTTCCACTACCCGTCCGCCCCAGTAAGCCCAGCACTTCGCCCTGTAAGAGTTGAAAATGGATGTTCTCTAACACGTTTTCATTGATCGCATTGTGTTCATATTCACCCACCCCTTGCGCCTGGTCATCCTCATAATGAAAAGAGACATCCTCAAAGATAAGGGCAGCCGGTCTCACGCCAATCATTGGTTGGTCGGTTTGTGATTTAGGAGGCGCAATAATTTTGCTCTTGGTTGCCAGCAGCTCCTGCACCCGCTTGAGGCTTGCCATAGATTTCTGCACGTTTGAAAGCTGCCGTGCAATTTCGTCGAGCGGTCTTTCGAGCATTCGATTGTATTGAAAAACAATATAGACTGTGCCGATCGTGATGACCCCCTGCAGGTAAAGGGTCCCACCGACAGCCAGGGAGATGGCATTCCCAAGTGCAAACACCAGGAACATGGTGTTCAGCAGGATATTGACCATCAGGGCAGCTTTGATCGAACGCCTGTACATTACCTTGGTGAGGATGAAGAATTGACGCAATGTATAAGCACGACCACCGTTTGCACGCAGGTCAGCGGTACCTCCCAAACGCTCCTCCAGGAAACTGTAAAAGTCTGATTCGGCTTTCCGTTCAGCTTCCCAGTGCGGCACAGCAATATTTCGGCATTTGAGGATCACGAAGAGCGCAATCAGGCTGAATACCGTCAACACCAGACCGATCCGCCAATCCTCAAAGAAAAGCAAGATCAGAATGGCAATGATCAGTAAGAATTTACCCAGCAGCCGCAACAAAAATTGGGAGAAAAAATCGTTAAGTGTATTCACATCCGAATCTATCCGGCTGATCATCTCGCCCGGGGGGTGGGCTTTATGAAAGCTCATATCCAGATTCAACGCGTGTTTCGTAAGGTCCTCTCGCAGGGCATTGGTCGCGCTCCAACCCACCTGTTGTGAATAGTAGGTGCTGATGATGGCGATCACCTGCTGCCCCAATGCCGCTGAAAGGAAGAATACACCCAACCGAACCAGGTTCGGAACGGCAGCACCATTCACAACTGAATCAATAAACGCCCGCATGATTTGTGGAATAAGCAACTGCAATCCCAAATTGACAAAGATGAATATTGCTAAAAGAATGACTCGCCCCTTTTGGGAACCAAGGTAATTCTTCAATAATGAACGCGTTGAGAAATTCATCTCATCTGTAGATTTCTGCTGTGCTGTTAACATGGTATCTCGAGTGTATCACTTTGTTATTGGATCACACCCATCAAAACAAGTTAATGGATGCAGGCCTGCACGAAAGCTCGGAACAAAGCCTGGCTGTACGGATCATCTGGCAGGCATTCGGGATGCCATTGCACGCCCAGGGCGAATCGGGCGTCTTTGACGACCACAGCTTCGACCAAACCATCCGGTGCATGGCCGACGGCTTCCAGACCTTTTCCGAGCGTTTCAATTCCCTGGTGATGCAGACTGTTAACCGAAATCTCCTCAGCACTAAACAGGTGGTTGAGGAAACTTTCTTTTTTCAGGCGGACATTGTGAGCGCGCCTGTCCCTTGGGTATCCAGGGAACCAATCGTGTTTGAGCGCATCATCAAGTTGATCTTCAATATGCGTGTAGAGCGTCCCACCTAAGCCAACATTCAAAACCTGGATTCCACGACAGATCGCCAGCAAAGGTTTATTTGCACGCAGGATTTCACCTAAAAGCCCAAATTCAAGTTCATCCCGCTCAGGTGAGATGCCAGAAACCCTTGGATGGCTTTTTCCATCAAATCGAACCGGGTCGATATCCGCACCGCCGGAAAGGATGAATCCATCCAAACGAGTGACCAGATCAGACAGACCTGGCGCAGTCATGCCCGTCGGAATGACCAGCGGAACGCCGCCCGCGCGCTGCACAGCCTCATTATAAGCCTGCCCCACCTGACAAACTGGCGTTCCAGCTCGATTTTTTATAATTCCTGCGGTAATGCCGATCAGGGGTTTCTGCATTTGACTCATCGTTCCCTCCAACAAAAAACACCTCATCACGAATCAACATCTCGTGCGTAGGAAAATCCACGCTGTTGAGCCCTGATGAGGTGAATCGCTCACAGCTATGAATTCGCTGCGAGGTTCAACATCAATTTACAGAATGTCTAGAAACGCTGCTTTAGGCGGGCAGCCTTGCCAGTTCGTTCACGAAGGAAGTACAGGCGTGCACGGCGTACTTTTGTGTGCCGGTCAACAACAACCTTTTCAATCCGTGGGGAGCGCGTCAAGAAGGTGCGTTCCACACCAACACCATTGCTGGCCACGCGCCGCACCGTGAAGGAAGCATCATTACCGCTTCCGCGTACGAAGAGGAGTGTGCCTTTAAAGACCTGGATTCGTTCCCGATCACCCTCTTTAATCTTGAGGTGGACACTGACCGCATCACCAGGGGTCAGCTCTGGGATGTTCTCATTGACAGGAGCTTCAACTGATTTGATAAGTTCAGCTTTGTTCATCGTTCGTTCCTAACCTTTCAAAAGTGTAACCGCGCATTTGCAGACGCGAAGTGAGATTATACCACGCACAAATAGCAGAGGCAAGCAAATATCTTGTCAATCATTTCTTGCCATCTGATTATGGTTTATCTTCTACCACTTGACAAGAGGGTCTATTCTCAAATCAATAATTTTGAGTATTCTCTGGTCAATACAATTCTTATAAGCAATGCGCGCGTACCTCTCCTATTGACATCCACTCGCCTTGCAACATACAATTAGTTTGATTAACTCAATTCATAAAGGAGGAGCAATGGAACGGATCAAACGAAGCTGGGAACTCGCGAAAGCCAGCCTGGATGTCTTAAAACACGATAAAGAATTGATCATCTTCCCCATCATCTCTGCCATCGTGATGATCTTTGTCACAGCGACCTTCCTGATCCCAACCTTGGCTGGGAACATTCTCGACCAGGTGATCAACACCGGTATGCCGATCTTTGGCTACATTGTCATCTTCCTGTTTTACCTGGTGCAGTATTTTGTGGTTTATTTCACAAGCACAGCCCTGGTCGGCGCAGCAATGATCAGGCTGCGCGGCGGTGACCCAACCTTGAAAGATGGCTTTCGGATTGCCTTCTCAAGGATTCTACCTATCCTGGGGTGGTCCCTCATCTCTGCCACCATTGGTCTGGTTTTGAAGGCGGTTTCCGACCAATCAAAGAAAAAAGGGAAAGGATTGGGAAATCTTGTATCTTCGCTTCTAGGCGCAGCATGGAATGTACTCACTTTCCTGGTGGTGCCGGTGGTTGCCGTCGAGGGTCTTGGCCCAATCGAAGCGATCAAGCGCAGTTGGGAATTGCTCAAACGCAGTTGGGGCGAACAAATCGCCGGCACGATATCCATTGGGCTTGTGTTTGGGTTGATCGGTGTAGCTGGCGGGTTGATCCTCGCAGGTGCTGGCGTAGGCTTATCCTTCGCCTTTGAAAGTATCTGGCCTGGCGTCATCTTCGGCGCACTCTTGGTTGTTTTTATCATGGTTTTAAGCCTGATAAGCACAACCCTGAACGGCATCTTTTCAGCCTCCGTCTATGCCTACACAGCCGAAGGTAAGGTGGGTCTGATCAAAGAAAGTCTGATCCAGGATGCTTTTTACCAATAATTATTAATTCGCATTCAAATTTTTTGGAACTTTTTTTATGGCAAAAATCGGAACATCGGGTCGCAAGGTGCGATTAACAACGCTCTCAAGTTGCGCTGGCTGAGCGTCAAAATTAAGCGCAGAAGCGCTGGCGCAGGTACTGCAGCCATTTACTGAGATCTACAAAAAGGCAGAATTTCCCAATCTCTTGATTGGATTGGACACCCCTGACGATGCGGCCGTTTGGCGATTGGATGAAGATCGTTTGTTGGTGATGACAACCGATTTTTTCACACCCGTCGTCGATGACCCTTACCAATACGGCGCCATTGCGGCTGCCAACAGCTTATCTGATGTATATGCCATGGGCGCAACCCCTTTCCTCGCATTGACGATCGCCGCCCTTCCCCCGGATTTAGATATCTCAGTTTCCACAGAAATTATCCGTGGATTAGGGGAAAAAGCTGCAGAAGCAAGCACAGTCATTGCTGGCGGACACACAATCCAGGACAAGGAACCAAAAATTGGTTTGGTTGCCCTTGGATTTGCCAATGAGAATCAACTGCTTAGAAAAAATGGGTTGAAAATGGGCGATCGGCTCGTCCTTACAAAGCCCCTGGGATTCGGCACCACGACAACGGCCATTAAACAGGAAACAGCTTCGCCAGAGGATATTGAAGAAGTTGTGTCGTGGATGGCCCAATTGAATCGCGGTGCGATGGAGCTGGCTGTCAAACACAATCTTAAAGCAGGCACGGATGTCACCGGGTTCAGCTTTCTGGGGCACGCCTGGGAGATGGCTTCAAGTGCGGGCTTTGGGCTGCATCTGTCTCTGGAAAAGATCCCTTTCATCTCGTGCGCCAAAAAGCACGCAGCTGCCTGGCGTTTTCCGGGTGGCGCTTTTGATAACAAGCTGTTTTACGATGAATTCATCCAATTCGACCCGACCATTCCCGAGGATGATCAAATGCTGCTTTTCGACCCTCAGACCAGCGGCGGGTTGCTTTTGGGTGTGCCCGAAGAAATTGTTGAAATCTTTTTATCGGACGCCCAAAAAGCGGGTCAGCCCGCCTGGGAAGTCGGAAAAGTCGTTATGGGCGATAAGATCGTGATTGAACCCTGACTTAAGCTTTTGTTTGGTCAGCTCCCGTTCGTGTGTCAATTTGATGGATTTATTCTTTTAAAGTAGAATCCAGCCATTCAGACACCATTTTGTCCCAAATCGGGTAGGATGCTACCCACTAATCCACCATTCGTAAACTTATGGACAAACTTCTAAATCGGATCATGCCGATATTGATCGCCCTTATCAGCCTGTTGATGCTGTTCTTTAATGAGCCCCAAAGAGTCGAAGCCCAAGCGGGAACGCCCTGGGAGGTCCTGGCGGAGATCAATGGCTACCGCGCCGCCAATGGATTGGCCCCCCTGGTTGAAAACCAATCTCTCAATATCGCCGCCCAAAATCATGTCAACTGGATGGCTGAAACAGGCGAGTTTGGTCATATTGGCGCTGACGGAAGCACCTATACCGATCGTGCCCTAGCAGCCGGTTACGGCGGAGGACTGAGTGTGCGCGTCACAGAAAACTGGGCGCGCGGTCACGGGCTGACCGCCAGCGGTGCGGTCTATGATATGTGGGCACCCTCGGGCATTCACAACAGCCAGATGCTGACAGCATTCTACAATGAATTCGGGGCAGGTGTCGCAGTAGACCAGGACGGCATGACGGTTTATGTGGTCAAATTTGGTATCGTGCTCGGTGGCAGTATCTCTGAGGAACAGGCACAGCCAATAACAACCCCATCCGGACCGACCAACACCCCTGAGCCATATATCCAACCGATCATCACAGCCGAGCCGAATCCTGATGGATCGGTGATCCACATCGTTCAATTTGGACAGACGCTGTGGGCGATCGCAGAAGCCTATGGTATCGCTCTGGATGACCTTTTGACGCAAAATAACCTCCTGGAAGATTCGGAAATTTTCCCCAACCAGGAATTACTGATTCTGCCTGCCAGCAACGAAGTGCAAGAAACCGAAATAATGACTGCCACACCCGAACTTGAAGAAACACCCACTCCCAAACCCTCGCCAACACCGACGAAAACGTCAACAGCCATACCCACCCTGTTTAATCCAACGTCAACAGAAACACCTTTACCGACAGAAGGATTCTTGGTTTCTATCTTTCGGGTCGATCCCTTCTGGCTGGGAATCGCTTTGGTGATCGTCAGTCTCATTGGAATATGTTTGGTGCTCCTCACATCCTCGCGATTAAGATAGAATAATACCCAAGTAGTAAAGTGACCTGAAAATTATCACCTATTGTAAAAAAATGGATCTTAATAAACGACATCGATTATCTGGGGCATTTGCCATCGGCTTGATGCTTACCCTTTTCTTGCTGCCTTCACAGCCGACGCAGGCGCAGGCGGGCACTCCCGATGAAATGCAACAGGCGATCAACAACCTCAGAGCAGCCAATGGATTAGCTCCTTTGAATGTCAACAGCTACTTGATGCAAGCCGCCCAATACCACGCCAATTGGATTGCTGCCGGCAATCCCGGCGGTCATACTGGAGAAGGTGGAAGCAGTTCCTATGACCGGGCAGTCGCTGCAGGGTATGGCGAAGGAGCCCAGGTGTGGGTCACTGAAAACTGGGCGCGCGGTCCGGGGCTGACCGTTTCGGACTGCATCTATGTCAGCTGGAATGATGCTGCCCATATGAACAACATGCTCACCACCTTTCACAACGAGTTTGGTGCGGGTGTCGCGCTGGATGGATCCGGTATGACGGTTTACGTGGTCGATTTCGGGCATGTCAGTGGCAGCGAGAATCCTCAGCCCACTGCCCCCCTTGCCGAGCCGACCAGCACACCCAGCGGTCCTACCGACACACCAATACCGCTGATCCAATCTGTGGCTGTCGCCACCCCCAGACCGGATGGCAGTGTGATCCATATCGTGCAATTCGGCCAATCCTTATGGGCGATCGTGGACGCCTATGATATCCCCATGGCTGATCTGCTTGCGCTTAATAATTTAACAGAAGAGACCCCCCTTCAAGTAAACCAGGAGTTGCTGATTGTTCCTGCAAGCATCGAAGTTGAGGAAACAAACCTCACCAGCCCATTACCCAGTTTGGAACCCACGCCCATCCCCTCGGTTACCCCAACCGTGGAACAGCAGTCTGCGCCTACCCAGGACGCTCCCACCCCCACAGAAACGAAAATGGCGAAAACCTCTTTTCTTACCAATATCTTCAGCGGGGATACCCTGTGGGTGGGGATTGGATTGGTGATTGTCAGCGTGTTGGGTGTTGCGCTTTTGCTATATACCGCGTCACGGTTGAAGTAAAAAAATTTACTTTTTCCTCATATTTATACATCTAAGTTCTAGCTGGTTTCCTCACCCTTTGTTTTTGCTTGAATTCCTTAGTGCAGTGATCGTTGCAATTATCCCACAGTTACTGCAAAGGCATTATCTACAGGTTTTAACCATTAGGGTTAGTTTTAGATAACATACTAGCAAATTTTTCTAATGAATTCGAAACAAAAGCCATATCAACTAATTTTCTGATAGAATAAGGAATGCCTAAAGAAAGTACAAGAGAATAAGCTGGGCTGAACCTTATTAAAAGCACAGGTATAGATTGCGTGTGGAAATTGATGACGGGGCTTGGTCGATGCTGTACCGCACAGAGTCCGTCCCCTTTGAGAAGCCGGAGGGTAGCAAGATAGCGGTGAAGGTGATCAATGATTGCGGGGATGAGGTGTTGAAGGTGAATGAGGTGTGAGAGAGGATACGATGATGGATTTCCAGAACGAGTTAACTGATTCAGAAAAAATTACCTTTACAGAAGAATTCCTAAGCCGATTTTTAGCTTATGGCTTTGGGACCTTACCCAAACGCGAAATTGAAATCTTAATTTTTCATATTTTGTACCATAAAACAGAGTTGTTCAAGGGTCAATCCAATTACGAAATTGCCAATGTATTGAAAATTTCAGAAAGTAAAATCAAATCATTTAAGGCTGAATCTAGTTTAAAATACGAGCAAATGAGTCATCAAGAGGCATTACGAGAAATCGCCAAATTATTCTTCGAATCCGAAAAATCTAAAACCGATTTAGATGGAGATATGATTCAATTTGCCTTAGAAGACCCAGTTCTAAAACGAGAGTTTGAACATGCTGTAAAAGAATTGGGCTATTTTATGGATTACAGTTTTAATCGGGAAATTGTCAAAGTTAAGGCAAGGGTATTTTTGGAGATATTCATTAAGAATTTTGATCAAAAAGAAGAAAAACTCAGGGAAGTGATTAAATCCCAATGTAAAGATGACAAAAAATATCAGAAATTGATTAGTCAGCAATATTCGCTAAATGAACGGATTGAGTCTTTTCTAAGTGATCATAAAAATAAAATCGATATTGCTGCAAATATCATTTCAAAAATAATTCCAAGCATTATATAAAATATCAATTCGTTCTGGATTTTCGGCCCCCACCCATATCCCGGAGTGAGGCCTTCAGGCCGATTTATGACAATGTTGCACAAATTCGATCGACCATTTCAAATGAGCAAAACATGATGATGGGTTCAAAGGCGGAACCCACCCTACGAATGCTCAGCTTTCAACTATAAATTCTCACTGTTCCTGCTGGTGAGGATACCTGTTCAATCCGTTCAGTGCTACTTTTGTCAGGTAGGAAACCTGACCTACAACGATTGCCATCTTCCTCCCCCAATCCCCCTTCCCCTTGCTCAATCCTTAATTATAAATTCCAAGGGTACTGCATTGCCATCCACCAACTTCATCTTCCTTGCATGCCCCAGCTTTTTGATTTCTGCTTCCCGCTTCAATGCAGAAGAATGATCCGTGACCTCCTCCACATAAACAAGTTCCACTGGTCCATTCATCTTTGTATAACGCGCCCCGCGACCGGCATTATGTTCCTTCACCCGACGCAGAGGGTCCGTAGTCCATCCCGTATAATAAGCCCCGTTGGTGCAGCGCACCATGTAACAGTAATATGCCATCAACCCTCGAGACCGATCATCTTCCGATCAGGAAGGAAGCCAAACCCTGCAAAGGTCGCCAAATGATCACCTCAAGGATGTTGATCCCGAACATTGGTAGGATAAAAACGATCGCAAGCAGGATGAGGGGGCTGTAAGGTCGGATCCGATCAAAAACATCAACCCAATGATCGGGGAGGAAAAACGTGATCACCTTTTCCCCGTCCAGCGGCGCCAGAGGGAGCAGGTTAAAGAAGAACAATGCCAGGTTGATCGTCAGAAACTCAAACAGGAAGCTCCCCCAGGAAGGCAAGAACGCACTGGTCGTGGGACGCAGTGACACCCAGCCAAAGCGCAGGGGTATTGCAGCTATAACTGCCAAAAGCAGGTTGGTCGCCGGCCCCGCCAAGGAGACCAGCATCATCCCGGCTTTGGTTTTACGTCGGACCTCGTAGGGATTCACCGGTACCGGCTTTGCCCAGCCGAAACCAACCAGCACCAGGGTCAGCGTCCCCATCATATCGAGATGCGCCAGGGGATTGAGCGTCAAGCGGCCATGCATCCTCGGCGTTGGGTCACCCAGCGCTGTTGCAACTGCCGCATGGGCAAATTCATGGAAGGTGAATGCCAGCAAGAGGGTGATGATCCTCGTGATAAACGTGGGCAGTGTGAGATTAAAAAACATAAACGGACTTTAACCTGTCATTTTTACTGCTAGTGAATGTCATTAGGATAAGCGCAACTATCATTTCTTTGATGTTCATAACGCTGTACATGATCATACCCAATCCAAACCACACCAGCAACATCAATCAGGTCTTTGCAACTCGAATTCTTCCCCAACTCTGATATTCCCCGAATTAACCCCATTAACCCGGATAGCGGACCCAGCTTACAAGCCCACAGGGCGTGAGGGTCAGTCCGCGATATTTGATCTACCCACTCACGTGGATTATTGGTATTTATTCGCCGTAATCAAGGATCTGATTCCGGATCTCCCCCCACCGGAGCGCATCTTCAATCCCCTTCTCGATCGGTTTTTCGGCAGCCCAACCCAAAAGCTCACGGGCTTTATTGGCGTTGGCAAAGGATCCAGCCACGTCACCCGGACGAGGGGGCTTTTCGACCTTTGGGATGGGATGACCATAAACCTTTTCAAAGGCATCCACCATCTCCCGCACGGTCACGCCCTTACCTGTCCCTAAATTGATAACAACGTAGGGCAAATCAGGCTCCGATGCTGTAAGCAGAACATCATCAAACCGCTTAACCGCCATTACGTGGGCCAGGGCAAGGTCCCAAACATGGATATAATCCCGGATGCCCGTACCATCACGGGTAGGCCAGTTTGTGCCCGTAATTTCGAATACCGGTGAGACACCCATCGCCGTTTCCACCAGTTTGCCAAGGATGTGACTGGGTTGTTTGATGTGCATTCCAGTACGCATTTGAGGGTCTGCCCCAATCGGGTTGAAGTAGCGAAGCGCAATTCCTTTGAGGTTATAGGCATGGGTAAAATCTTGCAAAACCATTTCCATCATGTACTTGGTGCGGGCATAAGGGCTGTTGGGTTTGATCGGGGACTCCTCGGTGACCATGAAACTCGGTACAACATCATAAATGGCTGCTGAAGAACTAAACACCACCCGAGGGTATCCCAATTGCGCCAGCTGGTAGAAGAAATCCATCGATTTGACCACATTCTCGCGATAATATTCAAAGGGCTTTTCTACAGATTCCGGTACCACAATAAGCGCCGCACAATGGATGGTGGCAAAGATATCCGGATGGTCATCAAATACCTGCCTGACCATATCCGAGTCACCGATATCCCCATGGTAAAAGATATGCCCCTGTGTAAACTCCCTTCGACCCGTAACCAGTGAATCAAGAATAACTGGGATATGTCCATTGTCTGCCAGCGCAGAGCAAATTGTGCTGCCGATATACCCGGCACCGCCTGTGATCAATACCTTCATATGGTCACTCCTGAATCACCATGGTTTACAGATTTCGATTGTAACATCAAACTCCTTTACCGACCACCAGGGGTGAGCCCAAAACCATCGCGTATAAGACACAATTTATACATTTTAATAAGGGATTTTTATTATCGAGACAGCACATGGGCAACAGCGGTTGCTGCCACCCCACCCAGGTTTTGGATCAACCCAATCCGTGCATCCGGCACCTGGTTTTTCCCTGCCTCACCACGCAGTTGGAGTGCAGCTTCGACTGCCTGGTAAAGTCCGGTCGCCCCCAGGGGATGTCCTCTTGCCTTAAGCCCTCCAAAGGTTGCTACCGGTATTTGCCCATTCAAACCGATCATCTCCGGATTTGCCAACGTCCATCCCTTTCCGATTGGCGCAAAGCCTGCCATTTCGAGCGATATCGCCGCATGTAAGGATGTCGCATCGTGGTATTCAAAGAAATCCAGGTCTTTGGGCATGATGCCGGCGCTGCGGCAGGCACGTTCGATGGAAATCCGGGCAGCGTCCCAGGCGAGGGGCCTATGCCGGTCATGGATCGAAAGCGAATCTGTCACCAGGCTGGAACCAATCACACGCACGGGAATATGAGAAAAGCCCTGGGGAAGCTTATCTCCCCGGGTCAGCAAGACAGCCGCCGCACCATCCACAAAGGGTGCGATATCATAGATTGTCAACGCCTGTTGACCCTTCGCCGCCTGTCCATGGTAAACACCTTCCCGGAGAGAGGATTGGAACATTGCATAGGGATTGGTGGCTGCATTGGCATGCGCAATTTCAGGAAAACCGGCGAAACTGCCATGTTCTACAGAATATTCATGGAGATAGCGTTTGAAAAGTAGGCTGGCAAGGCTAATTGGCGTCAGTCCCTCGGCTGCTTCAAAATCGGCATCCAGCATTTGTGAAAGGTGAATTTCAAAGCCCGATCCGATCACATCGGAACACTTCTCAACACCGACCGCCAGGGCTGCATCCACAGCGCCTGACATGACCGCCATATAAGCCATACGCAAAGCCGCGCCGCCCGAGGCATCTGCCGCTTCCACCGTAACAGCCTCCACACCATTCAGCCCCACATCTTCTGCAAGCAAAGCACCCATATTCGCCTGGCGGGATGCAGATGCAGCTAACATATTCCCAACATAGATCACACCGGGGCGCAAGCCGTTTGAATCTTTGAGCGCTGGAAGAATGGCTTCAGCAGCGAGTTCTCTTAAGGAAGCGTCCCAACGCTCCCCTACCTGGGTTTGCCCAATTCCTGCAATTACAACATCGGATTGAAATTTATCCATAACTTACCCTATCGCATGGCAATCTTGCCGCGGAATCGCACGTAGGTGCCGTAATCGATCTCTGTCCGCCGGTCAATATAAGCCTGGGTGCTGAGTGCTGCACTACGCCGCGCCACCAAGGCTTCCTGTGCTGTGAAGATGAGCGCATCCGAACCAGCGCCCGAGCCATAAGAGGTAACAAAGATCCGATCACCGGGAGAAGCCTCATCCAAAACAGCCGTGAGACCGACAAGTGACGAACCCGCGTAGGTGTTGCCGATCAGAGGAGAAAGCAATCCCCGCTTGATTTGCTCCGGTTTAAAACCGAGTTGTTTGGCAACCCGGCTCGGGAACTTTTCATTCGGTTGATGAAAAACGGCATATCTAAAATCCTCTGGCTTCAAACCTGCTGCTTCCATCAAGGTGCTGGCTGCCGAGGTAATGTGGTGAAAATAAGCCGGTTCACCGGTGAAACGCTGCCCGTGTTCAGGATATTTCTGATAGGCGCGTCTCCAAAAATCCGGGGTATCCGTCACATAGGAATAATGCGCATCAATGGTTGCCAGGGAATCCTCAGCCGGACCGATGATAAAAGCCGCACCGCCAGAAGCTGCTGTATATTCCAGCTCATCCCCGGGTTTGCCCTGGGCGGTATCCATGCCAATCGCCAGCGCGTAATCACCCATTTGCGACCCAACCAATGCCATAGCTGCCACAAAGGCTTCCGTGCCAGCTTTGCAGGCAAATTCCCAATCGCCTGCCTGAATATGCGGCGGTGCACCGATCGCTTCAGCGACGATCGTCCCGGAGGGCTTGACAGCATAAGGGTGCGATTCGGAGCCTACCCAGACTGCCCGCAAAAGTTGAGGGCTGATGCCCGATCGAGCCAGAGCATTCCGGGCTGCTTCAATTGACATCGTGATCACATCCTCATCCAATCCTGCGACGGCTTTCTCTTTGACCGGGCCGGGAGAAGATGTCCCCTTCCAAACCTTTGAAATCTCCGTTCCGGGTAAGCGGTAGCGGGGAATGTATGCCCCATACCCCACAACGCCAACGGGACGTGCGGGGACATTCATTAATACCTCATGTGAATGTTCACTCATCTTTGGACCTGCTCCATTCTTCTAAAACTTCCCGTGCGTGATCAATCCGGATGATCCGATCGGCCACCAGGCGATCAGCCAGTTGATCAATTATTGTACCCTCGGCTCCTGCAGCGACTGCCACCTGCCGGGCGTGCAGTCCCATATGACCGCGCTGGATTCCTTCTGTTGCCAAAGCCCGCAAGGCAGCCAGGTTTTGTGCCAGACCCACAGAGACGATTACCTCTGCCAGTTCAGATGCTTTGGTCACACCCATCAATTTTAAATTTGTTTTGGCACCGGGGTGCACCTGGGTGGCACCACCCACAATTCCCACAGCCATAGGCAGTTCGAGGGTCCCGACCAGGTTTCCATCCCGATCCTTACCCCAGGTCGTCAGGCTCTGGTAGCGCCCATCTCGCGCAGCATAAACATGGGCGCCAGCCTCGATCGCGCGCCAATCGTTCCCCGTGGCAATCACAACCGGATCAATCCCGTTCATAATGCCTTTGTTATGGGTCGCAGCCCGATATGGATCAGCGGCAGCAAAAGCCGAGGCTTCAATAATGCCATTTCTGACCGCCTCACCGCTGAAGTCATTAAATGCCAGGTCTGCTGTTCGGATCGTGACCCGTGCCCTTGCTAAACGTCGATCTGCAAGGTTAGAAAGGATCCGCAAGAGGACGCGTCCGCCCGTGATCCGCTCAACCCTGGGTGCCAGGCGTTCAACCGCCGTGTTAACAGCATTGGCACCCATCGCATCACGCACGTCATAGATCAAATGGACCACAAGGAAAGGTCCAATGGGTGACTCTGAAATCACACGAAACTCAAGATCCCTGGGGCCACCGCCTAATTTCATCAAAACCGGGTCCACTTCGGCTGCTTCAGCGAGTAAACCGTCCTTTTCGGCCAAAAGCCGATCCTTTGCCAGAGTCGGGTCTGGTAGATCCAGCACCTGCATCTGCCCGATCATCTCGGGTGGGTCGCTTTCCGCAAAGAAGCCGCCTGTCGGAAGAGCTAATTTTGCCATAAATGACGCACCAGCCACAACGGATGGCTCTTCAATTACCATTGGTATAGAAACATCCCGACCGTTCACCTTGAAGTAGCGGGCAATGCCGAGGGGGAGGCTGAAGGTGCCGATCACATTTTCAATCATATGATCCGCTTCATCGGCAGATAATCCCCTCGCGCCAGAAAGAACTGCCAGATCGCTTTCTGAAAGGTCTACTTCCTTCTTTAATTGCGCCAGGCGTTCTTCACGGCTCAGATTATAAAACTTCACATCATAATCAGAATTTTCGGACATAAAAAGCATCAGCTCCAATAATTTTCAATTATAAATCAGCATCCCTTCCCATTGCTTGCATGTTGAAAACAAGGCGTTCTCAGAAGGGACGGTTAATTTATACCGGATACACCCTCCCAAAAGCTATCAAAATCGTAAAATATTGATAAGAAATCTTAATTTCAGGGACTTTTGGGGGGCAAATCTGGCTCCAAATGGAACGAATTCTTCCCTTTGGGGTAAAATAACCCCGAAATGACAAGCGAAGCCAAATTATCCTGCGAACAACTTGAAGACCGTCTGGCAGCCTTACACCGCGCCAGTCTTGAGCTTGTTCAGGATATCTCTATCGACACCTTGTTGGAGCGAATCGTGCGTATCGCCTGTGAACAGGTTGGTGCATCCTTTGGGGCAATTGGCGTGGGAGACGAAAAAGGTGAAAATGCGCGTTTTATTACTGTGGGTATCAACCCGGAAGATAGGGCAAAGATAGGTCGCCCACCCCAGGGACGAGGCCTGATCAACGCAGTTGCCCAGTCAGAAGGCCCCCTCCGAATTGATTACATCCGAAAAGATCCCCGCAGCGAAGGCTTTCCAGAAAACCATCCCCAGATGACTTCTCTGCTGGGCGTCCCCATACGTTTAGGAGATCAACACCTAGGGCAAATCTACCTGACTGACAGGAAAAACCACGAACCATTCACCCTGGATGATGAACGCGTCATCGAAACACTGGCCGCCTACGCCGCAGTTGCCATCACAAACGCCCGATCCTATGACGAATTGCGCAATCGTGATCGCACATTGACACGTCGCAACGAGGACCTGGCGCTGATCAATAACCTCGCATCAACACTGGCTTCAACTTCCGACCTAGATCAGCTCCTAAACACAGCCTTAGACCGCGTGATGAATTACTTCACAGCAAATATCGGTGAAATCTATCTCAGTGAAGATGGTCACCACATTCTCGAAAAAGTGCTTCACCAGGGCAAATTCCAGCAACCGATTTGGGCTCAGGAACGGTTTACATTGAATGAAGGTCTGATTGGTCAAACCGCCCAAACCGGAAAGCCGATCCTGGTCAACTTGCCCTACGCTGAGGACCCCTTCCTGAGAAATGAAGGGCTTTTAGCAGAGAATACCCACCAAATTGCCTGCTTCCCCCTCACAAGCCGGAATGAAATTTCAGGCGTTCTGTGCATTGGGCTCACACAAACGAAACTCCTGGAACCAATGGATCAGCAATTATTGTCCTCAATTGCCTCCTGGATAGGCATCTCCATCGAAAATATCAACCTTAATATCCAGGGACGCCGTCTGGCTGTGCTTGAAGAGCGGGAACGGATCGGGATGGATCTTCATGACGGCGTTATCCAATCCATTTATGCGGTTGGATTGACCCTTGAACACGCCAGGCTTTTGATCAACGATGAGCCAGAGCTGACACGCCAGCGGATCAACCAATCCATTGAAGACCTCAACAGCACCATCCGTGACCTTCGCTCCTTTATCATGGACATGCGTCCTCGCCAGCTGTATGATGAAGATTTGATGGTTGGATTGCATCGTCTCGTCAATGAATTCAGAGCGAATTCTTTGATCGAAGCAAATCTCAGCGGATCGCAGGATGGGCTGGAAAATCTACCTGATTCCCATGCCATCGCATTGTTCCACATCTGTCAGGAAGCCCTGGCGAATGTTGCTAAACATGCCCGGGCGAAATCCGTCAAAATCCTGGTTTGGACCACGCACGATCGGGTCCTGATGGAAATCCACGATGATGGACAGGGTTTTGACCCACAAAAGATCCAGCTAACCCTGGGGCATGGCATAGCCAATATGCAAACCCGCGCCCGGAATGTGGGCGGTGATCTGGAAATATCAAGCGCAACCGGAGAGGGTACCTCCATCATGGTTTGGGTTCCCTACGCCTTGAATGAACAAACAGAAAAGGCGGCGTAATTTTGAAAAAGCCAAAGAATTCTGAAAAAGCCGCGTTGCGGGGTGAACCATCTTATGTTTGGCGGGATGGACAGCGCCGCCGCCTGCAGATGATCTTGGACGCAGCTGGCGACCGTATATCCGGCAAGGCTTTGGTCAATGGATGCGGCGTGGGCATGTACCTTGAACATCTGGGGGACTCAATTCAGGATATCGTTGGGCTGGATATCGAGCTGGAACGTCTTCAAACCGCGAAACTGCTTGATGGCCGGGTGGTCAATGGCGCGGCAGAAGCTCTTCCCTTCCCATCTGAGACATTTGACCTGATATTGAGTCATGAGGTACTGGAACATGTCGCTGATGATCGCGTTTCTATCCGGGAAATGATCCGGGTCTTGCGCTCTGGCGGGCGATTGGTCCTGTTCTGCCCCAACCGCGGCTATCCCTTCGAGACGCATGGAATTTATTGGCGAGGAAAATATCACTTTGGGAATATCCCCCTGGTCAACTACCTTCCCCGGGCATGGCGGGATAAGCTGGCACCCCATGTCAATATCTACTCACGCAAAGATTTAAAAAGCCTATTTTCCGATCTGCCGGTCAGGTTTGTTAAAAGGACGACAATTTTTGGCGCGTATGACAACATCATCGCCCGGAAACCTCGCCTGGGAAAATTCATTAGGGGCAGCTTGCAGACACTCGAAAAATCACCCTTGCAGCGCTTGGGTTTATCGCATTTCTGGGTGATCGAAAAGATATAACAGAAAACCAGGGGAAACTCCCAAAAGGGGTGGAAAAATCCTTCGTTTCGACATTTTAATATTTTGCTAACTTTTCTTTGACGAAATTCATACATAAAAATCCTATATTAAAGGTGTATTCAAATAAATCATTAACGAATATTGGAGGTGAAAGATGGCCAATTTAATACGACGTGACCCTGTTCGTGAAATGCTTTCCTGGAGTCGTGCCATGGAGCGCATGTTCAACAATATGTATGAGGATTCTGACCTGACCTTTGGCGAACCCCTGAACCTGCGCATGCCGCTGGATGTGATCGAAAAGGATGATGAGTTCATCGTCAAGGCGGATGTGGCCGGCATCAACCCGGAGAAGATTGAAATCACCTACACTGACAACAATCTATCCATTAAAGGTGAGATGAGCGAAGAGCGCGAGGAAGAGGGCAAAGAAGGACGCTATCATCTGCGTGAACGACGCTACGGCACCTTCTCCCGCACAATCTCGATGCCCGGGACGGTCGATGTGGATGCCATTCAGGCTGAAACCGAAAACGGTGTGCTCCAGATCCACCTTCCCAAGAAGGAAGAGGTTAAACCTCACCGAATTGAGATCAAAGGCGGCACAAAACAGAACGTCATCGAAGGCAAATCCAAGAACAAGTAACATCGACGAAACAATATAAAAAGGCGGCTTGATTTCATCAAGTCGCCTTTTTGGTTTAAGGTTGCATTACGCTTAATTTTCAGAATTAACCGGCACCAGGCGAACCTCATACAGGTGCGGCCAACGTTTGCCAGTGATAAATAATCTGTCCAATTCTGCATCATAGGCAATCCCGTTCAACACATCGGTCTGATCGGTGCGCGCTTCGGCTGGCAAGATGCCGCTCAGGTCAATCCACCCAAGGACCTCCCCTGTTTCAGGATCAATCCGGATGATGCTTTCAGTCTGCCAGATGTTGGCGAAGACCTCCCCCCGAGCGTACTCCAGTTCATTAAGCCTTTCAACCGCAGCACCGTCATCTGTAACCAACACCGAATCCAGTATCGTAAAAGTCTCCGGATCCAGGAAATACAGATAAGCGCTGCCATCGCTCATGATCAGCCGCTCCCCATCCTGGGTCAAACCCCAGCCTTCCGTAGCATATGAAAACTGATCCTGCAATGAGAATTCATCAAGGTCATAAACCCAGCCCGTCCTTTCGCGCCAGGATAATTGCACCAGGCTCTCACCCCAATGAGTCAAACCCTCTGCAAAATAGGCGGGGTCAAGGTTGATCTGCTTCAGCACCACCCCCGTTTCAAGCACCACTTTCCGAAGCGACGATTCCCCATAAAGGCCGGTGCTCTCGTATAAAAATCCATCCAGATAGACCAATCCCTGGGTAAAGGCATCTGCGTCATGCGGGAAAACATTGATCACCTCATAAGTCATCTGCTCGGTCAGGTTCGCCGTTGCTCCGGGTGTGGGGGTCATTGTTACTATTGAAGGTGCGCAGGCTGTTTGGAACAGCAGAACGCCGATCCAAATTGTAAGGGTCCATATCAGCCGATTTTTGGGGAATTGCATGCGTGCTCCTGTTCATCAGGTGTCTCATTAACACTTCCAAGATACTTATTATAAAGACTTTACGAAGACATTGGAACAGCAAACTGGAAACCGGGGCAATTGTACTTAGATCATGATACAATTTTTCTGGATCCTACGGATGCTCTCAGTCAATTGCCAATATCGCACACACAGGATCCATCTTCAATTCACTACTTATGATCCACGAGGTTTTTATGCATCCAGTCATTGAACGTTTCATCCGATATATCAAAATCGATACCGAATCCGCCCGAAAGTCAACGACCTACCCCAGCACACTTAAACAGCTGGACCTGGCAAAGCTGCTGGAAAAAGAACTGAAGGCGCTTGGGCTCGATGACGCTCACACCGATTCATACGGCTATGTGACCGCCACCCTGCCAGCCAATGCCGGACAGGAAGGTATGCCTGTGGTCGGTTTCCTGGCACACATGGACACCAGCCCCGATTTCTCGGGAAAAGATGTTAATCCCCAGTTCATTGAGAATTATGACGGCAGTACGGTCGTCCTGAACAAAGAAAAAGGAATCTTTATGTCCCCTGAGGAATTTCCTGATCTTAAAAAGTACATCGGCAAGACGATCATCACAACGGATGGAACCACCCTTCTGGGTGCGGATGATAAAGCCGGCATTGCCGAGATCATGACTGCGGTTGCTTACCTGATCGACCATCCTGAAATCAAACACGGAACGATCAAAATCGGTTTCACACCCGATGAGGAAGTCGGGGCTGGCGTTGACTACTTCAATGTGGAAAAATTCGGCGCTGATTTTGCCTATACCGTTGATGGCGGCGAGGTGGGTGAAGTGCAATATGAGAATTTCAACGCTGCCGAAGCCGAGGTGACCATTCACGGTAGGAACGTGCACCCTGGCAAAGCTAAACTCAAAATGCGCAACGCACTCCTGATCGGTATGGAATTCAATGATCTTTTGCCTGTGTTTGAGCGTCCGGAATACACAGAAAAATATGAGGGATTCTTCCATATCTTTCAGATTAACGGTACGGTTGAAGAAGCCATCATGACATACATCATCCGTGACCACGACCGGGAAAAATTTGAGGAGAAGAAACAGCTCATCCAAAAAGCAGCCGATTTCATCAACCAAAAATATGGCGACACAATCATCGAACTCAAGCTGAGTGACCAATACTACAACATGCGCGAGCAGGTCGAAAAACAACCCGAGATCATGCAGATCGCCATTGAGGCTGTCAGGGCAGTGGGACTGACGCCGAAGATCGACCCGGTGCGGGGCGGAACCGACGGCAGCCGGCTCTCCTATATGGGGCTGCCCACACCCAACATTTTCACCGGCGGGCATTACGGGCACGGCAAATATGAATTTATCCCGACCTTCGCCATGGAAAAAGCTGTCGAAACACTGGTAAAAATTGCCGAGCTGGTGGCGAAAGGGAAAGGATAAGGTACTTCATCGCATCATGAGATTCGGATAGATATGAACTCAAGAGAGCGCGTAACACGAGCCTTAAACCACCAGCAACCCGATCGGGTTCCGCTGGATTTGGGTGCCAGCCCAGTGACAGGAATGCATGTAAGTTCCGTTTACAAACTTCGCCAGGCGCTCGCATTGGACCCTCCCGGAACACCGGTAAAAGTTGTTGAGCCTAATCAAATGCTGGGGGAGATCAAACCCGACCTTATGCAGGCGTTGGGCGTGGATGTGGTTGGATTGAGCAGCCCAATGACCATGTTTGGTTATCCCTTAAGCGATTGGAAAGAATGGACCTTCTTCGACGGGACCCCCGTTCTGGTACCTGGTGGTTTCAACACCCAGCCGGAACCCAACGGGGATATCCTTATGTATCCTGAGGGAGATCGCAATGCCATCCCCAGCGGGCGAATGCCTGCTGGGGGGTTTTATTTCGACGCCATTGTCCGGCAGGTGGCGATCAATGAAGATAAACTGGACCCCAAAGACAACCTGGAAGAGTTTTTACCTGTTTCAGAGGCTGAACTAAACTATTACGAAGCAGAAGCCAATCGCCTTTATCATCAAACGGATAAAGCCATCCTGGGGAATTTTGGGGGCACAGGCTTTGGAGATATTGCCCTTGTGCCGGGTATCCAGCTGAAAAATCCTAAAGGGATCCGTGACATGGAAGAGTGGTATATGTCCACCATGATCCGGCGGGATTATGTATGGCAGGTATTTGAAAAGCAGTGCGAAATTGCCCTGAAGAACCTGGAGCGCATCCACGAAAGGATTGGGGAAAAGATCAGTGTGCTGTATGTTACCGGTACGGATTTTGGCACCCAAAACGGACCTTTCATCTCACCAAAAGCTTATCGCGATCTCTTCCAACCCTTTCACAAACAGATCAACACCTGGGTGCACACCCACACCACCTGGAAGACCTTCATCCACTCCTGCGGCTCGGTCATCAAACTCTATCCTGATTTTATTGAAGCCGGCTTTGATATTTTCAATCCGGTTCAGACCTCGGCCGCGGGTATGGACCCATCGATATTGGCTGATTCCTTCGGCAACTTCGTGACTTTTTGGGGCGGCGGGATCGATACCCAACACACACTGCCCTTTGGAAAACCGGAAGAGATCCGCAACCAGGTTTGCGAGCGGATCCACATCTTTGGTGCAGGGGGCGGGTTTATTTTTAATCCGATCCACAACGTGCAGGCTGGCGTGCCGGTTGAAAACCTGCTGGCATTGTATGAGGCATTCGCAGACTTCCGATAATTGAAAGCCAAACCCCAAGCATTTACAGCATCCATTAACCTCCTGCGGTTTGTGTCGCTAATTAGCAGTCCGGAGTCAATAATATTTTTAAATTCCCCAATAAATCAAGTTTATTCAGCCGTTTTTTAACCGATGACTGGATTCAATTCCCCATTTGCAATTCTAAAAGAGCGACCCCAGGATCATTCCCATAAATCCCGCACTGAGCGTGCAGGCTGCGTTGACCCAGTCGTTATCCAACCAGGCTAATCCGCGTTTAAGCACCGTCGGTGTCCCACAGATATGCATTGGGTGCCTTTCGGTTTCCTTTTGGCACTTTGAGCAGAAATACATTGCCTGAACAGTCCCACCCAGCACAGAATCAATAAATGCACCTGCTGTCCCACCGAGTGTGACAATTAAAAACTGCGACCACAGCGGTAACATACGCTCGGGCACACCGCCGACAGAGACAACTACCGCCGCCACACCCCCAACCAGAGCAGCGCCACCAACCGCCGCCAGTGAACCCGCCAGGCTGATTGCCCCAGATGTGCCTTTCGGTACCTGGCGAAAATTCGTGATCAGGACGGGCTTTCGGGGGTTTAGAATGCCTAATTCCGTCCCCCAGGTATCGGCGTTTGCACCTGCCAGGCTGGCAGCAAAACCCAACCACAAGGCCGGTAATAAGCCGCTTTCAGGGTCAACCTGAGTCAGGATAAAGTGAAACAGGACAAGCACCCCCGCCACGCCCCCATTTGCCAAGACCTGGCCAGCATCGCGGCGTGCGCCTTTTGCAAAATCTTCTCCAACACCCTCCTTGCGCGATCCAAAAAGCTTTGAAAGCAAACTGGCTGAGATAAAAAAGGTGAGCAAGATCACTGCCCAACCCGCGCCGCCCAAACCAATGATGACCGTGCCCAAAAGTGCGGCAGCCACGGCACCGCGCCGATCAAGTGCCTGAGCACGGTAAGCCAAATAGGCAATTGCTGTACCAACCGCAAAACCGATCAGCAACTTTAGAAAAATGACACCGTTTTCACTCATTAGGGATCCTCATTCAGGCGTTTTCGCATGTGCTTGTGTCAAAAGATCAGTAATAAGCTCGCGAGAAGGAGCAAAAGCCCGGTCAGCGCTGAGGTTCCCCAAAGCACATAGCCTGCAATTTTCAGGTCGTCCCCCCGGCGGTAAAGGAAAATGCCTAAAAGTAAATTAAACAGCCAGACCATGCCATCAAGCACGGATAGTAACAGTAAACGTTCTGCAGGGGCTGGTTCTCCACTGTCCAGCCAGGGGATTGAATCCAGACCTGGAACGGCAATCCCAACCACCACCAGCAGGATCAGACCAATCCCAAAACTCAAAAGGATCAAAATTCGAGCCCAACGGTCTTCCCACACATGCCCCAATAGGACGGTTGGATAAATAGATTGCGGCGCCAACGGCATCAGGCTGCCCATTTCGTTGATCTGTTGGAAGAAATTAAGAAATGCTTGAGGCTCACTTAGAGAAATCACATAAATTTTTACAGGCGTCGCCACCATGATCATGTGGGCGGTGTCTGATGATATGAATTCAACCGTTCCGAGTTCCGGAACCCGCCGGCTGCCTAAAATGGCGCCAGGCCAGCGAAGCCACGGCATTGGCAGTCGAAAGCCAAGATCAGCAACTGGGCGGATCCACTCGATGGTGTCCAGGGGGATATCTTCACGCCGCAAACCCCACTTGATCAAAAGCCCATCCCGCCGGAGAACATAGGTGGATGTGATCAGGGCGTACAGCCGGTAAACCAGCAGCGGCAGCGGAGAAAAGACCACCAATGCGATCATCATGTGAAGCAAAAAATCAAGCCCCGTTTGATCCTGTGTGGCAAGATAGAAAAAGTACCCGCCAATGCCAGCAAAAATCAAGATCAGTGCACCCTGGAAAAGGGCACCTGTTCGTTTTGGTGGATGAAATTCATTCTCCATGGGAGCCTAATACCTGAAGTCTAGGTGTGGCTTTTTGATGCAAGAATGGCATCAGCGATGTGTGCACATACGCCTTTGACTTCTTCTTCGGTCATCATGCCCGAAAAAGGCAGCGCCAAACTCCGGTTGCCCAGGTCTTCTGTGACCGGGTAGTCACCAGGTTGGAAACCAAACATCTCTTGCATATAGGGTTGCAGGTGGATCGGTGAAAAATACGGTCGAACCGGCACACCTTTTTCATCCAACGCCTTAGCAAATCGGTCGCGATCTATGGATTTATGGACCTTGATCACATATACGAACCAGCTGGCACGTGTGGTACTTTCGACCAATTCTGGTGCCGTCACTTCTTCGATTTCGGAGAGGTAATCCGCATACCAATCGGCAACCCGAGCGCGCTTATTCATGAGCTCATCCAGACGGGTCATTTGCGATAGCCCTAAAGCAGCACTCATCTCATCCAGGCGATAGTTGTAACCCAGGTAGGTATGCTGGAGCCAAGTGTCACCAGGCGCTCGACCCTGGTTGCGCAAAGAACGCATCAGGTCAGCCGCCCGATCATCATCTGTAATGATCATGCCGCCCTCGCCAGTTGTGATTTGCTTGTTGGGATAAAACGCAAATACACCATAGTCGCCTAACCTCCCCGCCGGTTGTCCTTTATATTCACCGCCCAAAGCCTCACAGGAATCCTCGATCACGGTCAAGTGATACTGCCTTGCAATTGGATTGATATAATCGTAATCCGCTGGCTGCCCAAAGACATCCACCGGCAAAATCGCTTTTACGGCTTTGAGAGCGCCTCTGTTTTCCAGCGGCAGGCGGCGTGGCAGCCACTTCAGCGCGGCATCCCCACCTTCAAAGAGGGCTTCAACAGCTTCAGCCAGAAGTTCTACATCCATATTCCCCGTAACAGGGTCCACATCCACAAACACAGGCACTGCTTTTTCAAACAGGAAGACATTGGTCGAAGAAATGAAGGAGAAGGGCGTTGTTACGACAATATCTCCCACACCAATATCCGCTGCACGAACGCACAGATGCAGCCCTGCAGTGCCAGAGCTAACGCCTATCGCATGATTTGCACCAGTTGCTTCACAAAAAGAACGTTCAAATGCCTCGATCTGCGGCCCCATGCTTAAATTAGGCGTATTCAATACATCCAATACCGCCTTTCGGTCAGCATCAGTGAGATCGGGAGATGACATGCGAAATTTCATAAGGTTTTCCATTCTATTCAAATTGTTTTCATTTGCCGGTCTTCATTTTACACCTGGAAGGTGCCCATTTGATCAGACTAATTATAATGGCAAACAGGGTCGGAAACAGCAGACCCCGGGAAGGGTGTGAACCCGCCGGGGTCTGAATTTATGCTTTGTTCAGATTGAATTATTGAATTTCAGTAGCTTTGTATTCTGCCCCTTTACGAATTGCAGCCTTGTTCGCCTCAAGAAATCGCATATGTCTTGCAGGTAAATGCGCTTCCAAGGATCGCTCGACAGCCTCAAAGGAGAGCAAGTTCATATTCGCCAGCAGCGCACCCAACATGACCATATTCACGGAGCGTTTACTGCCCAATTCTTCAGCAATATCATTGGCCGGGATGCTGACAACTTTAATGTCCTTCCGTGTCACTTCCCGGTTGACCATAGAGCTGTTGACCACCAATGTGCCGCCTTTTTCAACCAGATGTTCAAACTTTTCAAGCGAAGGCAAATTAAATGCCATCACAGCGGTTGGGTTTTTAACCAGGGGTGAGCCAATCTCCTCATCGGATACAACCACGGTACAGTTTGCCGTGCCGCCGCGCATTTCAGGACCGTAGGAAGGAATCCATGTCACTTCCTTACCCTCATCCATGGCAGTATAAGACAGAAGCTGACCGGTGAAAAGGACACCCTGTCCGCCAAAACCTGCGATGATTACTTCTTGTTGCATCTAAACCCTCCCTAAATCTTCAAATCCGCAACTGCGGGTGAAATTTTGTAGTCACCAAGCGGAAAGACCTGGGTCATATTATTGCCGAGCCATTCTCGAGCATCCGCCGGGGTCATCCCCCAGTTGGTCGGACAGGTAGATAAAAGTTCGACCAGTGAAAAACCCAAGCCGTGTTTCTGAACTTCGAAGGCTGTTCGAATGGCTTGTTTCGCCCGTCGAACCTCACGTGATGTATGCAGACTCCGTCGAACAACATAAGCAGCACCTTCCAAAGTTGCGAGCAGCTCTGCCGTCTGGATGGGGTATCCCTGTCGGCTGACATCGCGACCTGTGGGCGATGAGGTCGTTTTCTGACCTACAAGCGTGGTCGGCGCCATTTGTCCGCCCGTCATCCCGTAATTGGCGTTATTAATGAAGATCACCGTAATCTTTTCTCCCCTGGCAGCAGCATGAACAATCTCACCCATTCCAATCGATGCGAGATCGCCATCTCCCTGATATGTGAAAACGGTTCGCTCTGGATAGACGCGTTTGATGCCCGTTGCCATCGCTGGCGCGCGCCCATGAGCGGCTTCCACAAAATCTATATCAAAATAGTAATACGCAAAAACGGAACAGCCTACCGAAGCCACGCCAATCGTGTTTTCCACCTCACCCATTTCCTCAAGGACTTCAGCGACCAGGCGGTGAGCAACGCCGTGTGTACAGCCGGGGCAATAATGGGTAATACGAGTTTCAAGGGCTTCAGGGCGTTCGTAATAAATGGTGGCAGGACGATCTGTTAATACCATCATCATCTCCTTTATCCAATAATCTCTGTTAACTTAGACAGCCAGCGGTCTTTTGGATGTCCTTCTGTCGTCAGAGGGCCTTCGGTTAACCGCACAATTTCATCATAGACTTCATCAGGGAAGGGTACAACGCCGCCCATTCGACCGTAGAATTCCACCGGTTTGCGACCAGCGACAACCAGGCGGACATCTTCGAGCATCTGACCTGCGTTCATCTCAATGACCAAAAATGCTTTAACCTGTTTGGTCAATTCATCCAGAATCTCCTTTGGAAATGGTGCGACTGTGATTGGACGCAGCAATCCAACTTTGATCCCCTTTTCACGGGCAGCACGAACCGCCGAGAGGGAGATTCTGCCTGCAGTACCAAAGCCGACAACAACATATTCGGCATCATCGAGAAAATATCCTTTGTAACGAACTTCGTTTTTCTCAACTTCCTGCCAGCGTTTCATCACCCGTAGGTTCATCACTTCCTGGGCAGGTGGGTCCAGGTTGATGGAGGTGAGCACACGTTTTTCACCGCCCTGTTTCCCGCGAACAGCCCATTCAGGTATCTCGGTTTTGAGGGGCTGCATGGGGGGGAGCTCCGCCGGTTCCATCATCTGCCCAATGCTTCCGTCCATCAGGACAACCACAATCATGCGGTATTGTTCAGCCAGATCAAAAGCCAGGACAGTCAGGTCCACAGCTTCCTGGACACTGGCAGGTGCAAGGACGATCATGTGATAGTCGCCATGACCACCCCCATGAACGATTTGATTGTAATCATTCTGGGCGGGGGCGATGTTCCCCAAGCCCGGTCCGCCGCGCACAACATCGACCAATACCGCAGGGAGTTCTGTCCCGGCAATATAAGAAATCCCCTCCATCATCAAGCTTACACCCGGGCTTGAGGACGAAGTCATGACACGTTTACCGGTGCAGGCGGCACCATAAACCATATTGATAGCGCCCAGCTCACTTTCTGCCTGCACAAAAGGACGTCCCAGCTCAGGCATCCGGGCAGAGAGATGCTCCAAAAGTTCAGTCTGGGGGGTAATTGGATAGCCAAAATAAGCTTCCAGACCAGCGCGGATAGCAGCTTCAGCAACAGCCGTATTTCCTTTAATCAATTCTTTTGCCATCTTATGCCTCTGATTTCTGTCTTTCATAACGGTAAACAGTGATGGCTGCATCGGGGCAAACAACAGCGCAGATGCCGCAGCCAGTGCAGGCTTCAGGATTGGCCATATGCGCTGGGTGATAGCCTGAGGGTGTCAGGCGGTCCATATCCAGCGCCAATACATGGGTTGGACAATCTGTCACACACAACTCACATGCCTTACATAATAATTCGTTGACAACAATATATCCCTTAGCGGGCATTCAAGATCCTCCTTATTTGGTTGGTAAAATAAGATGTCCCGATCGTTGATTTGGCGAGATGATACAGGACTTGCCCATTAAGTATACTCGAAAATGTAACCAGCTTCTCTTTATCGCATTGCCTCATAAATAATCTTACTTTAGATATATACGTTGCCTCAAAAAGAATGTTACTCTAGACCAGATAAAAGTATCTGGAGATAGAGCAAAATGATGAGCAAACGTAGCAAGCGAGAATTGA